>Ga0209160_1000480_pt1 | contig 32525 bp, 29 predicted proteins | sample GraSoiAngelo_153_FD_186167 | JGI IMG/M metagenome (GOLD analysis project Ga0209160, IMG submission 186167) | Grasslands soil microbial communities from the Angelo Coastal Reserve, California, USA - 14_1009_12_40cm (SPAdes) (version 2) | ecosystem: Environmental > Terrestrial > Soil > Grasslands ...
TGATAGCAAAGGTGGCGAAGTGACCAACGACCCGAAGTCGTTGTTCATCCACGTCCGGCTTCCCCCTTCGGAAATCGCGTCACCGCCGGCGCCCGTGTCCGGCGTCTGTTCTGGCGACTGCATCCTCGGTCCTGGTTCGGCGATTCTCACCGCGGATCAGACCATGGTTGCCGTGGGGGCTTCTGTTCGGTTCAGCGGGAACGCTTCCTGGGCCTATACATGGGCCTGGAACAATCGGTCGAATCAATCCGCGGGAGGCGCCGCGGTCGTCGTCCCGGCGGCAGACGATTCCTCTCTCTTCACGACTTTCACGTATATCTGGGGGGACGGCACCCGAGACACGGGAGGCAATTCGGAGTCGGTGGGGGTCACGAGCCATACATTCACATCCGTAGGGAACTTCTTCGTTCGGCTCGCGTTGACGCTGCCGACCATCTACGGGACGAAGACGGCGTCGGCGGGATATACGATCCGAGTGATACCGACGGCGCCGCCCCTGCAGTTGAAACATCCAGGCGTCTTTACCACCGTCTCCTTCGGCGAGCCGAACTCCCTCGATCCCGCGGCCGATATCGAGACCGCGGGCGTCGAGATTCTGCAAAACGTGTACGAGACGCTCGTCTGGTACCAGCCCGGCGTCGAGAACATCACGGTCCTCCTGCCTCGTCTCGCGACCGAGGTGCCGACGGTGGCGAATGGCGGGATATCGGCGGACGGGAGGAACTACACGTTCACCATCCGACCGAGCGTGAAGTTTCACAGCGGCGCGATGATGGACGCCGACGACGTCGTGTATTCGATTAGACGGGTCCTCGCCATGCACGATCCCAATGGACCTTCCTGGATTCTGGAACAGGTTCTCACGAATCACGTCGCGAATTACATGGTAGGTTGCGGACCGCAAGCGAATCGGTCGTGTACCTTGGCCGACTACGCGGATACGGCCTTTCCGTCTCGGACGGACATCCCATGGAACATTCAGAGGGTCCTCGAGACGGCGGCTCAAGGGGCCGCGTGGTCGATGAAACCGATGAATCGCACCGTCGCCTGGGCCGTGAGCAACTCGACGGTCGAGAAGATCGGGACGAACCAAGTTCGAATCCATTTGACGCGCCCATACCCCGCGTTCCTACAGTCGATCGCCTTCACCGTCGGGTCCGTCGTTGAGAGGGCGTGCGCCGGACCCTGGGATTACTGGGGAATCCGCAACGACATTTTGGATCGCCATCGCGATTGCGGCACCGGCCCCTTCGAACTGAGCACCTGGGTGCCGAACCAGGCAGTTGTCCTGGACCGCTTCGACCAGTATTGGGGGACGTTGGCTCCTTTGGAGGAAGTCCGCATCGAGAAGGCGAACGACGTCGTCACCCGCGAGTTCATGCTGCTCTCCGGGGACGCGGACGCCGCGGCGATCAACCGGGACCACCAATTCGACGTGATGAATCCCGATGGAACCCCCCGGTACACCTCCCTCAGGATCGTGAAAGACCGACCTTCATTCGACGTGACCGTGTTCGGCTACAACCAGGCGATCAACGGCTCCGTGGTGCCCGACCGCCTCGAAGTCCCGGCGACCTTTTTCTCGGACATTCATGTTCGGAGGGCGTTTAGCGATGCTTTCGACTACGACGGTTTCATGGACAACGTGACGTTCAAGAGCGGCATCCAACTCCGCGGCCCGATCGCGAAGGGGATTCCCGGATACAACATGAGTACGCCCTTGTTCACGTACAACCTGACCCGGGCGGCGGCGGAACTCCGGCAGACTCCCTATTGGACCACGGGATTCAACATCACTCTGTATTACAACGCGGGGAACACGGAGCGCCGACAAGGATGTCTCGTCCTGAGACAAGGCCTCGAGGCGCTGCACGATCAGGAAGGAGCCGGGCCGATTACCGTCGGAGTCCGGGCCCTCGATTGGCCCGCGTATCTGGCGACGCTCCGGGCGAAGGGACTCCCCATTTTCTTCTTGGGCTGGCGTGCCGACTATGCCGATCCCGACGACTACGTAGTCCCGTTCCTGCGCACGGGCGGACTCTTCTCCGGTCGAGTGGGATACAGCAACGGGACCTTGGACCGCTTAATCGATGCCGCGGCCGCCGAGCTGAACCAGACGAGGCGCGACCGGATGTATCAGGATCTGTCCACGCGCGCGGTCGTGGACGATGTGCCCTACCTCTGGGTCTACCAATCGAGGAGTTTCCATGTGGAGCGCACCTGGGTGCGGGGTTACTACTTCAATCCGATGCTCTCCGGCCTCGACTACCACCTGTTGTCGAAGACCGCGGCTTGAACGATGCCACGAAATCGACCCACGATTCGGCTGACGATTCGCGAAACGGTTCGAACGAATCTTTTTATTGGCTCCCCGCGGTCGGTGGGGGGATGGCGGACCTGAAGACCGTCACGGATACGGTTCACGGCACGATCCGTCTGGAGCCGCTCACCCTCGACCTGCTCGAAACCCTGGAGTTGCAGCGGCTCAACTCGATCCGGCAACTCGGGCTGACGTACCTCGTCTTTCCGGGCGCGAACCACTCCCGGGTCGAGCATTGCCTCGGTGTGGGGCATGTCGCCAGCGAGATGGCGAAGGCCCTCGACCTCTCCCCCGATGAACGAAAACTGGTCCAAGCCGCGGGCCTTCTCCACGACGTCGGTCACGGGCCGTTCTCGCACACCCTCGAACATGTGCTGAGCCGCGAGCTCGCGGTGGACCATATGCATCTGACGCAGCGGATCATCACGGGCGAGGACGACAACGTCTCGCCGGAGGACCGCGGGGCGTTCCCGGAGGTCGTGCGCATCCACGGGGTCCTCGAGCGGCACCGAGTGGACCCGGAAGCGGTTGCGGCCCTCATCCGCGGACCGTCCGAAAAGGGCGCGAAGTGGATCGTGCCGAGCAATCGCAAGGAACCGCCGCGGTACTTGGCTCAGATCATCCATAGTCCGATGGACGCAGATCAGATCGACTACCTGATCCGGGACGCCCATTACACGGGAGCCTCCCATGGAACGATCGATTTCTCGCGCCTCCTGCAGACCCTCCGCATCCACCGCGGGGAACTGGCCCTCGATCGGAAGGGCCTCCCCGCCCTGGAGGGAATGCTCGTCGCACGAGGCCTGATGTACTCCTCGGTCTACTTCCACAAGACCGTGAGGATCGCGGAACAGATGCTCGCCCGCGCGGTCGAACGATCGGAGGCCCCGATCGCGGACATCCAGAAGATGGTGGACCACGAGCTCCTGAATTGGCTCGTGCGCCAGGGTCCGTTCCAGAAGGAGATCGCCCTGCGCCTCAAATACCGCAAGCTGTACAAACGGATCCTCGCTTCGAATCACGACGAGCTCACGGAGGCAACCCGCGCGGTGCTCGCCTCCTTCAAAGATCCCATGGAACGTCGGAGGACGGAGGACCGCATCGCCCGGCGCGCCGGACTCTTGCCGGGGCAAGTGATCATCGATGTGCCCCTCCCGGAACTCCTCCTGAGCGAGCCGCGGATCGCAAAGACGGAAGTCCCGATCCTTGACGGCGGAGAGGCGAAACCCTTCTCCCGGGTGAGTTCGCTCGGTCGCGCCCTCCAAGTTCGTCAAGTCGTCGACTGGGTCGTGATGGTCGCCGCGCCGGCGGAGTCGGCGACAGCGGTCCGGAAGGCGGCGTCGTCTGCGTTCTCCGGTTGAACGCCGAGACGACGCTACACAAGGGCGTTTGTCAACGCGGCGGACGTTCGTCGGACAACTTTTAAATAGCGTCCGCCGGATACGCGCCCATCTTGCGGGATGGGATGACCTCGCGGGTTCTGCAGGTGGCGCAATGAATTCGATGCTAGAGGATGTGCTCGCCCGGGAAGGGAGTGCTCCAGCGTTTGAGGACAGCCGGGTGGATGCCGAGCTCGAAGAGATGCTCAGCAAGATGCGGACGAACATCAAGATCATCGGCCTCGGTGGCGGCGGGTGCAACACGATCGCCCGCGTCTACGGCGAAGGGATCGTCGGAGCCGAACTGTTCGCGTGCAACACGGACGCACAGCACTTGCTCCACATCACGTCGCCCAAGAAGGTGTTACTGGGACGGCGGATCACGAAAGGCCTGGGCGCCGGCGCCTTGCCGCAGATCGGCGAGGAGGCCGCCCGGGAAGCTGAAGAGGAATTGCGGGCTATCGTCCAAGGCGCGGATATCGTCTTCGTGACTTGCGGACTCGGGGGCGGCACCGGCACCGGGAGCTGCGGATACGTGGCGCGCCTGGCGAAGGAGATGGGAGCCCTCACGATCGCGGTCGTCACATTGCCCTTCCGAGGGGAAGGCAAGCTCCGGATGGAGAGCGCGGAGTGGGGCCTCGAGAGGCTGCGCGATGCTGCCGACACCGTGATCACGATCCCGAATGACAAGCTGCTCGATCTCGTCCCGAGGCAGTCGCTGAACCTGGCGTTCAAGTTCGCCGACGAAGTCCTGATGCGGTCCATCAAGGGCCTCACGGAGATCATCACGAAGCCCGGCCTCGTGAACCTCGATTTCAACGACGTGAAGACGATCATGAAGGGCGGCGGGGTCGCCATGATCGGCCTGGGCGAAAGCCAGGCCGTCGGCGACAACCGTGCCGTCGAGGCGATCGAGGAAGCGATCAACTCGCCCCTGCTCGAGGTCGACGTGTCGACGGCCCACGGCGTCTTGATCAACGTTACTGGCGGCAACGACATGACCATCTCGGAGGCGGAACGAGTCGCCGAGGTCGTCCAGTCGAAGGTCTCGCCGACCGCACGCATCATTTGGGGCGCCACCGTGGACCCGTCGCTCGAGCACACATTGCGCGTCATGCTCGTCGCGACCGGCGTAAAGTCCAAACAGATTGTCGGACGTCGCGATCCGTCCGAGGAACGGGCTCGCGTCGGAATCGATGTGATCCGCTAGTCAGTCAACGTCCGATTCCGATGGTCCGTGCGATCCGGACTCTTCCGTCGCCGCTTTGTCAACGGCGTTCTCACAACCCTTATAACCGGCACGCTCTTACGCAGGAAATGAAATTACTCCCCAGCCGGGAGGCTAGTTCCCGGAGGCCGAACCATGGATTCCATCGTCAGGGAAATCGTGACCCGATCGGGCGCCGAAACTCGGGCGCCTGAGTCCCCTACCCAGTCGATCGGGGTCGGCGCCGAAGACGCCGAACTCGAGCGGATCCTCGCGAGCCTCCGGACGAACATCAAAATCGTCGGGATCGGGGGCGGAGGCTGCAACACAATCGACCGCCTTGTCGAATCGGGCATCGTGGGGGCCGAACTGTACGCCGCGAACACGGACGCCCAACATCTACTGATCATCCGATCCCCACACAAGTTGCTCCTCGGCCGGCGGGTAACCCGAGGCCTCGGTGCCGGCGCCCTTCCCCAGGTCGGCGAAGAGTCCGCTCGGGAGGCGGCGGACGAGCTCCGGTCCGTCGTCCACGGCGCGGACATGGTGTTCATCACCTGCGGCCTCGGCGGAGGTACTGGTACCGGCGGAGCTCCCGTGCTCGCCCAGCTGTCGAAGGAGGCGGGTGCCCTCACGATCGCGATCTGTACCTTCCCGTTCCGGGCCGAGGGGGCGATCCGGGCGGAGAACGCCGAGTACGGCCTGGAGAAACTCCGCAGCTTCGCGGACACGGTCGTTGTGATCCCGAATGACAAACTCCTTGAACTCGTCCCGCGTCTTGCGTTGAACGCGGCTTTCAAGGTGGCGGACGACGTGCTCATGCGAGCAATCAAGGGGATCACCGAGGTCATCACGAAACCCGGCCTGGTGAACCTGGACTTCAACGACATCAAGACGATCATGAAAGGCGGAGGCGTCGCGATGATCGGCCTCGGCGAGTCGGACACGGACAATCGGGCCGAGGAGTCGATCGAAGAGGCCATTAACTCGCCGCTGATCGACGTCGACATCAGTGCGGCGACAGGCGCCCTCGTGAACGTCACGGGCGGGAACGACATGAGCGTCTCCGAGGCGGAAAAGGTGGCCGAGATCGTCCAAGGACGGATCGCCCCGAACGCGCGGATTATCTGGGGCGCCGCGGTCGATCCGAGCCTCGAGCATAAGCTGAGGGTCATGCTGATCCTGACCGGGGTCCGCTCGAAGCAGATCTTAGGCCCGGGAGAGCACGTACGCGCCCACGGCGGGGTCGACATCGTCCGGTGAGGAACATGGCCGACATCGTGGACAAGAGCTGGGACGTACAACGTCGGATCGAGGAGCGGATGAAGCGCCTCGGGAAGGGCAAGTACGGCCGGGTCCTGAAGATGGCCCGCAAGCCCACCTCGGACGAATATTCGAAAGTCGTGATGATCACCGGATTAGGGATCGTCGCGATCGGGGCCTTGGGCTTCGTGATCTATCTCATCATGCGCTACGGACCCGACGTCTTCCGCGGACTCTTCGGCATGCTGGGGACCTGATTCGATGGGACTGCTCGACGACTTCTCGAAGCGCGAAGCAAGGGCCGAGGTCCGGCCCGAGCCGCCGGTGGTCGGTCATTACGGGGTGAAGCTCGACCTGACCGAGGAGAAGGTCACCCTCACCGCCGGCCAGACGAAGGAGTATCCCGTGGTCGTGACGAATACGGGGACCGAAGACGACACGATCCGACTGAAGATCGACCTGGTCTACAACGCGGACCTGCCGGACCCGCCGGAATGGACGGTGAAGCTGTTCGGCGTCGAAGATAAGGTCTGGGACGTCACCTTCACGAAGGTCACAGAGAAGGAGTTCATGCTGATTGCGGATGGCCAACGCGAGATCACTCTCTCGGTCACGTGCCCGAAGGGCGCTCGCTACGGCGACCGCCTGAACGTCGTGGTGAACGCGATCTCCAAAGGGGACCCGGGAGCCTTCGACGCGAAGACGCTCAGCTTCAGCGCGCGCCAGGCGATCTTGGCGGTGAAGTCCTCGATCGGACACGAGCGTGCCGTGGCGGATGCGATCTACGCACGGGCCAAGGCGAAAGACGTGGGCGTGTTCTCGATCCTGGTGCCCGCGAACTTCCGCGGGTACGTCTACGTCGAGAGCATGAATCCGGACCGGCTCGAAGAGATCGTTCGGGGCCTGCGACGCGCCCGAGGCGTCGTGAAAGGCGAAGGCGAGTCGACGGGAATTTCGTTCAACGAGATTGAGGCCTACCTGACGCCGAAACCGATCGTGAGCGGGATCATGGAAGGCGATATCGTCGAACTTGTCGCAGGACCGTTCAAGGGCGAGAAGGCCCGCGTCATGAAGATTGACGAGACGAAGGAAGAGATCACGGTCGAACTGTTCGAAGCGATGGTGCGCATTCCCGTGACCGTTCGCGGCGACAGCGTTCGGGTCCTCCAGAAAGAAGAGGACAAGTGAGCCCCGCGCGTTCGACGGATGGACCCGGGTTTCGAGGAAACCGATACAAACCGACGGCCATCGACGAAACGTTTATGCCGGAACGCCGGCTGAGGCCGGCCGACCGAGGTTCCGTTCCATGGTCGAGAAGCTACAAGTTCTTGTCGACGGCGGCAAGGCGACGCCCGGACCCCCGTTAGGCCCTGCCCTCGGACCTCTCGGAGTGAACATCGTGGAGATCCTCAAGGCGATTAACGAGAAGACGAAATCCTTTGAGGGGATGAAGGTCCCCGTCACCCTCCTCGTCGACCCCAAGACGAAGGGCTTCTCGATCGAGGTCGGCACCCCGCCAACCTCTGCCTTGATTGTCAAGGAACTGAAGGTCGAAAAGGGTTCTGGAGACGCGGGCAAAACCCGGGTCGGCAACCTATCCTTGAATCAAGCGATCAAGGTCGCGAACATGAAGGCGGACGCCATGCTCGCGAAAACCCTGAGAGCCCGCGTCCTCGAGGTCGTCGGGACCTGTGTCTCAATGGGCGTCACCGTAGATGGAAAGTCCGCGAAGGACGCCTCGAAGGAGATTCAGGCGGGCAAATACGACAAGCAGCTGGCCGGTTGATCGATCATTCGGATTGCCGGGATCGGGGGAGCGCCCTTCGCCCGCGGGGCTCAGACAAGTCGAGGAGCATCGCCTCGAGCTGTACGCGGACGAAATCCATGTCCCCGACCCATAGCCCCTGAAGTTTGTCGGAAACGAATTCGCCATCCCGATAAAAGGAATTCAGGATGAAGACTTCCTCGTCGCTCGGGAAGACGTAGGTGTGGGCCAACCGGGTTTTCGGGAGCGGTCGCGGAGGAAAGTGAAACTGGACGCGAACGTTGCGACTGAGGAGGCCGCCGATTTCCGCGAGATCCGGCCGGTTTGTTTCGCTGAGCACGACACGGACGCGCCGTCGGGATCGTCCGAGGGCGTCGAACAAGAGCCTAAGGATTTCTGGAGCGACGGGAAACGGACTCACGCAGAGGATTTGGCTGTTGCTCGAGAGGACCACCTCTCGCAACTTCCGACCAATCGGCTCGGCCCCTTTGTAAATCCACAGGTCCGTATCCGCGTCCCGACCCTTCGGCGGAGGTGCTTCCTTCAGTTCCGCAATGACCTCGGCGGCCGCGAGCAGGTCGTCATGCCTCGACTGCCGCGCCTCTTCCGCGACGATGCGCGGGGCTCTCGCCCGGTATCGGTTCGGCCGCTCCCGAGAGATGTCAATCCATCCCTTGGACTGGAGAGATTGCAAGATGCGATACACGGCCGGGTATTGCACCCCCAGCAACTGACTCACCTGCTGCGCGCTCGAAGCCCCGCTCCGCTGCAGGTTCAAGTAGGCGGCCGCTTCCTTCCCGGTTAGCCCTAGAGTTTCGAGGGCCCTTACCGCGTCCTCCTCCCGCATGGTTGTGGCCAATGGCTTTCCCTACAAAAGCATTGCGTGGTTATCAGTCTAGGGATGATAATAGGCAACAAGATTCTGGAATCTCGCATGACAGGGAGGGACCGATGGAATTGCTGACACGCCTGCCGCCGCGCCGCTTATCTACCGTGAACTGGTTCTGTCGGATGAGGCGGCTTCGATGAGACGGATTTCGTTCCAAGACGGCGTCACGTACACCTTCGGACCCGATCTGACTCCGATCGCAAAGGTCCGATCGGGAGAGACCGTCGAGTTCGTGTGTCAGGATGCGTGTGGGGGTCAGATTCGGACGGAGAAGGACACCCTCGATCAACTGGACATGGACCGAGTCAACGGGGCCACCGGACCTGTCCGGGTGATCGGATCCCGTCCGGGGGATGTCATTCGAGTCCAGATTCGGGGTATCCGTGTGGCCGAGTGGGGTTTCCAGTCGATCGTCTCCGGTCACGGTGTCTTGGGCGACGAGGTCGACCGACCGCGGACCAAGGTGATCCCGATCGAGGATGGCATCGCGGTCTTTTCGAAGCGAATTCGACTCCCGGTGCGACCGCACGTTGGGACGATTGGGGTGGCGCCCGCGGCGAAGGAGTGGACGACCTTCTACCCGGGGGATCACGGCGGGAACCTGGATACGAAGGAGATCTCGAAGGGAAACTCCGTGTATCTTCCCGTATTCCAACCGGGCGCCCAACTTGCGATGGGAGACATCCACGCCCTGATGTCCGATGGCGAGGTTTGCGTGACGGGAATTGAAATCGCCGGGACCATTCGCGCGAAGGTCGATGTCCTCCGCGGACTCCGAATGAATCGACCGCTCGTCGAGACGTCCGACTCGTGGATGGCGCTGGCGAGCGCTCCGACCTTGGACGAGGCCGCCAAACTTGCGACGCACGACGGGGTCCAGTTACTCGCGCGCGGCGTACATGCTCGCCAGCATCACGTGCGACCTCCGGATTAGCCAAGACGTTGATCCCTGGCGGACGGCCAAGCTCGTCGTTCCGAAATCCTTGATGCGGCGCCTTCCTCGGAGTTGACTTATGCCACGAACATCGTGCCGCGACGATTCCGGATTGCCTCTATCGGACTGAAAGGCGAAACGACGCGCGGCGAGCGCCGCCTCTGGTTCGGCCCCAGAAACCTTATTAAGCCCACGCCCTTTCGTCGCCTTCCCTTTGCAGGAGGCTGGATTGGCCGAGGGTACTGCAGGTGGCGATGTTCCGTGGCGGACAAGCATTCGGTTGAGACCATCCGGAAGCTCCTGGAGGCAGCAAAGCCTCGGCAGTTCAAGGAGTCCGTCGAGCTCGCCGTGAACCTGCGAGACATCGACTTGTCGGTCCCGAAGAACAGGGTGGACGAGGAAGTAGTCCTGCCGAAGGGACGTGGCAAACCGATTCGCATCTGCGTGTTCGCTTCCGGCGAGCTTGCCCTGAAGGCGAGAAACGTCGCGGATTTGGTCATCCAACCGCAGGAGATCGAGGAATACGCGACCGACAAGAGAAAGGCTCGCGCCCTCGCGCAATCGTGCGACTTCTTCATCGCCGAGGCGCCGTTGATGCCCGTGATCGGGAAGCGACTCGGTGTCGTCCTGGGACCTCGGGGGAAGATGCCGCGACCGGTGCCGCCCACGGCAGACCCGACGAACTTGATCACCGCGATGCGGAACACGGTCCGCGTTCGGAGTCGGGACAAGCGGACGTTCCATGCCGCGATTGGCACGCGGGACATGCCTCCCGAGGATCTCGCGGAGAACTTGGACGCTCTGATGCGGCGGGTCGTGGGAAAGCTCGAGCGGGGACGCTTCAACATCCAATCGGCCTACGTGAAAACGACGATGGGTCCCGCGGTGAAGTACCTCTAAGGTGATCTCGATGGCCCATGTCGCTCCGGTCAAGAAACGGCTCGTGGAGGACCTTGCCTCTCGATGCGCCAAGGCGCAGGTAGTCGGGATCGTGAACATCCACGGGATCCCCGCGCCGCAGTTCCAGGCGATCCGCAAGAAACTCTGGGGCCGCGCGACGATTACGGTCGCAAAGAACAATCTGCTCCGGCTCGCGCTGGAACAGGCGAACGCAAAGAAACCGGATCTCGTGAAATTGGGGGAGACGATCGACGGGCAGACCGCGGTCGTGACCGCCGACATCAATCCGTTCCGTCTGTTCAAGGAACTCGAGGCGACGAAGACGCGGGCCCCCGCCCGAGGAGGTGAAGCCGCTCCCGAGGACCTCTGGGTCCGGGCGGGCGAAACGCCTTTCAAACCCGGTCCCGTCGTCGGGGAGCTCCAGAAGGCCGGCATCCCCGCCGCGATCGAGCGCGGGAAGGTCGTCATCCGTCAGGACAAGCTCATGGTGAAGGCTGGGCAGCGAATTCCGAGGGACGTCGCTCAACAGCTCGCAAGGCTCGAGATTTTCCCCCTCGTGGTGGGCCTGGACCTGCGCGGTGCATACGAGGCGGGGACGGTCTTCCAGCGCGATGCGCTCGCCATCGACGATGTGGTCGTCCGGGGCCAGATTGCCCAGGCGGGCATGGAAGCCCTCGCCCTCGCGCTCGCGGCGGCCTACCCGACCAAGGGGACGATTCGCCAGCTCCTCGCGAAAGCTCATTCGGAGGCCATCAGTCTCGCGGTCGAATCGGAGTTCCCGACGAAGGAAACGGTCAAGCTCCTGTTGGCCAAGGCCCAGGCCCAGATGCTCGCCCTCGCGGCCCGGGCACCCGGTGCGGCCGATGAGGAGCTCCGCTCACAAATTGGATGATGATCGAACAAGGAGGTGAACACGGATGGAATACATCTATGGCGCGCTGGTCCTGCACGCGGCCGGCAAGCCGGTGAACGAGGACAATCTGAAGAAAGTCCTGACCGCCGCCGGCGTGAAGGTCGATGAGACCCGCGTGAAGGCCCTCACGGCCGCGCTGGAAGGCGTGAACATCGACGAGGCCCTGAAGGCCGCCGTCGCGTTGCCCGCCGCCGCCCCCGCGGCCGCGCCCGCCGCCGAAAAGAAGGAAGAGAAGAAGAAAGAGGAGAAGAAGGAAGAAGAGAAAGTCTCCGAAGAAGAGGCGGCAGCGGGACTCGGTGCGCTCTTCGGTTGAACCGGAGCCCCCGTCCCCCCTTCACGTCAGGCCGAGCGTCAGCGAGAGAGCCCTCAGGGCCCTCCCTTTTTCGCTGCCGCCTGTGCCTTCTTGCTCCGCTCTTTCGCCGTGTAGCCGGTCGCCCTCTCGAGAAACGTGTTGAAGGCTTTGATGGTCTCCGTCGCCACATGGTCCGGTGCACCCGGCTTCATGGTCGTATCGACGAACAGCTTCTTGCCGTCCGTCCATGCGATCATCTTCTCGATTGCCCCGAACGACACGATGACGCGGCTCCCCTCCGTGCCGGCTTCCCCGAATGTCTCCACGCCAATCTGTCGGAGCCCATCGCCCTCGAGGGTTTTCGCGATTCCCCGTTTCAGCTCGTAGTCGCGCATCGTGATTCGATTCCGGAACTTCGCGGTTCCTATGAACGTTACGTCTCCAGAATCGCGATCGGGTCCGCCGGGGTCAACATGAACTCTTGGGCATCAGAGTACGCGCGCCAAACGTCCTTGCATTCGCAGGCGAGATCGTCGAACTCGTGTCGAAGGCCGAGGGAGAATTCCTCGATGGCGTTCACCACCTTGCGGTCGCACGATCCGCAGTTGTGGGCCCCCCGCACCATGCCCCCGGCCGTCGGATGGGACTTCACGTGGGCGTTGAGATCCCTCGTCCTCTCCAGGACCTCGACGACGGACCACAACCAGGGCGGTCGGTACTCCCCGCGGCGGAACAGTCGATCGACGATCGTCCGGCTCTGGACGTTCACCGGATTGAGTGAGACTGTGTCGCTGTACGGGTCTGCCTCGTGTGCGGATCGTACGGCGTCCTCGATTCCCTCCCGTTCCGTGAGGAAAGGCGGCTTGATCAGCAGGTACGTCTTGACCGTCGCCCCGGCCGCGTGCGCGACCTGCGAGGCGTGGGCGTGCTCCTTGAGGCCCCACATCTTGTTGACCGCAAATCGGAGGACGCGGTCGTTCGTCGATTCGAGGCCGAGGGCGATCTCGAGTTCGTCGACGTGGTGCATTGCTCGTTCGACCTGCTCCGCCCGCAACAGGTGGGAAAGGGTTTCCACGATGACCTTGTTGCATCGGTCGCCCAGTCCTTTGAGGATCGTGTCGCGGACCTCCGGCGACACTTCGTGGTCGTCGAAGAAGTTCCCCGACGTGTACACTTTGACCATTGGCTGGGCCTCATGTTTTCGCAGGACGGTGTCAAGTTGATGTAGGATGTCGGCGGGCGCGACCTCCTGAGCGACGTCGTTCACGTAGCCGCACATGGAACAGCCGCTCGCGCGCGCCCAGTAACAGCCTCGTGTGCGGAAAATGATGACCCACGCATCCACAACCTTTCCATGGAGGAGGTCCTTCTCGGTCCACGCGGAGATATACTGCCGCGGATCGAAATCTCGCGGGCGTCGTTCGGCTTTCACGAGTTGCTGGAGTCGCATTGGTTCGCGTCGAACGTCGGGAGGCAGAAAAACCTTTTTGCGTCCTCAGCGTCGGTCTCGAACCGCGTACAGGCCCATGATCGCTCCGACGGCGACGAAGACGAAGGCGAAGAACCGCAGGCCGAAGGCCACATCCGGTGCGAGGAGGGATGCCGTTCCAGTGGAGAGTGCCACCGGGAGGTCGACGAGGACTTCGTACAGCACGAACAGGACCATGCCGAATCCGACGAGACCAATCCCGCTCCCGGGGCTGCGATGCCGATGGACGATCGTCGCCGCGGCCACGGATGCGCCGCGAGCGACCGCTGCCGCGGAGGTTCCTACGATGGAGGTCCGCTCAGGCTTCGGGAGATCCGAAGGCGCGTATCTCCGACAGGCATCACACCACCACCGCTCATATTGAGAAATCCAGCGGAGGGCCGCGCCACAGGTCGGGCAGGCAAACTTGGATCTCGTCTTCGGCGCATACGCGCGGCATGAGTAGCAGTACCAACGGTTGTATTGCTGGATGTACGTCAATGCGCGTCCGCACGTCGGACAAGGATGATCGACCTTCGCGGTCGGGATCGTCGGCGGCGGTCCGGTGACAACTTCCGGAGTCGGGATCGCTGCGACGGCAGGAACCACGAAAGCTTGCACGTCACCGGACGCAGATGCAGCGGTGTCGACCGCGACGGGCGCGATGGCCGCGTCGGCCTGGCGGAAGGTGTCGACGACCTTCTTGGCTACCTCCGGGATCATGCGAGGGGCTGCCGTGAACATCATGCGTGGGGCAGGCTTCGGTTCGATGACCGGTTCTGCCTGCGTCGGAGGCGTGGCAGATTCCTCCGCGGCTTGCGGAAACACGATTGGAATCTCCATGGGACTCGTCCCCGGTCGCCGTTCGGCCTCGCTGTCATCGAGGTAGCTGAGCAACCGTTCCCGGAGCTGTTCTTTCGTACCGCTAGGATCGAGACCGTATGCCTTGCAGAGGTCCATGAGAACGGGTTTCTTGGCCTCCCGGATTTCTGCGCGGACGAGGGCCGGCTTCGCGACCGGTGGGGCGGGCTCCTCCTGGGAGATTTCCTCTTCGGTTCGTGCCTCAGGCACCTCTTGGAGCGTTGGTCCCGCCGGGAGGACCGGCGCGGGCTCTGCTCTCTCTTCCGAGGAGACGGCCTTGGCCTCTTGGTCCACGGAAACGGTCTTGGGCTCCTCCTCCACGGAGACCGCTTTCGGTTCCGGTTCGACCTGGATCGGTTCCGGCTCCACGGCCTTGGGTGGCTCAACGACGACGAGAGCGGTCTGGCTCGTGGCGGCGGGTTCCGGGACGGGCGGCATGGGCGAAGCCGCGGGCTCGACCTTCGTGTCCATGAACACGCCCTCCGGAGGGTAGGCGTTGCAGCGGAAACAGTAGTATCGATCGTATTGGGTGACGTACGACAGGATGCCGGTGCACATCGGACACCGTTTTGCGCCCTGATCTCCGAACCCTTCCGGCGCATATCGGCCGCACGCGTAGCAGTAGTGACGTCCGTATTGCTCCAGAAAGGCGAGCTCGCTACCGCAGTTTGGACATGGAAGACCGGTCACGCAATCCCGCGGAGGTTGGGTGGCTCGAATAAAGCCTTTTCCATGATTCCCAAGAATGAGATTCTTTTGCGAGAATTCGGTCGAGGACCGCGCAAAACGCTTTTACCGCAACGTCCCATCGGCTCGACGCGCCACCATAGCTCAGTCGGTAGAGCAGCCGCCTTGTAAGCGGCAGGTCGGGAGTTCAATTCTCCCTGGTGGCTTCTCGGATCGCACCGTCCCGATCGCGGTGTCGCGGATTACACGTACACTTGGACCGTCACGGTCACCGTATGCGTAATCGAGCCCGACGTCGCGTTGATTGTTATCGTGTATGTGCCGGGTGTCGTCAGGATCGTCGTGGCGACCGTCAGGGTCGACATGCCCGTGCCGCCGGCGGTCAGGGTGACAGACGTCGGGTTGAGGCTCGCGGTCGGATATACGACGCAAAGACCGGAGCAGGAGATCGATGTGCTCAAGCCGATCATTCCCGCGAATCCGTTCAAGCTGGTCAGCGTAATCGTGGACGTGCCAGACGATCCGATATGGATGCTGAAAGACGCGGGTGTGGCGCTGATGCTAAAGTCCGGAGGCGGAGGCGGCGGCGGCGAGGGAGTGGCGGAGGCCTCATTCGACCGCGGGCCCTCCCCGGCCCCGTTCACGGCCGAGACCTGGTAGTAGTATGTAACCCCGTTCGTCACCGCGGTGTCGGTGTACGTGAGCACATTGCCGATCGTCGCCAGCAGCGTCTCGCCGTTGGACGAGGTGCCTCGATAGATCCGGTAATTCGTGATTGGCGAACCGCCGTTGCTACTCGGCGCGGACCAAGTCAGGGTGACGGTCGCATCGCCGGCCGTCGCGCTGAGTCCCTGAGGTGCACCTGGTGGCGTCGCCGGGGCGGTCGGCGTCGCCGAGACCTCGTTCGACCGGGGACCCTCCCCCGCGTTGTTCACGGCGCTAACCTGGTAATAGTACGTCACCCCGTTCGTGACGCCGCCGTCCGTATACGACGGTTGGTTGCCGATAGATCTTGTAGTTCGTGATGGGAGATCCGCCATCCGAGGCGGGTGCCTGCCAGGTCAGGGTGACCTGGGCATTGCCGCCGGTGGCCGCGAGGTTCTGCGGAGCCGACGGGGGCGTGGGTGGCGCGGACAGCCTCCAACCGGTCAGCGGATGGAGTTCCCAGTGGTACGGGCCTTCCCAGAAGACAAAACCTTGGAAATCGAGGGAGATGCTCCCGTTAGATTGGTACTGACCCAAGGTCGCGTTATTGCAGTACGGGACCCCGACACCGCAATAGCCTTTCCCCAACCAGTCCCGATCGATTTCGATTCTCAAGTAGCCACGCGTGGTGCCGATCGTGATGATCTGTCCGGCATTCGTGCAGAACGTTTGGTTGTTGGGATACCGGCCACCGCCGTTCTGCTTCGAATACCACCCGGAACAATCTGTGGTCTTGATGCCGTAGCCGTACAGAGAGACTCCGTTGATCTGGACGAACGGGGACAGCACGGTACCCGTCTTGTTCGTGATCGTGCACGGCGGCGACAGGGCTCGTTCTTGGGGGATGCCGCCCGCGGTCGAGTTCGTCTGGTAGCGGCTGCCGTTCACCGTCTGTGTAGGGTAGGCGGGGCCCAGGACGTCGCGGATCGTGACGAGGTCCGCTGAACAAGAGACATGGGGGTTCCAAGACGTGAGACCGGATTCCGTCACGCTGCCAGGAGTGGAACTGGGCGAGAGACCGCTTTGGATGGCGGAAGCCATGGGGCCGGCAATGAGTCCGGCGATGGCAAGGCCCAGCACGAGCAAGAACACGAGTAGGCCTCGGCGGGACGTCGCTCGCCTTCGATGCCATGCGCCATGTGGGAACCCGGCCGTCATTGACGGGGATTAGCGGGGGGGATGGGTATGACGTGAGCGTTTAGGGTCCTCGAACAATGAACATGATTGACTACGAATGCAATCAAGGATGATAGCACGTCGATGTGCGATACCGTACGCTCTCGCCCACCCCGCGCGGACCCGTTTGAACACGGAACCTATCTTACCGACCCCACCGGAGCGAATTGAGCAATCAAGACCTCCCGATCTTTTTCAGCGGGCCATCGCTCGCGTCCGTTGGACGGGTTTCACGAATCGAGGAGGAATCCCGCCGGATTCTTTTCTCGCGGCACCCATTCGAATTCCACGTCGAGGGCGGAACTGAGGCGCGACGCCTCTCCATGCAACGGCACCAGGTGGGGTTTCGTCACCCGGTACTCTCCCCGCATTTGGCGGATCACGAGTTGCGAATCGCCGCAGATCAGATAGGCGTTCCGCGGACGACTCTCCCCCTCGAGTTCCCGGAGGTGGCGAAGCAGGAAGATGAGCCCCTGATATTCTGCAATGTTGTTGCTCCGCACAGGGCCCGAGGAACTCGAAAGGTCCGGCACTTCGCGGACAAGACTGGTCTCGCCCACGACGAACGCGGCTCGCATCGGTCCCTTGGTCCCGAACTGATTTCTAGGGCAAGCTCCGTCGAAGAAACATGGGATCCTGGATCCGGGGGACGAGGTCATCGGCCGCGAGGCGGGAGAGCGCTGGAGGACTTGAGCATTGTCGGGATCGGTTCCACTCGAATGCAATCGAAAAGAGAGGAGGCGAGCCGTGCAAGGCCCGCCTCCCGGAAAGGTTCGCGCTTCAGCCGCAGCACCCACAGCAGGCGCAGCAGCACCCGCCGCCGCAACAGCCCCTCGTTTTGGGCTCTTGGGCGGCGGCGCGTTCTTGCGGTGCGTCGGAGGGTCGGGATGGCTCCATAATTACCTACTCCTCTTAGGTAGTAGACAAGTTCTTATAGCCTCTCTCCCGTGGCCTCCGAGATGGCGGGAGTGAAGGTCCGCGCGAACGCCCTGCTCCAGGACGCGATGGAGCCGTCCCTAGATCGAGTCGCCGGGACGCTCCGAGAACTCGGCTTGAGCGGACACGCTGCGCAGGCATTCTGTGCTCTCGTCGAGACGACGCATGCAAGCGCGGGCGAACTCGTTCGGAAGACCGGGATCCCGGATTCGAAAATTTACTATGCCCTTGACGAACTGGCGGAAAAGGGATTCGTGGAGGTTCAGGCGGGGAAACCGAAGACCTATCGCGTGGTCCCACCCAAGGAAGTCGAAATGCGGCTGTCGAGGATGGTCCAGGCGGAATACGAACGGCGCCGCGCGGCGACCGTGCGGGTGGCCGCCCTGCTGGAGCCCCTCCGAGCCGCGACGAGGTCTCCCTCGATCGATGTCGCCTACATCGTGAAAGGCCTCCCGAACGTCGTCGCTCGGGCGCGAGCCCTCATTGGGTCCGCGCGGAAGGACGTCGTCGTGTTGGCCTCCGATGAGGCCGTCTTTCGAAGACTCGAGGAGGACCTGGCGCGAGCCGCTCGCCGGCGAGTTCGGGTCCGACTCGCTTTGCCGGAGATCCCGGTTGCCAAGGACCTCGCGAAAGCGGCCGAGGTCCGCTCGATCATCTGTGCGTGCATGCTCCTGGTCGTGGACGGTCAGCAGGTCTTGACCGTGTCTCGGACGACGGATGGTGACGCCTATGCGATTACCTCGACCGACCCGACGCTAGTTCAGCTCGGACTCGACTTCTGGGAGAGTCCTCGTTGTTGTGTGATGTAGAACGTCTATCTTGATCGTGGTGCAGACGCCCCCCGTCCGCGTTAGAGACGCCGTTCGTGGCTCGGTTTGTCTGAGCCGTTTTTCAGGTATCGGCTCCCGAGAAACGGACCGCCGCCCGACCGGCCAGAATTCCCTGTTACGATGAAAAGGGTCACGGTTAAATACCGTGTTATACAGTATTCGTCTAGGCCCGACCTGGGCCAGGCTCGCGCGGATGCTTCAGCCCCAAGAACTAGTGGTAGCCAAGCTGCTGCCCACGATCCGCGCGCGGCTCGCCCGGGAACTGCTCCGGACGTACAAGAAGAAACAAATCGATGTCGCGCGGGCGATGGGGATCACGCAGGCGGCCGTGAGCCACTACAATACCCAGAGCCGCGGCGTCGATCAGGAAATGCTCCGTCTGTTCCCGGAGATCACGCCCTTCGTGCAAGGACTCGCGGAGAGCATCGCGGACGGGATGACCCTCTCCGATCAGATTGCGAGGGTGAACCAATTCTGTTCGAACCTCATGTTGACCGCCCGCTTCTGCGAGTACCACAAGGGGATGGGGGACATCGATCCCCACTGCACGGCGTGTTTTCCTTCTCCGCCGAGGCCGTAGGCCTCCGAGGGATCAGCGGGCCGGCCGAACCTCCTGCAAGGCTCGGATTTCCGCCTCGACCATCGTCCGCACGAGGTCTTTGAAGCGGGTCTTCGTCTCCCAGCCGAGGATTCGTTTCGCCTTGCTCGCGTCCCCGCGAAGGTTGTACACCTCCGAGGGCCGGAGGTTCTTGTCGTCCATCGTCACGTGTTTCTCCCAATCCGAAATGCCCGCGAGACGGAACGCCTCTGCCACGAACTCTCGTACGGAATGTGATTCGCCGGTCGCGCCCACGAAGTCATCCGGTTCCCGGTGCTGGAGTACCCGCCACATGAGGTCCACATACTCCGGGGCGTAGCCCCAATCGCGCTTCGCGTCGAGGTTCCCGAGCGCGATGGACTTCGTCAACCCGGCGTGGATGCGAGCCACTCCGTGGCTGACCTTGCGCGTCAGGAATTCCAGGCCGCGCCGTTCCGATTCGTGATTGAACAGGATTCCGTTCGAGACGAACAGATCGTGCGCTTCTCGATAGTTCACGCACGCCCAGTATGCGTAGACCTTCGCGACCCCATACGGACTTCGGGGATGGAACGGTGTCGTCTCGTCCTGCGGCTCGCGGTCCACACGTCCGAACATTTCGCTGGACGAGGCTTGGTAGAACCGCGCATCCGGGGCGTTCGCGCGGACGGCCTCCAAGAGGCGCACGACCCCCAGGCCGGTGATCTCGCCCGTCAGGACCGGTTGGACGAACGAGGTCGCGACGAACGATTGGGCCGCCAGGCTGTAGACCTCGTCGGGGGCGGCCTCCTTGACCGCGGCGTTCAGGGAAGACTGGTCGATCAGGTCCCCATCGATGAGCGTGACCCGATCGACGATGTGCTGGATGTTGCCCATGTTCGGGACGCTCAGCCGTCGGACGAGTCCAAACACTTCGTACCCCTTTTTCAAAAGGAGTTCCATCAGGAACGAGCCGTCTTGGCCCGTGGCTCCCGTCACGAGAGCGGACTTTGCCATTGCGCGGCGAACCCGTCACCCGCTCTTTATCGTATCGGCGCGAAGGCGTCGACCGATCGTCGGGGAGGGCTCCGTAGCCTCGGAAACGAGGCGCTTCATCTGGTCGACAAAGACCGTCTCATCGAACAATCGAGCGCGAGCCATACAGTCGTCCTTCATCGCGCGCAAGGCCGACTCGTCGATCGTCTGGATCGCGCGGACGAAGGGCTCCGGATTGGGCGGAAACAAGAACCCCGTCTTCCCGGGAACGATCGTCTCTCGATAACCGCCCTCGTCCGTGGCCAAGACGCACTTCCCTGCCGCCATGGATTCGGCGGGGGTGATGCCGAAGTCCTCGTCCACCGCCGTCGTCAGAAAGCCCCGACATCGGGAGTACAGGTCGAGAAGCCGGTCCTCCGGGATTTCACCGAGCAGGGTCACGTTCGGAGGCGGTTTGAGGGTCGCTAGGTACCTCTCGGCCCGGTCGCCCGCGGAATACCCTCCGACGAGGATCAGCCGTTCGCGAGGCAGTCGCCGAAAGATCTCGAACTGAAGTCCGATCCTCTTTTCCGGATACATTCGGCTCACCGAGAGCCAGAAATCCCCGAGCTCCTTGAACCGGTATCGCCGGGTCGCGACGGGCGGATAAATGACGCTCGCGTCTCGTCCGTAGTATCGTCGCACGCGGCCGCGGACGTTCTCGCTGATGGCGACGATCCGGTCACATCGGCGGATCGAGCGGCGTTCGAACCGGGCATGCGATGAAGACCACGCCCGAGCGACCCACTGGACCGGCGGCCGGAGTCGAGCGAGCATCTCGCGCCGCTGGTCGTAGAAGCTCCGCGTCGGGGTGAGACAGTAGTAGACGTTCGGATGATGCCGTGCGCCCGCGTAGTGGGCCCAGTTCCCAATCAGGAAATAAAAGTCGTATTCGTCGAGGCGCGCCCGGGCGAACTTCCAAGAGGCTTGGATCTGCTTCAGCGGGGGCTGGAGCGCGATGTCCCCGAGAGAAATCACGCGGACCCCCGGGAAACCGGCCCGCGCGGGGAGGCGCGCGTCGAACTCGGTCGTGATGAGGTCGGCACCGAGGTCGTTCGCGAGGGTCAGCGCAACGCGTTCACCCCCGCCGACGGTCTGAAGATAGTCGTAGAAGACCGCGATGTGCATCGCACCGGCCTCGGCATCGACGATGAGGACCGGTGGCAACGCGGCGTCCCGTTTATATATTGTCGCGAAGGCTGACCGTCGCGCGACTCCGAGTCCTCGACCAGAGGCGGTTTTGTGCGCGCATGGAAATTGAACCTTAGCTCGGGGCGGGACATTCGCCGCGGATATGTGAACGTGGATCTCGTGCCGCTCGCCGGCGTGGACCTGGTGTGCGATCTACGCCGGTTCCCGTGGCCGTCAACGATGACTCGGTCGACGAAGTCATCGCCATCCACGTCATCGAGCACCTCCCGAACACGGTCCGGGTGATGGAAGAGCTGTTTCGAATCACACACCCGGGAGCGGGCATCACGATCGAGGTGCCGCATTACAAGCACTCGAACGCATAGAAGGACTCGAGGCACGTTGCGCCTGTTCACGAAGGAAACGTTCGATTATTTCGGCAAAGGCGAGCGGTCGTACTATACCCATGCACGATTCCAGGTCACGAGCGTCGTGAAAGTGTACGAATACCATGTCGACCGGTACGTCCGACGACTCTTTCCGCGAATTCTTCCGTGGGTCGAGTGGTACTTCGACAACACGGTCGAGAAGCTGATCTTCACACTCGAGACGCAGAAGTGAATTTCTCATCCGAAAGAGACCGATCGAGGATCGCTCGCATCCGAGTCACGAACACATCGCGGTCGAACGACCGGGCCCGGTCCTCGCACGGACCGCGCATCCTCTCCAGGTCATCGACCCGAACCGCTTCGATCGTCTGAGCGATCGCCTCCGCGGACGGGGGGGCGAGCCATCCGGTCTTTCCTGGGACGATCGTCTCTCGGTACCCGCCTTCGTCGACCGCCACGACGGCCTTGCCGGAGGCCATCGCCTCGACCGGCGTGAGCCCGAAGTCCTCGTCCTCCGACACGGCCACGAGCCCGCGACACCTCGCGTACAGGTCCAGCAACTTGGATTCCGGAATTTCTCCGAGGAATTCGATGTTTGCAGGTGGTTCCAACGATCGGACCAGGCGATCCGGGTCCACGCCCAACTGCGCTCCCCCGACAACGATGAGGCGCTCTCGAGGGAGACGGCGAAACGTATCGACGAGGAGCCCCAAGCGCTTCTCGTGGGAGAGCCGGCTGACGGCGAGCCACGCCTCGCCAACTTCCTTGAAGCGATAGCGCGACGAATCGAGGGGAGGGTAGACGACGTCGGCCGTCCGGTGAAGATACCGGTCGATCCTCCGTTCGACGTTCCGGCTGTTGGCGACGATCGTCTGGACGGCCGCCACCGCGGCTTCGTATTCGGGGCGTCTCTTTTCGATCCACCGCCGCGCGGCCCATCGCCGGACGCGCGGGAGGCCGCCAAGGAAGGAATCCCGAAGATCGTAAAACACCCGGACGGGCGTGTGACAGTACCAGACGTTCGGGTGAAGCCGCGGAGCGGCGAACACCGCCCAGTTCCCTGAGAGAACGTACACATCGTGATCGGGAATCGCGCTCGTCTGGAACGCACGTGCTTGGCGGTCTTGCCGCATCGGAGGCGTCTGCGGCACTCGTGCAATCTCGGTCACGCGGACCGTCGGCATGCCCGCGCGCTCGGGCAGGGTCGGATCCAAATCGGTCACGTAGAGATCGGCGTCAAACGCCGCGGCGAGCGTGAGCGCGAAGCGCTCCCCGCCTCCGATGAAACGCAGATGGTCGTGGAGGACCGCGACCCGCATCGGCTTGCGGATACGGTCGTCGCGCATAAACGCGCGCGACTCAGCAGGTCGTCGGGAGGCATCCCCAGGCGATCCAATACACTCGGGCGTATCCGTTGTCGAAGACCTTCAGAAAGGGCGAGGAGTCGAATTTCGCGACGACCCTGGAGTCCATCGGGAGCGCGGCCTCCCATGGTGTAAGACGCACCCCGGCCTCCATGTCTTGGTCAATCCACACATAGGTGCCGTCCTTTTGACCGGACGGGGAGTCGATCTTCGACAGTCCCGCGTACGGGTCGTTCAGGGAGTCGGGCAAGAACGGGGCCCGGGTTCGATCCCACGTCGCGTTCAGGCCGCCAAATCCGAAGACCGTCGTGGAGCCGTGATGGTCGGACACGACGAGGCCGCTCGCATGATCCCGAGCCCAATACGCGGGATCCAGGGCCGCCGGGACGGTCCCCTCCCGCCAACCGGCGAGGGTGGATGGCGGCGGCACACCCGTGAATGCATTTGCGATGAAGACGAGGCCGATGGCCATGCCCGCGGCGGCTCGGAGTCGTCCTCGGACGGTCCCCAAATCCAGGAGGCGAACGAAGCCGACGCCCGAAAGAATGCCAAACGGTACGACGAGGTACTCCATGTGACGATAGGGAATGAGGACGCGTGGAGCGACCAAGATGCCCACGATTGCGGATCCGAGGAGGACGACCAACCAGGCGTTGACCGGCAATCCCTCCGCGTCGAAATCGAGGAACTTGCGTCCCGGCGCGGAGAACGAGATCAGGAGGACGAGCGGGACGAAATAGAGGAGACCTTCCGGCGGGACGCGGAACGTCGTCCCCGGGACGCCGAAGAGGACCGACACAACCCCGAGGATGAGGATGGCCCCAACCGCGGAGGCGTACGCCGTTCCCCGATGACGGAGCCCGGGATACCTCGGCCGATACCGCCATCCGATTCGAGTCCGCGCGTAGACGACCGCTCCGAGGAACAGCAGTCCAAATCCGAACAGGACGAGGATCGCCCACCACGGCCGGATGTCCACATCCGTCAGGATGAATTCTCGGAAGGTCGTCGCGTAGAGGAACCAGTAGGCGAACGTCCCAGCGACGAGGATGCCCGCATACGCAACCTCTCGTTTCGACCCGAAGGTCCATCGCCACGGGCGAGCGAAACCTTGGACGAGGATCGTGCCGAGGACCATGAGGAGGAAGAAGTAGAGGGCGAGATGGTGCGTCGCGACCAGCGCTCCCGTCACGAGGACGAGCGGCACCAGGGCCGCCCGATCCGTCCGAAGTCGGAGAAAGAGGAGGAGGCCCACGAGGGCGAGCAGATTTCCGACCGTCGCGGGAGCCGGGTGCGTGGTCGTATACGTGTGGGGTATCGCGCCCACCAGAAGGGCAGCTGCGAAGAGGGCGACGCGATCCTCGCCTGTGACACGTCGTGCAATCAAGAACATCGGGACGACCGACACAGCACCTAGGATTGGCACGAGGAGGTTCAGCACGGTCGGAAGGTCGAGTCCGGAGAGGGCAGCCAGTCCTCCCTGCAGGAAGAACATGCCCGGAAAGTACGGATACGTGACGCCCCACCCATCGTAGATGGTGGAGACGTGACCAGTCCCCGCGAGGTTCCGCAGGATCGCAAAGTATTCGCCCGTATCCGAACCCCAATACAGGAAGGACCAAAGAGGGGAGAGTCGGACCCCGACCGAGCCGAGGACGAGGGCCGTGAGACCGAAAACCGTCGACTTCCTCATTCATCGGCAAACCGACGCGCGTTACTAAAGGGTTATCCGCACATCGTTCCATCGGCGCGGGCGCAATGACACAAACTATTTGCCCGCGGCCTTTCTGTCTCGCTCGATGGCCCGCCGCTGTCCGGAATGCTATGCGGAGCTGCCGGACGACGCGATCTGGGTGTGCCCCTCGTGTGGCTACACCCTCCGCATGCCGGGGTCCGCAAAGGCGGGGATCGTGTTCATGCTCCTCGGGCTAGCCCTCCTCGGCGTGTTCGTCTATGGGCCGGAAAATCTCGGATTGAACTCGGGCGTGATGCCGACCGAGCTCGCGAACCTCACGATTGCGAACTTCCCCCTCCTCGTCGTCGGAGCCTTCGCCCTCGGGTCATTCCTCGCGGCTGCGGCGGCACTCAAGATCCGGAGCGAGCAGGCGCGCGTCGCGGCGGCCTAGAAGAAGTCGTCGAGCTTCAGGTCCTGCGTCCGGTCGTTCGTGAAGAGCGACGTGATCGCTTCTTCAATCAAGTCGATCCGCTGCCGGAGGTAGTTCGATACCTCGAACTGCTGGCTGATCCGCTTCGAGATCTCGAGGTACTTCTTCACGGAACTCTCGTGAACGGTGAGCGTCAAGTTGCCGCTGCATTCGAGACACCGTCCCCGGAGCGGGATCCGACGGTACTTCGCCCCGCATTTCGTGCAGCGCACGGACTGGCTGGAGAACGCCTTCAGGTTCCCGATCAGGTCGGGAAGGAAATGATGGACGACGATGCGGGCCACGACGTCGTTCGGATCCACAGCACGGATCCGCAGCGCGAGGTCGAGCTGTTTGTCGATCTTCTCCGCCATGGATCCCTCCCCGTAGGCGGAGGCGAGGGGCCCCTGGGCCACCCCATGGGTCTCGTGTGTGTACGCGAATCCCTCGTACTGGAGCACGCTTCCGATCCGCTTCCCGACCGTGTCGATCTGAGCTTCGACCTCCTTGGGGTGAGCGAACCGTTCCGCGGCTTCGAACAGCGCGAGCGGATACCCGGCCGGCAGGTCGAGGTTGTGGGCCTCTTTGTCGATCTCATTCGGATCGATCCGCGTCGTCAGGACGAGCGGCGCATCCATGAGGCCGCCTCGCTTGTCCGGCAGGAACGACCGCGAAAAGTTGATCAGGCAATCCAGGAGCAAGATGAGCGAATCCTCGTCTCCGTCGCAGTTCCGGCGGCGGGCCGCGATCAGATAGGGATGGGCGAACCACGCCTTGGCATCCGTGAACCCGACGATCCGCGCGAGGACTCCGCCGCTTGTGTGCGGGGCGAGCGTCACGACGAGGTGGCCCAAAAGGTCTTTTGGTGATTTCGCGTCGTAGAAGCGGCCGAGGCCATAGAGGCGCTCCAGGAGATCGTCGACGAACGCCGCCACGCGGACCAGGTATTCTCCCCCGGAGCGGGCGACGAGGACGTCTTGGGGCCGCAACTCAAGGACCTGCTCCTCTCGCTCGAGCGGACGTCCCGTCATGTCCCGCGCGTATCCGAGACGCCGCGCGTCTTCCACGGAAATACCGGCTTCCCTCGGGGTGAAGTGCGTGAGCGGGAGGTTCGTCATGTCGAACCGGGTCGTGCCGTCCTTGAACACGTAAATCTCGTGCTTCGCCCGAAGGACGCCTTTCTCGATCGGTTCCGGTGTCTTGTTCTTCGAGATCATGCCCTGGACCGCCTTGATCTCGGACGGCTTCGGTTCGCCGAGTCGTTCCAAGGCGGTCCGCAACACGTCGGCGATCGGGACGCGCTGCCGGGCGGGTCCATTGCGCGCCGTCGTGTGTCCGCCGCACGAACACTTCGGGAGGAACCACCGCTTCCCGCACGCGGAACAGATTCGAAGGCCGACCTCCACCTCGATGGTCTCCTTGGAAGCCGCCTCGAGGAGCAGCCGCTGGGCCCCACCCTCGTGTCCGATCGGGAAGAGCGAATGCGGTGCGGGCTGCATCTTCCGGGGCGCGGCTTTCTCCGGACGGGCCATCCGGGCGCCGATCCGGGTGGGGCCCCGGGCTTTCACGAGGAAGCCGGCAAGGGCCGTCGCGAACGCGAGAGGGTCCGTCGTCTCGGGCCTCGGCGCGAGTACGAAGTTCGACTGGTCGACGGCAATTCCCAACGTCGCCAAGAGCACATCTGTGTGCCGTTCGACGACCAAGTCGCCCCCGCGGACCGCATAGAGGACGCCCAGCCGGACGAACCACTCTCGAAATTCCTCGTCGGCGGGGACGACGAGCCGACCTTCCGTGAGGCGTCCTTCGCCGCCGATGCGTTCGCGGAGGAGCTGCAGATCCTCGACGGCGAAGTCATGGAAGAACAGATTGTATCGAGGGTGAAGGGGCACGCCGCATTCCCGGGACCACGCGAGGGCTTGGGATGCCGTCGCCGTTTCCCATCCGGCCGGCAACTGTCCCAAGGCCTTCTTCAGGAGGAGGCCGTACCACTCCGGCGAAAACGCGCCGGGCATCAAGACGTGATTGTTCTCGAGGAATTCTCCGAAGGGGATGAGAATCTCGCCGAGATCCGCGATGACGCGGACATGTCCGGCGAGCCGTTTCGCGGCCGCCGCGTCCGGCACCTCGACGAAGTCTCCCGTGTCCAGGACGACGAGCGGCCCTTCGATCGTGTCGCAGGGCGTGACCGCGCCCGCCTTTCCGGGACGTTCCGTCTTGATTTGAGTACCGACCGCGATGAAGTCGTCGAGGATGTGCATCGTCGCGGGATGCAGGGCCACGGCAGCGAGACCCGTGGCCCGGGTGCGGCCGTACCGGAGACGAAGGCCGCCGGCCCGGCTCGGATGGCAGAGGACGGGCCGCCCGGCCACGATGTTCTGGATGAAAACCTCGCTCGGCTCGACGCCGGAGTCCTCGGTGAGGTCGTCGGGTCCCGCGTTCTTCTTCTCCATGTAGGCATCGATGAACTCCCAACCGTCAATGCGCAACTTTCGCACGTGTTTCTGGATCTTCGGGGCCTTGAGGCACATCCCGTCCGCGATGACGAGGCACGCGCCGCCGCGAATCCGGTTCGTCTCGATTCGGGGCAGGTCTCGGAAGCCGCTGATCTCCGCGTCCTCCGTCCCTTCGCCGTTGATCGCCACGGGGCAGTTCGAGACGATGAGCGAGATCTCCTCGTCGGAAGGCGTGTATTGGAGGTGCTGGACCTGTTTGTACAGGGGGATTTCCTCCTTGAAGCGCTCGACCTCTTCCCGCGCCGGTTGGTAACGGCCGATGCCGAGTTCTCGCCGGACGACGTCTGCGATGAGGACGCTCAGGGCCTGGCCGGTCCCGCCGGCGGAACGAATCGGTCCTGCGTAGGACAAGTCCACGTACGAGCTGCCGTCCCGGTTCCGTTTGATCTTCACGGTGGCGAGGCCTTCCAGGGGGGCGACGAGAATTCCCTCCGTCAAGATCGCGAGGCCGACTCGGACCGCCCGTTCCACGGCCTTCTCCTTGCTCGCCGCCGGCCGCACGGCCATCTCCTTCGCCACGAGGATGGCAAGTTCCTCGCGGTCGTGGACCTTCGCCAGCTCCCGAATCCGTCGGGCGACACCCTCGACCTCGTAGTGTTCCAGGAGCCGTTCCACTCGGGATGCGAGGTCGTCCGTGAGGGGAATCTCCACATCCAGCTCGGGATCGAACCCGCGGGCCCGCGCGGCACGAGCGACCGCATACGTCGCCTCGACCTGCGACGCGAGGCCTTGAAAGTAGGAGCGGACCTCCTCAGAAACGACGGGGGAACCCATTCCATCCCTTCGATGATCGAAAGAGGGCCGTGTATCCGGAGGACCGCGTATATGTCTTTGCGTCCGCGCGCATGCGGACCCGCGAAATTCCACGGGTGAAGCTTTATCGCCCTCGGACGACGTGAACGCACGGACGATGTTGCAGGTCCGCGATCCGGACGCATTCCAGGAGACGGTCGTTCAGGCGAGGGAGCCGACGGTGGTCATGTTCTGGGCCACGTGGTGTCCCTTCAGTCGCCGATTCAACGCGGAGTTCGAGAAGCTGGCGGCTTCGCGCCCCTGGCGTTTTGCGGCCGTGTATCTCGATGATGAGGAGAACCCTCTCTGGGAGGAGTACGCGGTCGAGGTCGTGCCCACGCTCGCACTCTTCCGAGAAGGCAAGGTCGCGGACCGCCTCGATGGGATCCTCGGGTATGGGATCGACAACCGCATGGTCGAGGAATTCGTGCGCCGGGTCGAACCCGCGTTCGCATGAACGCCGTTCGGTTTCGCATCTGATTCTCAGGTCGGCACGTTTTAAGAGTTCTCGCCCGGATGAAATTGCGTGCGAAAAATTCGCAGCGGAGTCTACGGACTCAACCCACTTCTCGACGGGGGCGTGAACGAGAACAGCACGACCGTGGTGATCGGTCGGTCCGGTGCGGGCAAGACCACGCTCGCGACCCAGTTCATCCGGCGCGGGCTGCAGGAGGGCCAGGAAGGCGTCTTCGTCAGCCTCGATGAGAACAAGGAACAGATCATCCGCGAAGCGGTCGAGATGGGGTGGTCTGATATCCTCGAGTATCTCGACGACGAGCTGCTCGTGTTCATCGACGCCTCGGGTCGTGAGTTCTCGAACTTCATCCGGAAGGAGCTTCCGGCCTTCGTCGCGGACTGGAAGGGGAGCACCGCCCGGATCGTCGTGGATCCTCTGACGCCGGTCCTGTGGTCCACGAAAGACCTGTACGAGCAGCGGGACTTGATCGGCTACATGTTCAAGCAGACCCGGAAGGTCGGGACCGTCCTCTGCACGCTGGAGGAACATGGGCAGGCGGACCTCGCCGGACCCGAGACCGTGATCCCGATGTACCTCGCCGACTGCGTCGTCCATCTGAAGCTCAACAGCAACGACGCCGATCCGTCGCGTCTCCTGAAGATCGTGAAGTGCCGGAACAGTCGCCACAGTCCCGTCTCCCATCCGTTCCAGATCGTCCGAGGGCTGGGGATCGTGATCCAAGGTGTCGATGGCGGCCGTCCCGCGACCGTGAAGACGCCGTCCCAGCTCCGACAATTGCTCTTGACGCGATCGATGCCGAAGAACGTCCGCGACGCCCTCGACAAATCCCTGGACGGGCTGACGGATGCCGACTTCCGCGGACTGAAACCGGAAGAAGTCCTCGACTTGATTTTGCAGGAGTACCAGGGGGCGTGACATGGCCCGCGGGATCGGACGCGCCTTGCAGAAGGCGGTCGCCCGCGAAGGCCTGGATGTCGACTTAGATGCGGAAGGGCGAAGCCTCGCGAACGCACGACGGCGTCAGGTCTATCGCTACCTGTGTCTCCGTCCGTGCGCGCGCATCGGGGACATGGGGCGGGATCTCTCGATGTCCCAGGCCACCGCGCGGTGGCATGCCCGCGACCTCCTCGAAAATCGCTACCTGCAGGCGGAGGGCACCCGCGTGTTTCCCGTCGGGCTCATCGACCCCGAGGACTCGGCATTGTTCGCTGCGCTCGCGTCCGCAGGTCGCGCCGCCATCCTTGCCACGGTGTTCGAGTCACCCGGCATCTCGTTCCAAGAACTCGCGGACCGGGTGCATCTTACCCGTCAATCCGCGAGCAAGATTGCTTCCGAGCTGTCCGGCTTCGGGCTCGTGAGCGTCGCGGAGGACGGACGGCACCGCCGAGCGTATCCCACGGATCTCCTCGTTCGGAAGCGGGAAGCGAACCGAAGCCGGGCCGACGCGTTCGGAGAGGCGCTCCTCCGTCGGCTCGCGGACGATGGACTCGCGCCGGAGCTCCTCCGCCGCGACGAAACGACCCTCACCGTTCGATTCGGCGCCGGTCCGAGACGGGTCCTGCTGGAAGTCCCGCTCGACCCCTATGCGACGGCCTGGATGAGGCACGCCTGACGCGCTCATGTTAACGAAATGACTAGAGGCCGTGATAGCCACGTTACAGCGCGCTTTAGGTAGCACAGCGACCCACTCTCGACGATGGACGAGAGCTACCTCGAATGGCTGAGTTCGATCCCCGGCTCCGACGCGGAGCGCGCTCGGCGGATCGCGGCGCGCTTCTCTACATACGACGAACTCCGGGCCGCCACCCGCGAGCAGCTCGCGTCCGTGGAGGGACTCACCCCCTCGTTCGTGGACGCGCTCCTGACTCTTCTCGGAGGATCGCCGAATCGTGATGCCACCGAACATCTGTTCCTTTGTCCCGAGTGTGGTTCTTTTGTAGGAACCGGCACGACCGCCTGTCCGTTCTGCTGGATCCAATTCGAAGGGTCCACGGGGGCTGGACTCACGGCGGAACTGGATGACTTCCTGCGTGAGGACGTCCCGACTCGGATCTGTCAGGCCTGCGGTGCGACCATGGACAAAGACGCGACCGCGTGCAGTGTGTGCGGCCGACAGTACAGCCCCGCGGAGCTCGCACTCTTGCCGACCCTCGCGCCGATCCTCGACGAGACTGCTCCGTTCTGTTCCCGATGCGGCGCTTACCTCTTCTCCGATGAAACGGAGTGCGCGATCTGCGGGACCTCCGTGACCGCCCCGCTGGAAGTCGCGACCGGTGGCAAGGGCGTCGTGAAAGACTTCCTCAGCCGCTGGCAGCGGATGGCCCCGCCGAGTGCAGCGACCTCGGAGGCGGACCGACTCGCGGAGGAGCTCGAACACTACGACCGACTCCTGGAAGCGAATTCCTCCCTCGAAAGGGCGTGGGCGAACCGGGCGAAGGTCCTCGACAAACTGGGCCGCACAAAGGAGGCAGCCGAGTCCCTCGCAAAGGCGGCGGAGCTGAATCCCGCGCGGGAGGATCGATACCGACTGGAGGTCCAGAACATCCTCCGGTCGACGGAAGACGCCTCGGTCGTCGCGCCGCGGTGGACCCAACCCGCGGCGACCGCGTCCCCAAAGGTCGTCGATATCCATCTCGTCGAAGCCCTCGACCATTATGAGTCCCTGCTTCGTGCCGACCCGACCCTGGTCGTCGCCTGGAAGACGAAGGCGGAGCTCCTTGAGCGTCTCGGTCGCCCCGAGGACGCCCGCGCGAGCCGCGCGGAAGCGGACCGTCTGGAAAAGGTCGGCGAGCGTTCCATCCGCGCCGCCGTCACCGGTCTCCACTCGAACGGGCTCGCGACTCCGGGACCAACCGGGGCGGGTCGCACGAACGGCCGGGTCAACGGCACCCGGAGCGGACGGACGAACGGGCGCACGAACGGTCGTGTCAACGGGATGGCCGAGGGTCGCGTAAATGGACTGACAACCGGCGCCGTGAACGGCCTCACGTTCGGTCGCGGCGCCACGAACGGCCTGGTCAATGGCAACGGATTCACAAACGGACGCCGCGGTCGGCACGGGACGCCTCGGATCCCGCCGCAGCCCCACTGGTCCCGCTCCGTGATCGGGATTGCGGCGGTCGTGGCGCTCATGATCATCGTGCCGATCCTCGCGAGCATACTCTCGCCGGGACCGAACGCCCCCTCCTCGATCATCCGTATCGATGGGGACTTCAGCGACTGGGCGAACATGGCCTCGTACGGGCAATCCGCCGCCGACGTGACGCCGAATCCCGCGGTGCACCTCGTCGCGATGAAGGTGGCGACGCAGGACCAGAATCTGTTCGTGTACACCCGCGTCCAGGGAAACATGTTCCAAGGGACCGCCGTCAACGAGACGGACAGCATCTTCGTCTTCGTCGACGAGGACAACAACCGGAACACGGGCTACCCGATCGGCGACCTGGGAGCGGATTCGCTGGTCGAGGTCTATGGATGGCATGACTTGGCGGACATCCGACATGGCGTCTCCTCCTTCGTCTTCAACGAAACGGGGCAGCTCCGATCGAACGATTGGCACCGCTTCCTTCCTGGCGGTTCCTCGGACGCCGCGTTCGCG
>Ga0209160_1000483_pt1 | contig 32435 bp, 31 predicted proteins | sample GraSoiAngelo_153_FD_186167 | JGI IMG/M metagenome (GOLD analysis project Ga0209160, IMG submission 186167) | Grasslands soil microbial communities from the Angelo Coastal Reserve, California, USA - 14_1009_12_40cm (SPAdes) (version 2) | ecosystem: Environmental > Terrestrial > Soil > Grasslands ...
TGGTCCCCACACGGTGGGGAGGCTAGGGCTGAGCGTCGGGGTTCGACATCGCGAACCACCGGCCCGACGGGAAGATCCCGACGAAGACGATCGGGTCTTTGCACGGCCGCGGCAGGTCCACCGTGGCCGTGATGTGCGAATTGCCTCCAGGGACACTCGCATCGAAACGCCCGGTAGAGACGTTGACGACGCCGTCCGGGGTCAGGCAGCTCACGGTGGCTTCGAAGCTGGCTATCGGGTTGATTCCACCAATCGAAGGAATCACCAGGCCCTTGACGGTCACGTCCACCGCGCCCTGCTGGCTGACGGTGCCGGTACCCGACGTGATCGCCCACGGCACTCCGCCGCCGGTGATGCCCCGAACGACCATTCCCCCAACCGGGATGGCCGTCATCGACGAGAAGTCGGTTAGGTTGCCCTTTTCATCGGCGAACGTGGGAATAGCGCTTGCTCCGATCAGGCCCGCGACGCAGAGCGCGGTGATGACAACTCTTCCGAATATCCGCATGGCGAAACTCCTCCGCAAACAGGCTGATTACGTCCTGCGGGAGTTACGGGCCGAGGTTACTTGTTGCGGGACGGCCTCCACTCGGGCGGCGAGCCGAGCCGCGGCTCGAGGATCTTCACGATCTCGCCCTTGGCGGGGAACCGATCGAGGCGAGCCTTGCTGAAGACTTCCTCACCGTCGATGTGGACCTCGAAACGGCCTCGGCTTCCAGTCTTCAGCTCGAGGCCGCTCAGGACCGGTGCCCATCTGTCGAGCAGCTCCTCAGCCAGGCTCACGGCCTGGGGTAGGTAGTCTCAAGGGACGCAGAACTCGATCGTGATCTTCGGTTTGGCGCTGTTCATGTTGTGGCTTTAACCTGTTCGTACACTTCCCGGCAAGGAGCTATTCCCGGATGAGCAAGAAGGGCCAACAAGCCGTCCTGGTGGTGCAGTGCGCATGCGGCATCCTCATGCGCGGGACGGTCGAAAAGCTGGTGCCGATCGTGCAGACGCACGCTCGGGAATCCCACAACATGCAGGTCACGCGGGAGGACGTGCTCTCGAGGGCGCGACCAGAAGCCTGACGACACAGCCGTGGGGAACCGAAGGGCCCGTCCAGGCCGAGGTGTTCGTGGTGCGCCTGCGCGGGGAGCAGCTGGAGCTCACAGGGCCGTGCGGTCCTGATGCCTGGTACATCGAGTCACACGACGAGGACGACCCGATGGAGATCGTCAAGCGCCTTTCGACCAACCTCATGGGCCCTCCATTGCTGGTCCACTCGACCTCGTGGCGTCGCGGTCAGGGCGGGGTGCTGCTGAGCTTTCTCGTCGTCATCGGCGACGACCAGGCCGCCGACCTTGCAGGTGTCCCGATCATCCGCGCGGAGCTGGCCCGGAACTCCGCGACCGAAGCTGCGAAGGGGGTCTCTTCGAACCAGGTCGTCGAGCACGCGTTGAGGCACATGGCCTGGCTCGCCCAGGATGACGCCGCGGTCAGGGCAACGCTCTCACCGGCGTGGGTGGCGGCGCTGTCGGGCTACGTGCCGGAGCCGTTCCGCCACCTCACCTCTGAGTAAAAAGAGGCCGGCTTTTGGCCGGCCTCCGAAACGCTCAGCTCTAATGGGGACCCGAACCCACGAGCTGCCGCATACATGACCCCCGTGGTCCCTCGGGTCCGAGCACCGAAAACTGGCTCGGTCCCGGCCGGGAATCGATCACACCCCCGACCTCCGAGTCTAGGCCCGCGGGCGCCAGAAATCACGCCACAATCCGAGGCCGCCGCCGGCCTATTTGCTTTCTTTACCAGCCTTTGCTGATGACCGCCACTCCGCGCGGGCCGAGGTGGATCAGGCCGCGGTGCACCTCGGTGCCGTCGACGAGATTGATGCCCGGGTCGGCCACCGGCACTTCCACCTGCACGTCGCGGTGATTCAGCAGGAACAGCAGGGAGCTGCGGGGACCCGACCGGCGCACCGCCGACACGCCAGGCGGCGCTTCCAGGACCGGCTTGACGCCGGCTTCGGCGGCGGCGGCGGCGAGAATTCGCCCCATCGCCGCACGATCCGGCCGAGTCGCGATGTAGATCGCCCGGCCCTCGCCAAACCGGTGGCTGGTAACCGCCGGGCGAGCGTCCAGAGTCGAGCCGACGAAGTGCGCGAGCACCTCGGCGCCGGCCGGGACGACGAGCTCACTCCAGATATCGCCCTGTGACTGAGCGCCGTCGGCGAACCTGATCTTGACTTTCTCACCATCGGAGAGCGGAAACCAATCGACCACCTCCAGGCCGAGGAGCTGGCGGAACGGCTCGGGATAGCCGCCCAGGCGGATGTGCTCGAAGGGATCGACGATGCCGCTGAAGAAAGACATCACCAGGGTTCCGCCCCGCTCGACGAAAGTGGTCAGGTTGGCGGCCGCCTCGTCGCTGACCAGGTAAAGGCTCGGCGCGAGCACCAGCTGGTAACCGGACAGGTCGTCAGACGGCCGCGCGAAGTCCGCGACCAGGTTGCCATCGAACAGATGGCGGTAGTACGACTCCAGCTGGTCGACGTGGCGGACGCGAATCGAAGGTTTCGACGGCAGCTCGAGGGCCCACCACGACTCCCAGTCGTGGAGTACCGCCACGTCCGCGCTCACGCGGGTCCCGCAGACCGCGTCCAGGCCACCGAGCTCCTTTCCGAGCTTGACGACCTCGTGCCACGTGGGCGAGTGCTCGGGTGGGCCATGCGGGACCATCGCGCTGTGGAATTTTTCGGCGCCCGCGCGCGACTGGCGCCACTGGAAGAACATCACGCCATCCGCTCCGCGCGACAACGCCTGGTAGCTCCATAGACGCATCTGCCCCGGCGCCTTCGCGACGTTTACGTCGCGCCAGTTCACACGGTTGCTCGTCTGCTCCATGAGGATCCACGGCCGGCCGCGTCCGAGCGAGCGCATGAGGTCGCCCGCCATCGCAGCGCGCATACCCGCGTCGGGATCGGCCGGGTCCTGATACACGTCGTCGCTGACCACGTCCTCGTGCTCTGCCCACTTCCAGTAGTCGAGTGGCTTGAAGAACCGCATGAAGTTGGTCGTAATTGGGACGCCGGGGCTGTGTTCGGTGAGGATGGCGTGCTCTATGTCGTAGCACTCGAGCAGCGCATCTGAAGAGAAGCGCATGAAGTCGAGCTGCTGGCTTGGGTTCGGCCAGGTCGGCGTGCGCCGGGGCGGGAGGATCTCCTCCCAGTCGGAATAGCGCTGGGACCAGAAGTCCGTGCCCCAGGCTCGGTTCAGCGCTTCGAGCTCGCCGTAGCGCTCCTGCAGCCAGGCGCGAAAAGCCGCAGCCGAGACATCGCAGTAACACGCCGGTACGTGGCAGCCGAACTCGTTGCCGACGTGCCACATCGCGAGCGCGGGATGGGCTGCATAGCGCTTCGCCAGCGCCTCGACGAGATGCTGTGCCGCGAAGCGGTAGATGGGGCTGCTGGGGCAGTAGTGCTGACGAGCCCCGTGCGAGAGGCGCACACCGTCGGCGAGCACCGGCAGCATATCCGGATGCTTGTGCGACAGCCATGGCGGAGGCGATGCGGTCGCGGTCGCGAGGTCGACACGCACTCCGCCCTCGTGGAGCATATCCATGATCCGGTCGAGCCAATCGAAGTCATACCTCGCCGCTTCCGGCTCGAGGCGGGACCACGCGAATATGCCAAGCGAGACAAGGTTGACCCCGGCCTCCCGCATGAGCCGGACGTCCTCCTCCCACACCGACTCGGGCCACTGGTCGGGGTTGTAGTCCCCGCCGTAGGCGATGTGCGGCAGCCGGTCACCGAGCAGGGAGGGGCTCAGCCTTTTGTGGATCCGAGAGTGAGGCCGGCGACGAACTGGCGCTGCAGGAGGATGTAGACGATGATCGGCGGGAGGCAGGCAAGCAGCGCTCCCGCGGCGATCAGGTTGTAGTTGATCAGGAACTCTCCCTGGAGGTTGTTGAGCGCGCTCGTGATCGGCCGCTTGTTGCCATGGCTCAGGAGGACCAACGCCCAGAAGAAGTCGTTGTACATGAACGTGAACAGAAGCGTCGCCATCGCTGCGAGCGCCGGCCGGCATAGCGGCAGGATCACGCTCCACCAGATGCGGAACACGTTGGCGCCGTCCACGAGTGCCGACTCGGTTATCTCCTTCGTGATCGTCTTCATGTAGTTGGCCAGCACGAACGTCGCGAACCCGGTCTGGAAAACGACGTGGATGAGGATGATTCCGATGTACTGGTCGTAGAGCAGGTTGTTGTCGCTGAAGATGGCGAACGAGAAGTTCCCGATGTCGATCGACCCCAGCATCGCGATCGGCGTGTTCAAGTAAATCCAGTAGAGCGGCACGATGATGACCTGCGGCGGCAGCAGGTTGCCGGCCGTGAAAAGCATGAGCACGATGAGATTGAACCGCCAGCTGAACTGCGTGCAGCAGAACGCGACCATCGACGCCAGAAGGAGGGTGAAGATGACACCGGGGATGACGATGACCAGGGTGTTGAGGTAGTAGTAGGGGATCTCGGCCTGAGTCCAGACGGTCTGATAGTTGATGAAGCTCAACCCGTTGGCGGGCCAGGAGAGGTAGCCATGCAGGACCGTGTCGCCGTATGGACGTAGGGATGCGAAGACCGCCCAGAACAGCGGGAACAGCCACAGCGCGACCATCGCGATCAGGAACGCATGGAGGACGACGCGGGCGGGCTTGATGCGCCGGCTCGCCTTGCGCACCGCGATCCGAGGAGCGGTGATTGCGATCGTGCTCATGCGAGCGTCCTCATCACACGCGACAGGAAGGCGACGATCGGCACCAGAGAGATGAGAAGGAGGATGACGGCGATCGCGGAGCCGAACCCGACGAGGCTCGCCTCGCTGATGCTGTTGTTGTAGATCAGGATCGAAAGCAGCTCGAGGCCGTTCTTGCCCTGGTTGATGATGAAGGCGATGTCAAAGGCTCGCAGCGCCTCGATGGCGGTGACGACGACGATGATGACGTTGATCGGTGCCATGACCGGCAGGACCACACTGAAGAACGTTCGAACTTCGGTAGCGCCGTCGACCTTGGCTGCCTCGCGCAGTGAAGGGTCCACGCTCTTCAAGCCGGCGAGATACAGAATCATGATGTAGCCGATGTGCCGCCAGCTGGCGGCGACCAGGATCGAGAACAGGTTGATCCGAGGGTTGCCCAGCCAGTCGATGAGGTTGCTCGACTTGGCGGTCCCGAGAACATTGTTGATGAAGCCGTCGGTGGGGGCGAACTGCAGGTCCCAGATGAACCCGACCACCACGAGCGACAGCACCACCGGCAGGAAGAACACGCTCTGGTAGATACGAGTGCCGCGCATCTCTCGGTCGAGCAGCACCGCGAAGAACATGCCCAGCGGCGTGGCGATCAGCGTGAGCCAGGCGAGCCAGATGAGGTTGTGCGTGAAGGCGGGCCAGAACAGCGTGTAGCCGGAGAACAGGAACTGGTAGTTCTTGAAGCCGACGAAGTTCTTGCCGGTGATCGGTCCGATGTTCTGCCAGTTGGTGAACGAAAGCCCCACCGAGGCCAGGGTCGGGCCCCAGATCAATAGCAAATCGAGGGCCAGCGGCACCCCGACCATGAGGGCGATGAGGATCTTGTCGTGGCGGGTCAGAAGCGTGTAGCGGCGCTTGCGTCGGGTAACGAGTGCCCCCGCCTCGGGCTTTTTCTTCGCCCGGGCGGGGGCTAGGCTCGTCGTGGTGTTGGCCACGTCTCAGATCATATGTCCGCTTTTACTCCGGGGGCAGCGAGTCCCAGAACGCTTGCATCTGGCCCTGGAGGCCCGTGGTGTCGCCGCTTGGATTGGAGAGGAATTTCAGGAGGAAGCCCTGCATACCGTTCGGGCCTGAGAAGTCGGGCCGCGAGTCGCGGTCGAAGTACTGCGTGATGCGCTGCGCGCCGCTGACGATCTGAACGGCTTTCTTGGTCAGCGCCGGATACTGGCTCGTGTCGGCGTCACTCGCGGTAGGGATGGATCCCGGCGCGCTCTTCCAGTAGAGCACCTGTGTCGAGCCCTTCGACACGAATTCCATGAACGCCTTGGCCTGGCCGAGGTCGGCGTTGAGCGTTGGCGATTTCTTGGTCAGCATGTAGACGTCGATCGGCGCGTCGAGCGCCTTCTCAGCGTCGTACTGAGTTCCGAGGTTGGGGAACGGGAAGAAGTCGAGCTGGTCGACGTCGGCCGAGCTGCCGCTCGCCTTGAACTCGTCTGAAACGAACAGGCCGAGCAGGTACATGCCGGCCTGCTTGCGAAGGAGCTGGTCGGCCCCTTGCTCCCACGTGAGTCCGGCGAATGCTGGTGAGTAGTACTTGGTGATCTCGCTCCATTTCTTGTAGACGGCCGTCACTTTCGAGTCCGTCCACTTCTGCTTGCCGGTCAGCAGCTGGGTGTGGAAGTCATAGCCGTTGAGCCGCAGGTTGAGGATGTCGAACGTTCCCTGCGCGGGCCAGCCGTCCTTGTCGGCGAACGCGATGGGGATGAGCCCGTCGCCCTTCATCTTTTCGCAGAGGGCTTTGAAAGCGTCCCAGTCGGCGGGGATGCTGTAGCCGTGCTGCGCCCAGACGTCCTTGCGATAGAAGATCGCCCACGGGTAGTAGTCGGTGGGAATGGCGTAAACGTTGCCGTCATCCCCCTTGACCGAAGCTGCGAATCCCGCGGTGTAGTTCGACTTCACGGCGTCCCACACGTCGTTGATCGGGGTCGCCAAGCCCTTGGAGGCGAAGAACCGCATGCGGTGTCCCGAGAACCAAGTGAACGCGTCCTCGGGTGTGCCCTGGAGATATGAGCTGATCTGGTTCTGGAAGGTTCCGTGGTCGACCGTGTTGAGCGCGACCTTGGTCCCGCCGTTGGCGGCGGTGAACGCATCCACGATCGCCTGCGTGCCGGCCTTGGAACCGGGGTCTGTGTTGTAGCTGCCTAAGGACATCTTGCCGCCGGTCGCGGTGATGCTGGTGTTGGTGGTCGTGCCGCCGCCACACGCCGCGATGAATGCGGCCAGGCTGCCGTAGCCGGCGATTTTCAAGACGTCACGTCGCGAGAGGTCGAGGTCCAGGTTCAGGGCCGCGTCTCTCAGCGCGAGCCGGTTCCGAACCCTTTTTGCATCCCGTGAATCACCCATATAACTCCTCCTCCGAGACCAGGGTCATCTGCAATCGGCAGATAAGCTGCGGTGGCTTAGGCATAGCGGAAGGTTACAGATTCGGTCAAATTTGTCAACAGACGAGTTTCGCTTCTGACCACTATTGATCAAAGTTGATCGATGACGTACCATCGGGCGAATGCTCGCGGCAGAGAGAAGGCGCCGGATCGCGGAGAGCGTGCGCTCCCGTGGCGTGGTTTCCGTAGCCGAGATGGCGGAGGCGTTGGGCACGACCGAGATCACCCTTCGCCGCGACCTGCATGTGATGGCCAAGGACGGCTTGCTGGTCAGAACCCACGGTGGCGCCATCCGGCCCTCGGGCGTCGGCCACGAGCCGAGCTACACCGAGAAAGCGCAGCAAGCGGCCGGCGAGAAAGCCGCCATCGCGCGTCTTGCGATGGAGATGGTGCGTCCGGGGGACTCGATCGTCCTCGGACCGGGCACGACGACGCTGGCCCTCGCCCGGCTCCTCGTCCACTGCCCTGAGCTCACCGTCGTCACCAACTCGCTGCTCGTGGCGCAGGCGTTGATGGAGGCGCCGCGCGTGGAGGTGATCCTGACCGGCGGCACTCTGCGGCGATCCATCCACGCGCTGGTCGGTCCCGCCACCGAGGAGTCGGTGCGTGCGTTGCGCGCGTCGCAGGCATTCATCTCCGGCAACGGCTTCACAGCCGACCGCGGCCTCAGCACGCCGAGCCCTGTTGTGGCCGCCACCGACCGCGCGCTTGCCGGCGCGGCCCAGCACGTGGTCGTCCTCGCCGACTACACGAAGATCGGCCAGGAGACCATGTGCCAGACGGTCCCAGCGGCCAGGGTTCACACGTTGATCACAGACTCGAGGGCAGCGATGGAGGAGCTGGAGGCAATACGCGCCGCGGGGCTCGAGGTGCGCGTCGCCGACGTCGGTGGCCATGTCGAGAGCAAGCGCGCGACCGCGTGACGGAGAGTCCACGCCGGCGGGTTCACGCCGAGCGCTGAAGGACGCCCCGGGGCCGAGAAAGCTGAGGCGGAAGGAGCTCGAGCTGCCGGACGGCAGGTACCTGCTTGCGTACGGCCACGCGTCCAGCGAAGCAGGCGATGCCTGAGCTGCGCTTCGATCCACTGCGCAAAGAGTGGGTCGCGTATGCCACGGAGCGCAACGACCGCACCTTCCTCCCCACCGACTTCTGCCCGCTGTGCCCATCCGGAAAGGGCGGAGCTTCGGAAGTCCCGCTGGACACCTTCGAGGTCGTCGTCTTCGAGAACCGCTTTCCTGCGTTCGGACCTGACCGCCGTGACGGCAGGCCAGTGCGGCCCTCGACAACGGGATGCGAGGTCGTCGTCTACACGCCGGAGCACGAGCTCACGCTTGCCCAGCTCCCAATCGAGCGCGTGCGGCTGCTGGTCGATGTGTGGGCAGACCGTTACCGCGAGCTCGGCTCGCGCACCGAGGTCGAGTACGTCTACATCTTCGAGAACAAAGGCGAGGAGGTCGGCGTCACCCTCCACCATCCGCACGGCCAGATCTACGCGCTGCCGTTCGTCCCGCCGTTTGCCACGGTTGAGCTGGGCGCGTCGCGCGAGCACCTCGACGAGCACGGACTGTGTCTGCACTGCTCTGAGCTCGCGGCCGAAGCATCGGGCCCGCGCAACGTCCTGGGCGAGGGCTCGATGGCGGCTTTCGTGCCTCGGTCCGCGCGCTGGCCGTACGAGGTGCATGTCTATCCCCGCCGGCACGTCGGCTCCATTGCGGATCTCGACGACGCCGAGCGATGGGACCTGGCCAAGGCTCTTCTGGGCGTGACGGGCGCCTACGACCATCACTTCGGGTTCTCGACGCCTTACGTGATGGCGGTGCACCAGGCCCCGACCGACGACCGAGCGTGGCCGCAGGCTCACCTGCATTTCGAGTTCTACCCGCCGCACCGCCGTGCCGATCGCCTCAAGGTCCTCGCGGGCGTGGAGCTCGGCGCCGGTACTTTCGTCAACGACACTCGGCCGGAGGACACGGCCGCCCACCTTCGACATGCCCGAAAACGCAATAGGATGTAGAGCCACAATGGCATCGGTCAGCTACGACCACGTGACGAAGCGGTTCTCTGGCGGAACCCTGGCCGTCAACGATTTCAACCTCGAGGTCAAGGACACCGAGTTCATGGTCCTGGTCGGCCCATCCGGATGTGGCAAGTCGACCGCGCTGAGAATGCTTGCCGGCCTCGAAGAGGTTTCCGAGGGCGAGATCAGGATCGGCGACCAGGTGGTCAACGACATGCCTCCTCGCGATCGTGACATCGCGATGGTTTTCCAGTCGTACGCGCTGTATCCGCACATGACCGTTTTCGACAACCTCGCTTTCGGCCTGCGCATGCGGGGCACGCCGAAGGGAGACATCGAACGGCGAGTGAACGCCGCGGCCACCATCCTGGAGCTCGGCCCGCTGCTCAAGCGCAAACCGCGCCAGCTATCGGGCGGCCAGCGGCAGCGGGTCGCGCTCGGTCGCGCCATCGTCCGCGAGCCGCAGGCTTTTCTCCTCGACGAGCCGCTTTCCAACCTCGACGCCAAACTTCGCGTCCAGACTCGAATCGAGCTCCAGAAGCAGCATCGCGCGCTCCACGCGACCTTTATATATGTGACCCACGACCAGGTCGAGGCGATGACGATGGGCGACCGGATCGCGGTGATGAAGGACGGCGTGCTGCAGCAGGTGGCGCCTCCCCGCGAGATCTACGACAACCCCGCGAACATGTACGTCGCCGGCTTCATCGGCAGCCCGACGATGAACTTCATTCCGGTCACGCTCCAGGGCACCTCCGCCAAGGCATCGGGATTCGATATCGAGCTGCCGACCGCGCCGGGTGTCGAGAAGGGAGTCCTGGGCATCCGGCCCGAAGCGCTGACCGAGCACCCGCGCGACGGCCATTCCGGGCTCGACCTGAAGGTTGAGGTCACCGAGGTGCTGGGGGCCGACCAGTTCGTCTATGGCACCGTCGGCGGCGATGCGATCACGGCACGAGTCGATCCGAATATGAAGGTGAGCCCCGGCGATCGAATACGCCTGGGGGTGGACATGCGGCGCCTCCACCTGTTCGACGGCCCGACGGGCAGGGCGATTCTGTAAACCGGTGGCTGTAGCCCAGGACGTCTTCGGACGCACGGGTCATCGGAGCAGCCGGACGATCTTCGGCGCGGCGTCGCTGTCGAATGTGACCCAGGCGGCCGCGGATCAGACGCTCGAAGTCCTTCTCCGCCACGGCGTCAATCACATCGACACGGCAGCCAGCTACGGCGACGCGGAGCTGCGCATCGCCCCCTGGCTGGCGAGAGAGCCCGGACGGTTCTTCCTCGCCACCAAGACCGGCGCGCGCACGGCCCCAGCGGCACGCGACGACCTGCATAGGTCCCTCGACCGGCTCGGGGTCGACCACGTCGACCTCTGGCAGCTCCACAACCTCGCCGATCCGATCGAATGGGACACGGCGCTCAGCCCCGGTGGAGTGATCGAAGCGGCCGTGGAGGCGCGCGACCAGGGACTTGTCAGATGGATCGGGGTCACCGGACACGGAGCGCAGATCGCCGCCAACCACCGCCGATCCCTGGATCGATTCGACTTCGATTCCGTTCTGCTGCCTTACAACTTCGTGACCATGCAGCTCCCCTACTACGCGGAGAACTTCGAAGCCCTTGCCCGAACGTGCGCCGAGCGCAAGGTGGCGGTCCAGACGATCAAGTCGATCGCGGCCAAGCCTTGGCTCGGGCGCGAACGCACGCGCACGACCTGGTATCAGCCGCTGGAGGCGCAGGCCGACATCGACCTGGCCGTGTGGTGGGTGCTCGGCCGGCCCGGCGTGTTCCTCAACACGGCCGGCGACGTCGACCTGCTGCCACGTGTGCTTGATGCGGCGGAGCGTTTCGAAAAGCGCCCAAGCGACGCGGAGATGAGCACATTGCTGGAGCGCTCGCAGACCGAACCGCTATTCGTCTGATCGATTCCGCGCGTCTTGGCCCAACCACGCGCAAAACCCCGCCACATTCCGCACGTTTTGCGCAAAACGGCGCGTAATTCCCTCGCGATGCGCGCTACGTCACCAGGCTGAGCTCGGCGAGCTTCACCGCACCGGCGACCGGCGGCTCCTCCAGGCGCGTCGCCGCCCCGACTCGGCGGCGCACGGCTGCCTCCAGCAGCGGCTGGTTCAGGATCAGTCCGCCCGCAAGAACGAGCTGACCCTCGAACGAGAGCCGCCTGCGAACCGAAGCGACGAGGTCGCAGAGAGCGGACGCGGTGCCTTCGACGAGCGCCGAAGCGCCCGCGTCATCTCCGGCCGTATCGAAGGCGACGCCGGCAAGTGCCGCCCACTCGCGCGGCTCGTCCAGGCCGTGCAGAGTCCCGACGAGGTCGGTGGTGGTTCGCGCAGATGTGGCACCGAGCATCGCGTCTCCGAGTGGGCCCAGTGGCTCACCGGCATCCGAGCGCCGCATCACCTCGCGGGCGGCCTCGCGCGCAAGCCAGGCAGCGCTTCCGTCGTCCCCGACGAGCCAGCCCCAGCCGCCCGCACGCGCCTCTCGCCCATCGCGATCTCGCCCGTAGGCGACCGAACCTGTACCGCTGATGAGGGCGATGCCGGAATCGAGGCCGGCCGCCGCAAGGACCAGTCGCGCGTCGTGGACGACGGTCACTTTGCAACCGGGAAGGATCGAGGCCAGAAGGTTCTCCAGCCGCTCACGACCGGCCGGCACCTCCGCGCCCGCGGAACCTGCACAGCACGCGTCGGGCCGCATCGCGCCCATGCCCGACAGCAGCTCGCGCAAGCGGCTCTCGACTAGCTGAGGCGGCAATACGGCGACGTTGGCGCCCGGGCCGTCGGCCTCGGCGACGATGCGGCCGTCCTCGACCAACCGCCCTCGACTCGACGAGCCTCCGATGTCGAGGCCGAGGAAACTCCCGGACCTCACCAGGTTCGCGTGATCTTGTGCAGGGCGCGCGGCTGGTCGGGGTCGACGCCGCGCGCGACCGCGATGCGGTGCGCAAGCAGCTGGCCGAGCACCACGAGCGTCAGCGGCGTGAGCTCTTCGGGCAATCCTGAATCGTGAACGACGGCCGCCTCCAGGCCTGGCGGCCTGCTCGTTCCGTCGAACAGGCCGGCCACGTGGCAACCGTAGTCCACGAGGCGGGCCGCGATCCCTCCGAGGTCGGCCTCGACCGAACCGCCGCCTCCGACGAGCAGCACCGGGAAGCCCGGTTCGACCACGGCGATCGGCCCGTGCTCGAAGTCGGCGACCGACCAGGCCCGCGCGAGCATGTAGCTGGTCTCGGTCAGCTTCAGCGCCACTTCTTCGGCGGTTGAGAAGTTGAATCCACGACCGAGCACCACAGCGCGCGCTCCGGTCAGCGCGGGGACGAGATCATCCAGCGCCGCCTCTCTCTTCAGCGCCCCCGTCATGCTCGAGGGCACACGCGCCAGCGCCGCACCGAACGCATCGTCGGGATCGATCGCCTGCGACATCAGTGCGAGCGCGAGGAGGCTCGCCGTGTACGTTTTCGACGCGGGCACGCTGCGCTCGGGTCCCGCGTGAAGGTCCACGACGAGCTCCGCGGCCGATGCGAGCTTCGAACCCTTGTTGTTGGTGATCGCGACCGTCATCGCCTTCTGCCGTGCCGCTTCCTCGATCACCGCCACCACGTCAGGTGACTCGCCTGATTGAGAGATCCCGATTACGCATTGGCCATCGAGTGACGGCGGGCTGGCGTAGCGGGTGAAGAGCGATGGAGCGGCCAGGGCAACGAGAGCTCGATTGCGCCGCCCGAACAGGTACTTCGCATAAAGGGCCGCGTGGTCCGAGCTACCTCGGGCGACGATGACAACGCCTCGGGGGCGCAGCTCGCGGTAGCGAGCGCCGATCGCATCGATTGTTGACCCGCTCTTCTCGAGCAAACCGGACGCCACCTCGGGCTGCTCGAGGATCTCCTCGTGAAACCTGCTCACGCCCTGAACATGACCTCTCCGCCGACCATGGTCAGGCGGACGTGCAGGTCCGCATCGAGCACGACCAGGTCCGCGTGGGCGCCGGCGCGGATGCGACCCAACCCGCGCTCGCCAAGCACGCGAGCCGGCACCGCGGATGCCATCTCGATCGCCCGCGTGGCGTTCATGCCGGGGATCGCGGCCATCCCCCGAACGAGGTCGCCCATGCTCGCGGCGCTCCCGGCCAGGGTTCCGTCCTCCAGCCGTACCACCGTCCCGTCACTGATGACCGTCCGCCCTGTGAGGCTGTACCGGCCGGCCGGCGCACCCGCCGCCGCGGTCTGGTCGGTGGTGAGCGCGATTCGCATGCGGTCCTTGACGCGCGTGAGCTGCGCGCACACAGCCGGATGGACGTGCTCGCCGTCCGCAATGAGCCCCACGGAAACCCTCGGGTCGAGGATGAGCGCGAGGGCGATCCCCGGCCGCCGGTGGTGGACCGGCGGCATCGCGTTGTAGATGTGGGTCCCGAACCTGATGCCGGCCGCGATCGCGCGGCGGCCCTGCTCGAAGTCAGCGCCGGTGTGGCCCGCGCTGACCACGATGCCGGCTTTCGCCAGCTGGGCGATGGCATCGAGCGCGCCGGGCAGCTCGGGGGCCAGCGTGACCAGGCGCGGCCTGGCTCGAGCGATCACCTCGACGCTTGCCGGGGTGGGCTCGGCCAGGCATGCTCGCTCGTGCGCCCCGCGGAACGACGGGTTGATGAACGGCCCCTCGATGTGGGCGCCCAGCACTCGTGCGCCGCGCGACTCGGCGGCGGCCGCAAACGCCGCGAACTGCCCCCCCACGTCGACGGGAGCGGAGATCAGCGTCGGCAGGAATGCAGTGACGCCGGTCGAGGGCAGCAGCTTCGAAATGGCGGCGATTTCGTCCCGCCCACCGGCCGCATCGTGGTCATGAAACCCGTTGACCTGGAGGTCGATGAATCCGGGCGCGATCACCTCGCCTGGCCCGGCGACCACCTCCTCGTCCGCCCGCTCAGGCGGGCTGCCCACCCCCACCCACGTGATCAGGCCGCGCTCGACGAGGACGCCATCCGCGCCGTCGGTGCCGTGGACGCGTCCGCGGAACAGCGTGCTCATGCGCGACCCTTTTCGCCGAGCGCGACAGCCAGGTCCCCGTTCGCGGCCGTCAGTCGCGTGCGGGCTGCGGCTGAATCGATGCCGCAGCGGAGCATCAGGATGGCGACTCTTGCGTTTCCCTCGGCCTCGTGCAGAGCGGCGCCGACCCGCTCGTCCGAGCACCCGGTCAGCTCGCGCACCATCCGCGCGGCACGCGCCCGAAGCTTCTCGTTCGTGGTTACGACGCCGACCATCCGGCCGCGGTACGTGTGGCCGAGTTGGATGAATACTCCCGTGCTGATCATGTTCAGCGTCACCTTTTGCGCCGTGCCGGCCTTGAGCCGCGTCGAGCCGGCGACGACCTCGGGCCCAGCGTCGATCTCGATGGCGACGTCTGCCGCGGCTCCAAGAGGTGATCCGGGCGCACAGCTCAGCCCGACCACCAACGACCCTTCGCGCTTTGCTCGGGCGACCGCCGCCAGAACGTACTCAGTCCGCCCACTGGCGCTCACGCCGATAACCGCGTCGCGCGGACCCAGACCCGCGCCTCGAGCATCGGAGACGCCTTTGCGATGGTCGTCCTCAGCCTCGCCATCGCCTGCCGCGTGCGCCTGCACGAGGTCGGCCGCGATCCCGAAGGTCGCGGGACACTCTGCCGCATCGAGGACGGCCAGGCGACCACTCGTCCCGGCCCCGAAGTAGTGAAGGCGGCCGCCGGCGCGAAGCCGTTCGGCGATCTCGTCGACCGCTTCAGCGATCCGGTCGAGGACCGGGCGCACAGCCTCGATCGCTCGACGGTCCTCCGTGAGCATCAGCTCGAGCAGCTCGCCAGTGGTGAGGCTGTCCATCGCGTCAGCGCGAGGGTGAGCGTTCTCGCTCATCAGTTGACCGACCTGGCCATCAGGACCTCGGCTGCCGCGACCCCGCACACGCGCGCGGCGCCATAAGTCGCAACGTATGCACTCGCACCAGCCGGCCGGCAAGCGGGTAATCCCATCTCGACCACAATCGCGTCGGGGCGTCTTGCGAGCGCCGCATCGACCGCCAACGCCATCCAGCGATGTCTATGCAGGTTCTTGACCACCAACACCAGGCTGCGCCCGGCGGCCTGCCCGACGATGGCGTCGACATCAGCATGCTCGGCGTGGAGCTCGATCGCGGTCACGTGCGCGCCCAGCTGGAGGAGTGGTGTGGTGATACCCCAGGGCACAACACCGGCCGCCTGCGATGGCGTCGAGGTGAGCTGCACAACAACAGGCTGTCCGTCAACGCGCACGCGCCCGTCGGCGCTGATCGCACGCCGCGCGGCGGCCAGGCCGATCGCGCGGTCGGGAGTCACGTGCGCCGATTGGCTCGATCGCCAGCCGGCGAGCGCGTCCACCCGGGCCGCCGCTTCCATCAGGCGCGCCTCGCTGATTCGACCCCCTTTGACTGCGGCCGCGATCGCATCGCGCAGCTCGATCGCGACGTCCTCGCCGGCCAGGCCCCCACCGATGCAAAGGAGGTCGCAGCCTGCGGCAAGCGCCAGTACTGTGCCCTCGACCAGTCCGACACCGTCCGCGATCGCGCGCATCTCGAGCCCATCGCTCACCGCCAGGCCATCGAAACCCAGCTCGCCTCGAAGGAAGCCGGTCATGATCTTCTGGCTGATCGTCGCGGGCACGGTGTCGATCGCACGCACCACGATGTGGGCGCTCATCACCGCGCGCGCACCGGCGGTGATCGCGGCCCGGAACGGCTCGAGCGCGCCTTCATGCGGGTCTTGATCGACGACCGGAAGGTCGAGGTGCGAATCGATGGAGGTGTCGCCGTGACCAGGAAAGTGCTTGGCGCATGCCGCGACGCCGGCCTCCTGCAGGCCAGTGATCCAGGCAGCCGTGTGGGCGGCGACGCGATCGGCTGTCGATCCAAACGCGCGCACCCCGATGACGGGATTGATGGGGTTGCTGTTGACGTCGGCGTCCGGGGCCAGGTCGAGGTCGACGCCGGCAGCGGCGAGCTCCGCGCCCATCGATCGCGCGACCGAGCGGGTGAGATCGACGTCGTCTACGGTGCCGAGCGCGAGATTTCCCGGGTAGGAGCTCCCCGTGGCGGCCTCCAGGCGCGTGACGTCGCCGCCCTCCTCGTCGATCGCGATGACGAGTCGTGGATTCTCGGCATGCAGGCGCGCTGTCAACGCGGCCAATTGCGGAGGCGATTCCACGTTGCGCGCGTAGAGGCACACGCCGCCCAGCCCGGCGGCAGCGCGCCGCAAAATCCAATCCGGCGGATTGGTGCCGATGAAACCCGGCAGCAGGCAGCGATCGGCCAGGCGTTCGATGGTGCTCACGATCAGCCCTTGACCGCCCCAGCGGTCAGCCCTCCGGCGACGCGCCGCTGGACGAGCAAGAAGAACACCACCACCGGAATGCTGGTCAAGGTCGCGCCGGCCATGAGCCCTCCCCAATCGGTTCCGTGCTGCGTGGTGAAAGACGCAAGCCAGATGGTGAGGGTTTGCTTCGACGAGGAGCTCAACAGCACGTAGGCGATGATGTACTCGTTCCAGGCCTGGATGAACCCGTAAATGGCCGTGGCAACGAGCCCAGGTGCGACGAGCGGAAACACGATGCGAAGGAAGGCGCCCACCCGGGTCGCCCCATCCACCATCGCCGCCTCCTCTAGGTCCACGGGCACGTTGGCGATGAACCCGCGAAGAGTCCACACCATGAACGGGAGGACGATCGCGAGGTAGTACACGATCACGCCGAGCAAGCTGTCCACCTGGCCGGCCTGGTTGAGAAGCAGATAGACGGGGATGACGAGGGCGTTGAGCGGAACCATCTGCACCGCGATGACCATCACGATGAATGCGGTCCTGCCTCGGAATCCGAACCGCGCCACAGAGACCGCGGCCAGGAAGGCGAGCGCGATGGAAATGGCGACGACGCTGAGGACGACGATCAGGCTGTTGATGACGTCGTTCCAGAAGTACGGCAGGTTCATCGCGTCGCGAAAGTTCTCGAACGTCACGGGAGACGGGAACCACACCGGCGTGAGGCTCAGGATCTCTTTGCCGGGCTTCAGCGCGGTCGTCACCATCCAGTAGATCGGGAACAGCATCACCACGAACACCAGGAGTCCGATGGTGTCGAAGAACGTTCGTGCCGCGAGGCGCCGAGTCACACGGCCTCCTCGTTGGTCAGACGCACCGTCTGCCGGACGTAGACGAACGTGACGAGCACCAGGATTGCCACCATGACCACGGCGATCGCCGAGCCGAGGCCGAACTGGCTGACCCTGAAAGACTCCTGGAATGAGTAGACCGAGATCAGAAAGTAATCCTTGCTCGGGCGCTGGTTGAGCAGCACCCAGACCTGGTTGAAGACGCCGAAGTCCCAGATCGTCGACAGGCTGAAGAGGATGAGGAAGAGCGGGCGAAGTATGGGCACGGTGACCAGCGCGAACACCTGCCACTGGCGCGCGCCGTCGATCTCGGCCGCTTCGACCAGCTCCCGCGGCACCTGGGTCAGGCCGGCATAGAGCATCAGCGTGAGGAAGGGGATCGCTCCCCAGACGACGATGACCGTGATCACCGTGAAGCCCTGGATGGGGTTCTCGAACCAGTTGTGGTGGATGTAGTTGCCCGCACCCAGCCGCGTGAGCAGCCAGTTCACCACGCCGAACTCGTAGTCGAACATCCACTGCCAGAGGTTGATCGCGGGGACCACAGGTGTGGCCCAGACGAGGACCAACCCGGCGCTCAGCAGGACGCGGATCGGGCGGCTGACGCGCTCCAGCAGGAGCGCGATCCCGGTCGCGAAGAGCATCGAAAGACCGACGTTGACGATCGTGAAGATGACGGAGACCTCGACGACGTAACGGAACTGAGGATCGGCGAAGATCGTCGCGAAGTTGTTGAGCCCGACGAACTGACCCTGGTGCTGGAAGAGCTCGCGGAGGCCGTAGCGCTGAGTCGAGAGCCACAGCAGCATGCCCAGCGGATAACCGAGCACACCCACGATGACGACCACCGCGGGCGCGATCAGCGCGTAAGGAAGGAGGCGGCGGGCGAGTATGTGCCGCCAGGGGCCGGCCTCGATTCGTTCTCCGGTGGCGACGCGAGCGCGTGCGTCCCCGGCCACTCCCATCGAAGCCGACCCCCTTTGGTCTCTTTGATTAGCTGTTGAGTATCGTCGTGATCTTGTCGCTGGCGGCCGAGGTCGCAGTCGAGATAGAGGACTTCCCGGTGAATATCGACACCAGCATGTCCTGAAGCACGTTAGACGACTCGACGTTCGCCCAGTTGGGCGAGTTCGGCGTGAAGCGGCTGACCTTGGCGGCCGCGGCGAATTTCGCCGGGAGGCCGGTGCTCAGCGAGACCAGCGTGGTCGTGTTCGGGATCACCCCGCCAACGGTCACCATCTGGCTCTGGAACTTGGTGCCGCCCAGCAGCCCGACCCATTCCCGGGCGAGCGCCTGCTGCTTGCTGTGGGCGGCGATGGCGAGGTCGGAGCCGCCGAGGAAGACCGGCGCGGACTGGCCGGAGTTGTGGCTGGGGATCGGGAACGCGTCGAGCTTGTCCTTCAAGCTCGGGTCGCCGCTCTTGGGATCGGTGATCACTCCGACTTCCCAACCGTTGGCGATGATCATCGCGATGTGGCCCTGCGCGAACGCCTGGTCCTGCTTCGCCTCGTCACCGGTCTTGTCGGCGCGCGACAGCTTGGAAACCAGGTTGTTCAGCGTGGTCAGTCCCTGCTGGGCCTGCGATGAGTTGAGCGAGCCTTGCCACTTGGCACCTGACTGGGTGGCGATGTCGCCTCCGAAGTCCCACACGAATGGCGCGGCTGCGTACCAGTACTTGCCAGGGAAGTAAAGCGCTGAGAAGTTGGGGTCCGAGCCGTACTTGGCCATGAGCTTTTGGCCCACAGTCATCAGCTCGTCCATGCTCGTGGGGACCTGGACGCCTGCGGCCGCGAACATGTCAGTGCGGTAGATGATGGCGCGGCTGCCCGCGTAGTACGGGACGCAGTACAGCTTGCTCTGGAAGGTGCACGAGTCGGTCAGCGACTGCAGCCATGTTCCGGAGTTCTCGAAGCTGCTCTTCTTGGAGGAGATGTCCTGGAGCGCACCAGCCGATGCGTACTTCGCGACCAGTGTGTTGCCGAGCTCCATGACGTCCGGAGGCGTGCTGCCGGCGAACGCGGTGTCGAGCTTGGTGGTCACGTCGGACCACTGCTGGATCTCGACGTTGACGGTGACGTTCGGATGCTTGGCCTTGAAGTCGGTGTTGACGCCGTCGACGACGCTTTGCGGCGCGCTCCCGTTCATGAGCCAGACCGTGAGCGTCCCCGTCTCGTTGCCACTGGTAGTTGTGGGATTCGTGCTTCCACAGGCCGCGGCGAGCAACGCGACCGCCGCCGCAACGGTGAACAAGAGCTTCCGCGGGTTCATGTTTGGTCTTCCCCCTTGAGGTGTGAATGTGGCGCTCGCGCGCCTGGAGTTCGCCGTCCACCACCATCGACGGAGCGGGTATGCGCGCGCGAAGCGCCGGCCAGGCGCCCGTTGCGGCTCCGCTGCGGTGTCAGGTCGGCGACCAGGCGATAGCGGTCGCCGCGGTAGATGGAGCGGACGAACTCGACGATCCGCCCTGACTCGGAGACGGTCGTCCGCTCGAACAGAAAGGCCGGCGTGTGCAGGGGCACCCCAAGCACCTCCGACTCTTCCTCATTGGTAACCGTGGGCTCGATGCTCTGGGTGCCCGATGCGATCACGATTCCGTAGCGCTCCCCCAGCAGGTCGTAGAAGGACCTGTCCTCGAGGTCGGCCTTGGTCAGTCCGGGGACCAGGGCTTCGGGGATGTGCAGGACCTCCATCGCCATGGGCTGCCCGTCCGCCAGGCGAAGCCGTGTCACCCGGATCAGGCGCTCCGCGGGGGAGACCTGGAGGCGATGCGCCAGCCGGGCGCCTGCCAAGGTGGTGGCGAGCTCGAGGGTGCGGCTGCCCGGAACCATCCCGCGCCGGCGCATGTCCTCACTGAACGAGGTCAGCGTCAGCGGCTGGGCGATCTTGGGCTCGGTCACGTACGTGCCGCTGCCGTGACGGCGGTCAAGGTAGCCGTCGCGGACGAGCTCATCGAGGGCTGCCCGGATCGTCAGCCGGGAGACCTTGAGGTCCAGGCTGAGCTGCCGCTCCGACGGGATGGCCATTCCAACGTCGAGCGACTCCATCAGGTCGAGCACCTGGCTGCGGGTATCGTCTTGCTTCGTCATACGAGCTCTTTGACGAAGTGGTAATGCCCTCTAGCCCCTTCCATCGCCGGAAGTAAAGCACAAACCAGTCAGGTGGTCAATACCACTTTTCGTGAACCCATCCCGAGCGTGCCCTTGCGACGCCGGTTCGTACTCAAGAGCACCGGAGTGGGCTGTACCAGTTGGGCGACCGGCCCAACTTCGGCCTGAACAAGTCTTAATAACCCCTTCACCTTTCTCAACAAGGGATTTCATAGATTCAATCGCACGCAGCCTGAAGAAAGGCTGAATTGGAAAGGTGGGATTTGGGATGAAGCGAATATTTCTTGGCCTTGCGCTGTCCGTCGGCATGCTCGTGATGGGGGTTACGAACGCGAGCGCCGCGAGCTACTGTTCGATCGACCCGACCGTCGGGATTGGGCTCCCGGTCCACACGAGCCTGACCATCTCGACGTCGCTGCTCGGAACCTCGAGCTACACATACGTCCACAACAACAGCACCTCGACCACCTTCGGCAGCGTCCTCGGCCTCCCCTAACCGTTTCGTAAGCGCTCGATGACCCCCCTGCTCCGGGTTTACCTGCTGGTGATGGTGGCGCCGGCCGCCGTGCTGACGGCGGCCGTCGCTCGCGAGCCATCTGCGCCAAGCGACGCCGTGCTCATGGTCGTCCTGATCGCTCTCGGCGCCGTAGCGACCAACTTCCCGGTGAGGATCTCGCGCCACTACAAGGCACACGCGGCGCCGGCCATCCATCTCGCGGCGGTGCTGCTGTTCTCGCCGGCCGCCGCGGTGGCCGTGATCGGATCGAGCGCATTGCTGGGCGAAGGCGTTCTATGCCTGCGCCGCAACCCGGCGACAGGGTTTCGCCGCCGTCAGCCGGTCGACGTCGTGTTCAACACGTCACAGCTGATGCTGGCAGGGGGTTTGTCCGCGCTCGTTTATGCCACCGCGGGGGCGCCGCTCGCCGGAGCGTTTCTGGCTGCGGCCGTCATGTACACGGCCAGCACCGGCCTGGTCGTCCTCGCCGGCGCCATCCATGACAAGCGGAACCCGTTGGAGCTCTGGGCAGAGATCGCGGCCTCGGACTTGAAGCAAACCACGGCCCTGTATGTCGCCGGCTACCTGCTGGCTCTCCTGTCCGTCGGGCGCCCCTGGCTGGCCCTGGTGATGATGGTCCCGATCGCCGCGATCCAGCTCGCGCTCACGCGATCAGTTCAGCTGATGGAGCAGACGATCGACGCCGTCGAGGCGATGGCAGACGTCGTCGACCGGCGCGACCCGTACACCTTCCAGCACTCGCAGAGCGTCGCCGACCACTCTGTTCGCACGGCGCGCCGCTTGGGCCTGCCCGACCGAGAGGTCGAGGTCATCCGGCTGGCGGCTCGCGTCCACGACCTCGGCAAGATCGCGATCCCCGACGAGGTCCTTCACAAGGCGGGCCGGCTGACCGCCGCCGAGTTCGAGCTCATGAAGAAACACCCGGAGACCGGCGCCGAGATCCTCGCCAAGTTCCCCGCCTACCGCCATGGACGCGAGCTGGTGCTCGCCCATCACGAAAGAATCGACGGGCTTGGCTATCCGCGCGGGCTCGCGGGCGCCGCGATCGCCCTTGGCGCTCGCATCATCGCCGTCGCCGACTCGTGGGACGCCATGACCTCCGACCGCCCGTATCGCAAGGCGCTGGAGGCTGAGGTCGCACTCGGCGAGCTGCTCCGTGGACGCGGCACGCAGTGGGACGCGAGCGTGGTCGACGCTTTCGCCGAGTCGCTACCCGGGGCGATCCCCGCGGTGGACCTGCCACGATGGACGGACGTGCGCCCCCTGCTCCGCTCGCTAGGCGCCGCGGTGGGAGTGATCGGCTAGCGCGCCTACTTTTGCGGGCACGATCCGGTTCCGTAGAACCCCGATTCCGCTGACCTCGGTCTCCATCACGTCTCCGGCTTTGAGGTATTCGGGAGGCGTGCGCGCGAAGCCGACGCCATCCGGCGTTCCGGTGGCGATCAAGGTCCCAGGGAGCAGGGTCATCCCTTTCGACGCCCACTCGATGATCGAGTCGACCGCATGGATCATGTCCTCGGTGTTGCCGTCCTGCTTGACGACCCCGTTGAGGGTCAGCCGCAGCGCCAAGTGCCCGGGATCGGGCACCTCATCCTTGGTCACCACCCAGGGTCCGGTCGGGCACGAACGATCGAGGCTCTTGCCCTTGAAGTACTGGCCTCCCCACCCGTTCTGGATGTCGCGGGCGCTGACGTCATTGAGCACGAAATAGCCGAACACATGGTCGATGGCGTCGCGGCGCGAGATATTGGCTCCGCCTTTGCCGATCACGACCCCCAGCTCGACCTCCCAATCAAGCTTGTCGCTGATCGCCGGATCGATCCGGATGTCGTCGTACGGGCCCGTGATGCTGGTGATGGCTTTCGTGAAAATCGTCGGCGGCTTGACATCGCCGTCCGTGGCGGTCTCCTCGGCGTGCTTCTGGTAGTTGCGGCCCATGGCGATGATGTTTCCGCGCGGCGCGTCGATCGGGGGCAGCAGCGTGACGTCTTTCAGCGACAGTCCTCGCTTTGCGTCCACCGCCACCTTGTGCGCCTGCGAAAGCGCGGGCTCACCGCCGTCGATGACGGCGATCACGTCGCGTGCGACCTCGCTGAGGTCGACCACCTCGTCCTCGTGACCTGGACGCAGCGCGCCCAGACGCGGCCGGCCGTCGTAATCGGCCGCGTTCGCGGGATTCCGGAACATCAGCAGCTTCATGCTTCCTCCATGTCTGTGTCTTTCGTATCCGCCAGGTCAGTACCGGCACCCAGGAAGAGTTCCTCGAAGTCCTCTCGCTTCAGCAGCTCCTGCGGGTGGCCTTCGAGCCGAACCGAGCCCGAGACGAGGACGCTGGTCCAGTCCGCCACCTGAAGCGCCGCGCGTGCTCTCTGCTCGACCAGCAGCACCGCCTTGCCAAGTCCCGCGAGGCGCCGAACGTGCTCCCGCAGGAGGCTGTCGGCGAGCTTCGGCGAGAGGTTGGCTGTGGGCTCGTCCAGGATGAGGACCTTCGGGTCGAGCATGAGCACGCGGGCGATGGCGAGCATCTTTCGCTCCCCGCCGCTGAGCTTGTCCGCGCGCCGCTTGAGCATCGGCGGCAGCTGAGGAAAGACGGCGCCGACCTCGGCCACGCGAGCCTTCAGCTCCGCGGACTTCAGCAGGTAGCCCCCCATCTCGAGGTTCTCGAGAACCGTGAGGGGTTCGAAGATGTCGTTGACCTGGGGGACGTAACCCACGCCGCGGCGGGCCAGCTCCTCGGGTGCCTTGCCGGTCACGTCCTCGGTTCCGAGCAAGATGCGGCCGCTGTCCAGCTTGAGGATCCCGACCAGGCTTTTCAGCAGCGTGCTCTTGCCCGCTCCGTTGGGCCCGATCACGGCCACGACCTCGCCCGGTCCGACCGAGATGGAGACGTCGCGGATGACTGGCGCGCCGCCATAGCCCGACGTGATGCCCTGCGCGTGCAGGCTTGGGGCCGGTCGCGCCTCCACGTGGGCCAGCCTATCCGACGAGGTAAGCGTCAACAATCTCCCGCTGCCTCCTCAAGGTCGCCATCGTCCCGCTGCCGATCACCTTTCCCTGCGCCATCACGACCACCGAATCACACAGGCGCTCGACCATGTGGAGCTCGTGCTCGACCATCAGGATGGTGAGGCCCTCCGAGCGCAGGTCTTGGAGGTAGTGCTGTATCTCGAGAACGATCTTCGGGTGCACCCCTGACATCGGTTCGTCGAGGAGCAGAAGGCGCGGCTTCAACATCAGCGCGCGCATGATCTCGATCAAGCGCTTCTGGCCGCCGCTCATGTTCCCCGCGTAGTCCGACTCCTTGGCGCTCATGCCGAATCGCTTCAGGAGCACCCGCGCATCCTCGACCAGGCGCCGCTCATCGTCGATCCAGTAACGCCTGCCCATCAAGGCGCCGAAGAGCGAGTCACCCCTGTTCTTCGGCGCCGCGACGAGCAGGTTTTCGAGGACGGTCAAGCGCGCGAACTCCGAAGGCAGCTGGAATGTGCGCACCAACCCGCTGCGCGCTCGCTGATAGGCAGGCATGGTCGTCACGTCCCGACCGTCGAAGACGATGGTGCCGCTGGACGCGGGCAGCGTGCCCGCGAGCACAGCCAGAAACGTTGACTTCCCCGCGCCGTTCGGGCCGATGAGGCCGGTGATCTTCCCGGCCGGCACGTCGATCGACATCCCATCGACCGCGTGAAGGCCTTCGAAATGGCGGTGGATGTCGCTTGCGGCAAGCAGCGGCCGTTCGGCCGCGGGCGCTTCAGCCGCGGCGAGCATGGTCAACGTCCTCGAGCACTGGAGCGCCGTCGAACACATGCCGTGGCTCCGGCCGCACCCCGTCGGGCCTGAACCAAAGGAATCCGATGATCAAGAGTCCGATCGCCACCCACTGCAGGGCCGGGATCAGGCCCGGCGGCCCGATGGTCGTCGGAATGAATCGGGTCACCTCTTCGAAACCGACGGGTACGAGAAGCGCGCCCAGGATGGCGCCGACGTTGTTGCCGCGCCCGCCCACGATGATGGCGGCGAACAGGATGATGGTCTCGGGATAGAGCCAGACCGAAGGCGCCCATAGCTGGATGAAACCGACCAGGATGGCGCCTGAGAGCCCGGCTGCGACCCCGCCAACGATGAAGACGGTCATCTTGAGCTCGACCGGGTTCTTGCCGATGGCGATCGCGGCGATCTCGCGTTCGCGCATCGCCCGCAAGCTGCGTCCGTACGGCGAGTTGACGACCCGATTCACCAGCACGAATACGAGCACGACGCAGACGGCGGTGAGAGCGACGTAGAAGTACTGGTAGGAAGCCGTGTTGGGGTCGATCTGGTCCGACAGAGGCGGCGGCACCAGGGCGAGGCCCGCGGCGCCGTTGAGCAGCGGCCGCGCGTTGGTGATCACCTCATTGGTGATGATCGAGAGCACCAGCAGCGCGATGGCCTGGTAGTCGCTGCGCAGCTTTCGCAGCACGACCAAGCCGACGGGGATCGACAGCAGCCCACCCGCCACCGCGCCGCCGAGCCAGGGAAGCGGAAAGGGCAGCTGGTACCCGCCGAAGTAGATCTGGAACCCGCCGTTGGCGGAATCAGGCGGGAGCGAAAGCACCGCCGCCGTGTATGCGCCGGCCGCCTGGAAGACGATGAAGCTGAAGTTGACGATCCCGGAGACGCCGAACTGAAGGTTGAGCGCGAGCAGCGCGATGATGTCGACTCCCGCGTAGATGAGCAGGTTGGCGGCGTAGTAGGTGTTCACCCGGCCGCCGCCAGCGCGCCGCGCTTGGCCAGGAGGCCTTGCGGGCGTAGGACCATGACGGCGACCAGGATGCCGAAAGCCACGACCTCTTTGTATTCGGGCGCCCAGGCCGCGGCGCTCAGCTCCGTGACCATGCCGATGATGACGGCCCCGATCATGGCGCCGTAGGGCTGACCCGCGCCGCCGAGCACCGCCGCAGCCAATGCGGTGATCAGAAAACCGGCGCCGTTGGCGATCGCAAACGAGTCCGAGTTCATGGCCGCCACGACGCCGGCCAGCCCGCAGAGCGCTCCCGTGATCAACCACACTGCGTCGACCACGCGCTGTGTCGGGATGCCGCAGTTGCGAGCGAGGGTCGGGTTGGCGGCTGTCGCTCGCATCGCCTTCCCCAGCCGGGTGTACCTGAGCAGGCCGTGGATCAAGAGCATCAGCAGAACGGCGACGCCGATGATCGCGATCTGGTTCGTAGTCAGGACGATTCCGCCGGCGCGGATGAGGCCGCCGGTGGTGTCCTGGTAAGAGACGCTGTAGTAGCCGACGATCGGCAGGAGCAGGTTCGCGATCATCAGCGAGACCGCCAGCGAGACGATGACCATCCCGATGTGGGACGTGCCCCTGCGCAGAAAGGGCGCATACACGATCCTGTTCAGCAGAAACGAAAACACCGCGCCGAACAGCGCCCCCGCCACCATCCCGAACCAGATGCTGATTCCGGCTTTGTTCAGGTAGTAGGCGACGTACGCGGACGAAATCATGACCTCGCCGTAAGCGAGGTTGATCATGTTCGTGATCCCGAACTGCATCGTGAATCCGACCGCGGCGATGGCGATCACCGACATGCTCACAAGCCCGAAGCCGAACGCCGCTACATAAAGGTCCACGGCGCTCGGCTCCCTTCGGTCTTGCTGTGCGTTACCGGCCTGCCGCGATGAGCTTCGAAGTTTGATCGGGGGTCAACTGCCCGGCGGTGACCTCGTTTCCATCCTTGTCGTAGCCGACCAGGATGTAGCCCGACTGCGAGTTGTTGTACTGGTCGAAGTTGTTCTGGCCGCCGGCGCCGACGAAGCGTATCGACTTGCCGGCCTTGAGAGCGGCGACCCCATCCTTATATGTGTTGACGACCGTGGTCCCGCTGGTGCCATTGGCGATCTCGATGATCTTGGGGTTGTAGACGGTCCGGTCCGCGCTGTTGGTCGCGACCATCGCGAGCGCGGTCATGATGATGCCGTCATACAGGTGCAGCGTCGAACCCCGCTGCTTGTACTTCGGCGCGTCCGCAAACGTTGATGCGGCCGCATTGAGGTTGGTGAGGAACTCGGCGTAGGCCGGCCCGGAGAACGTGTACCCGAGGTCGACTCCCGCGTAGTACTTGAGCAGGTCGGCGATCCCGATCGCGTCGCGAACCTGCTGGAACCAGACTGGGTCGATGGTGGCGGACGAGCCGATGAACGGGATCATCTTGCCGCCGTTCTGGGTCTTGACCTCCTTGAGATACGTCCCGGCCGAGCCCAGAGCCTCCGTGAGGATGACGTCAGGGTTCGTCTTCAGCATGGCCGCGACCTCGGTGCGATATGAGGAAGCGCCCAGCTTGATCGGCTGGTTGATGGCGATCTTTCCGCCGAGGCCGGTGAATGACTTGGTGGCCGGATCAACAAACGCCTGCGAGCCGATGTCGTCCCCGAACACCAGAGCCGCATTCTTGTAAGGAGAGTGGCCGGGACCGTAGAGCGCGCTGCCCACCATCGCGAAAGCGTCATACACATCCGCCGGAACGAGCCGGTGGAAGTACTTGAGCGCGGTCTTGTTGAACTCCGACTGCCCGGTCATGCAGAACATCGGGATGTGCGCTCGATCGATGATCGGCGCCACCGTCGCCGCTTCGTCGGATGTGCAACCGACCACGGCCATCAGGTTGGAGTTGGCCGCGATCATCTGGTTGGCCGCGGGCACCGCGTCCGCAGGCTCGCCGCGGGTGTCGAACTGCTGGCACTTCACCTGGCGTCCCCCGACACCTCCGTTGCTGTTGATCGAGGGGGCGGCCGCCAGGCACGCCGCGTAATAGGCAGGTCCGAGTCCGGCATCCGCCCCGGTGAAGGGCGCGATCACGCCGACAAGCAGGTCGCCTGATCCGAGCCCGCCGCCGCTGGTGGTGGTGCCGCCGCACGCGGCGACGAGAAAAAGGGCGCCGACCGCCGAGACCAATCGTGACGGCTGAAACCTGCTCACAATCGTTACCCGCCCCCTAAATTACTGCCATTCGTCTGCCCGGATTGTCGACATTATTGAGGATAATCTGAGCGATGGCAAGGAGCGAGTTGGGCGCCGAGGCGTACCGGCGCCTTAGGGAAGGCATCATCGCCGGCCGGTTCCAGCCCAACGAGCGCCTGGTCGAGGCCAACCTGTCGAAGATGCTCGGTGCGGGACGCACCGCTGTGCGAGCAGCGCTCGTGCGGCTCGACCAGGAAGGCCTGGTGACGCGCGAGCACAACCGCGGGGCGCGCGTCCGTCTCGTCTCGGACCAGGAGGCTCTGCAGATCGAAGAGGTCCGGGCCGCACTTGAGCGCCTCCTGGCTCGCCAGGCAGCAGCCAAAGCCACCGCGGGCGACATCCGCGAGCTACGCAAGGTGCTCGTGGACATGCGCAAGCGCTGCCGAAACGGAGACGCGATCGGCTACTCGGAGCTCAACCCGAAGTTCCATCAGCTCATCTGGGCTGCGGCGCGCAATCCGACCGCGGGCGGGCTGGTCGGCACGCTGAAGTCGCAGAGCCTGCGTTTCCAGTACCAGACGATGCTCCGACCGGGTCGCACGCTGCGATCGCTGCGCGAGCACGAGCTCATCTTCAGCGCCATCGTCGCGCACGATCCCGAGGCCGCGGATGGAGCCATGCGGGACCATCTGGAAGAGGTTCTCGAAACGCTGCGTTGGGCTATCGGCCACAAAGGCGGGACGCCGAGCTGGCTACCCGATTGACGTTTCCTGGAGCAGCTTGACCGAGGAGTAAAGCGTGCGAAGGTGAGGCACCGGGACGCCCAGCCGGTCGCCGAGCTCCACTACGGAACCGGTCACCGCGTCGATCTCCATCGGCCGTCCTGCTTCGAGGTCCTGCAGCATCGAGGTCTTGTGGTCGCCCACGCGCGCCGCGCCCCTGATGCGCTGGTCGATCGCAACCGGGACCTCTACGCCGACGCGGCGGGCCACCGCATCCGCCTCTTCCATCGCGGAGCGCACGACGTTCGCGACGAGCGGCGACCGGGCGATGTCGCCGAGGCTCGCGCGCGTCAAGGCGCTCAGGGGGTTGAAGACGGCGTTTCCCAGCAGCTTCAGCCAGAGCTCGGCGCGGATCCGCGGTTGGACTGGCGCCTTCAACCCGACACTGCCGAGGATGCGGGAGAGCTCCAGGCATCGCATGCTCTGGCTGCCGTCCAGCTCGCCGATTGAGAAACGCTCGCCTTCGACATGACGTATCACCCCGGGGCTGACCAGGCTGGTGGCCGGGTAGACGACGCAGCCGACGACGCGGCCCGGATCGATGGCGCGGGCGACGACGCCGCCCGGGTCGACGGTCTCGAGGTGGGTGCCCTCCAGCTCGCCACCGTGGCGCTGGAAATACCACCACGGGATTCCGTTCTGGGCGCTGACGACCACGGTCTCGGGGCCGAGGTTGGCTGCCATCCGATCGGCAACCGCGGGCAGGCTGTGCGCCTTGAGCGTCACGAATACGGTGTCGGCATCGCGCATTGCCGCGAAGTCGTCGGTCGCATCAACGGGCACCGTCCAATCGCCGCCGGCATCGACGACGCGGATTCCCGACTCCTTCATCGCTTTGAGATGGGGTCCGCGAGCGATGAGGGTGACGTCGACCCCGGCCCGCGCGAGACGCGCGCCGAGGAATCCGCCGATGGCGCCCGCGCCCAGCACAACGAGCTTCACGCTTACGCGAACTGCTCGGCGACGAACCGGCGCTGGATCTTTCCGGTGGGAGTGCGCGGGATGGATTCGACGATGTGCAAATGCCTCGGCACCTTGAAGTCGGCCAGCCGGTCGCGGCAAAACGCGAGCAGCTCCTTCTCGGTGGCCGGAGCGGTCAGCACCACGGCCGCCGCCACCTCCTCGCCCCAGGTGGCATGAGGCACGCCGAACGCGACGGCCTCCTTCACCGCCGGGTGCGCCTCGAGCACCTCGTCGATCTCGCGAGGCGCGATCTTCTCGCCGCCGCGGTTGATGAGCTCCTTGATGCGGCCGATCAGCCGGAGGTAGCCGGCATCGTCGAGCGTGCCGACATCACCGGTGCGAAACCATCCGTCGACGAAGGCGGCGGCATTAGCCTGCGGGTTGTTCTCGTACCCATGCATGACGTTCGGACCGCGGATGACGACCTCGCCCGAGGTGCCGGCTGGGAGGCGCGCACCCGCTTCGTCGAAGACGGCGATGTCGACCCCCGTTCCGCGGCCGACGCTGCCCGCGAACCGCGCGTCAGGCGGCAGCGGGTTCGACGCCATCTGGTGACTCGCCTCCGTCATGCCGTATGCCTCGAGGACCGGGACGCCGAAGCGACGCTCCATGAGCGACATCTGCGCCGGTGAGAGCGCTGAGCTGCACGAGCGCACGAACCGCAGCCGCTCGGTGCCGGAGGGTCGGTCCGACTGCAGCCGGGCCAGCACCAGCTGGTGAGGCGTTGGCGAAGCCGTGAACCATGTCGGTCGATGGGCCTGCATCAGCGACCAGAAACCAAGCGGGCTGAAGCGTTCGGGCGCGACCACGGTTCCACCCGAGGCGAAAGTTGCCAGCGCCGATGCGACCAGGCCGTGCACGTGAAAGAGCGGCATGATGCAAAGCGAGACGTCCTCTGGGCTCAGCTCGTACGTGGCGACGATGTTGGCGACCGAGGCCGCCAGGTTGTCGTTGCGCAGCGGGACCCGCTTGGGGCGGCTGGTCGTCCCGCTCGTGTGCAGCACCAGGCCGATATCGACGGCCGACGAAAGCACGACCGAGTCGCGCGGCTTACCGTGCCCATCCCCGTTCACGCGCAGCCGGCCGCTGTCGTCGATCGCCGCTTCGATCACCTTCAAGCCGGTTGGAATCGCGCGCCGCGCCGCCTCCGCCTCGCCCGGGGGCACGAGCAGGAATCGCGCGCCGACGTCTTCGAGGTAGAAGCGGAACTCGTCCTCTTTATATGCGGGGTTGAGCGGACACGCGGTCGCGACCATGGAGGCGGCGAGAAAGAGAAGGATCGCCTCGGGGCCGTTGGGATACACGATCGCGACGCGATCGCCCATGCCGACCCCACGCGATGCCAGGGCGTTCGCGGCTTCGTCGGTGAGCTCGCGCAAGCGCGCGTACGTGAGCGACAGGCGGTCGGGAACCACGAGCGCGGGATGATCGTGCGCGCCGAGCTCGAGCAACGCTGCGACGTTCGAAAGCGCCACCGCTTTCAGTCTCGCACAGGAGAGTTGGCACACTTTGTGCGTGCCGTTGCCCGAGATCATCGCCCGCCTCAACATCACAGGCCCGGCGCTCCGTCCTGGAGAGCAGCGAAGCTGGTGGCTCCGGGAAGCGCTGGCAGCCGCGGCCGAACAGGCATGCCCGGCGTTGGATGGAGACGTCGATGCGGACGTCGTCATCGTCGGCGGCGGGTTCACCGGCTTGTGGACCGCTTACTTCCTCACCGAGACCCACCCCAACCTCGGGATCGCCATCCTGGAGCAGGACATCTGCGGCGGCGGGCCGAGCGGGCGCAATGGCGGGTTTGCGAGCGGATGGTGGGACGAGCTCGACAGCCTCGTCCACCTTTATGGCGCCGAGGCGGCCGTTCGCGCGTGCCGGGCGATCTCGCGGAGCATTGATTCAATTGGGGAGTTCTGCGCTGCCCACAACGTGGACGCCTGGTTCAAGAAGGCCGGCTACATGTACGTGGCCACAGCTCGACCGCACCTGGCCGCATGCGAGCACATGGTTCGCCTGGCTCGAGAGGTGGGCGCCGAAACCGAGCTACGACCGCTTACCACCGGCGAGGTGCGAGCCAGGTGCGATTCGCCGGCTTTCCTGGGCGGCGCGTTCATGCGGGATGGCGCTTCAATCCAGCCGGCACGCCTCGCGAGAGGGCTGCGCCGCGTCCTCCTCGAGCGCGGCGTGACCATCTACGAAGGGACCATCGTGACGCGGCTGGTGCCTGGCCCGCCGGCCGCGGCAATCACTCCGCGAGGCACGGTTCGCGCGCCGCACGCGGTGATCGCGGTCAACGCGTGGGCGATGGCGTGGCCGCAGCTCCGGCGCCGGCTCGTGGCCTGGAGCAGCTACATCGTCCTCACCGCGCCCGCCCCTGGCCGGCTCGAAGCGATCCACTGGACCGCCGGCGAGCTGGTGAGCGACCTACGAACCTCGGTGCGCTATTTCAGGACCACGCCTGACGGGCGCATCGCATTCGGCGGCGGTGGTCGAGGCGGCCGAGGGCCTCAGGCATACGTTTCCGAGCTTCGCCGAGGTGCCGATCGTGGATGCGTGGGGCGGGCCGATCGACGTGTCCCCGACGCATCTGCCGGCGTTCGGAAACCTGCAGCCGCACGTCCACTACGCGCTCCGGTACACGGGCAACGGGGTTGCGCCCTCACACCTCGCCGGTCGCGTGCTCGCCGACCTCGTCACCGGCGCGGACAGCGATGAGGTGCGGCTGCCCATCGTCAATGCGCGGCCAAAAGAGTTCCCGCC
>Ga0209160_1000484_pt1 | contig 32417 bp, 28 predicted proteins | sample GraSoiAngelo_153_FD_186167 | JGI IMG/M metagenome (GOLD analysis project Ga0209160, IMG submission 186167) | Grasslands soil microbial communities from the Angelo Coastal Reserve, California, USA - 14_1009_12_40cm (SPAdes) (version 2) | ecosystem: Environmental > Terrestrial > Soil > Grasslands ...
GCTCGGTTCGAAGCGGACGTCCGACATGCAGAACCTCGGTCTCCTCGTCTGGGCCGGTCTCTTGCTCTCGTTCACGATCAGCGTGCTCGGATGGATCGGCCGGTAAGCGGACTCACTTCAGAGCCCGTATCGCCGCCGCGAACTCCGGCGCGACGCTGACCTTCGTGTGCGGCGAGAGGACCGTGTCCGTGGCTATCACATCGTCGCAGACCTTCAGATTCGCCTCGGCGGTGCCGACGAAGAGGCCGTGGACGCATGCGGCGATCACGCGCTGTGCGCCTTGGGCCTTCAGCTCCTTCGCCGCCGTCGCAATCGTGCCGCCTGTCGAGATCACGTCGTCCACGATGCCGACGGACTTGCCTCGGACGTCGAGCGCCTTCGGCTCGATCTTCACGGTGTACGAATCGAGGCGCTTCTTCACGAGGAAGTCGAACGGGACACCGGCGACCGAGGACGCCTCCTTCGCGAGCCGCAGCGCGCCCTGGTCGGGCGCGAGGAGCACGTCGACCTTCGCGGACTTCAGGTAGCGACCGATCGCCGGCATGCCGCTCACTTCGCGGGTGGGGAGCGGGAACGTCTTGAGGATCTCCGGGTTCGCTGGAATCGCCATCGTCAGGAGTTCGTCGCAGTCGACCGCGATGTGCTTCGCAATCGTCTTCGCGGAGACCGCCTCTCCCTCGAGGAATCGCTTGTCCTGGCGGCCATATCCAAAGTATGGGACGACGGCGGTAAGACGCCGGGCACCCGCGTCCCGGATTGCGTCGGCCAAGAGAAAGAACTCGACGATCATCGGGTCGGGGTGGGTCGTCTGGACAAGGATGACGTCCTCACCGGCGACGGGCGCGAGAAGGCGCACATAACGTTCGCCATCTGGAAAGCCTCCCGGGTGTTTCTCGAACGCGACGTCGACGAAGGCAACCTTCAGCTCGCGCGCAATCCCCTTCGCGAGAGCCACGGATGCTGAGCCCCCGACGACCCTCATGGCAACAGTACGCGCGGAAGAGTCAGCCGCTATATGAATCGTCCGACGCGTCCCGGCCGGATGGTGGGCTGACGACATTCGAAGTCTGCTCGCTCCGTGTGGCATCATTCCATGGGCTACGTTTCACGCTGGAACGTTTAAGCCCGGTCGTCGAATGCAGCGACGGTGTTCCGGGCTCGGACCGCAGAGAACGTCGCCGTTTTTGTCGGGCTCCAGTGGTTCAACCGCGTGTTCGGAGTCGTTACGAAAATCATCCTCATCCGCCTCCTCCTGCCCGATGTGTTCGGCGTGTTCGCCCTTGCGGCGGGGCTCATCGGGTTCATCGGCACCTTCGGAAGCTTCGGACTCGACTACGCGATCATCCAGAAAGGAGATCGAGCGACGAAGGACGACTACGACGTCGGGATGAGCCTTCGACTCATGATTGCGGTCGGGCTTTTCGTCGCATCGTTCTTGGTCGCGGGTCCATGGGCCTCACTGTTCTCTCTCCCTTCAGTCGCCGGCGCAACCCAGGTCCTTGCAATTTTGTACCTCGTGAGCCCGTTCTCCTTCGTCCCTTCGACTCGGATGGCCGCCGAACTGCGGTTTCGCGTGATTGCCTTGCCGAGCCTCGCCGGACAAATTTCGAGCTCCCTCATCTCGGTCGTCTTGGCTGCTTTCGGGTTCCAGATCTGGTCCCTCATCTACGGTGTAGTAGTTTCCCAAGTGATCGCAACGGTCGCATACTCCATTGTCCAGCCCTGGACTTTTCGATTTTCGATCCGACGAGAAATGGCCCGACCCCTTCTTGGATACGCGAAACACCTGGTGTCCGCGTCGTTCCTGGGGTTCCTCATTACGAACATTGATAACTTCACGGTAGGCTTCTTCCTCGGGAGCACGGCCCTCGGGGTATACGCGGTCGCGTACGCGATCGGCTATACTCCCGTCGCCCTCCTTTCCGCCCCCGCCGGCTCCGCCCTGTTTCCATCGCTCGCGAAAATCCAGTTGCGAGAAGAGGTTTTGCGGCAGGGCTACCTGGAAAGCTTCGGCTATGCGACGGTCTTCATCACGCCAGCAGCCTTCGGGATGGCCATCCTGGCTCCTGAGATCGTCCGCGTTCTCCTTGGCCCGGTTTGGATCGGCGCCACGGTGCCCCTCGTCATCCTCGCTTTCTACGGCCTCGGCCGCGCGGTCCTGGATTTCGGCTCCTCGCTGTTCGCGGCGGTCGGGAAACCACGAATCATCGCGATGCTCAACCTCTACGTGCTCGTCGGCTCGATGATCCTCGTTTTCCCGCTCACACTCATGTATGGCATCTCAGGCACCGCGCTCGCGATGACGGTCCCCGTCGGATTTGTCGCAGTTGTCTCCATTTCGCGCGCGGCGAAGGTCCTTCGAGTGGACGTCCGAACGTTCTTCGCGAAACTGAGGTCCCCGTTGCTCGCCGCCGCGGCAATGGGTGTCCTTGTCTGGTTCCTGCGGTTGACGGTGTACGCTATCCTTCCCGACCGCGTGGCCCTCCCGCTAGTCGGGAGGAGCGTAAGCGAAGCCACGGTGGCGCTCGGGGCTGGAATCCCGTTCGGTTTGGTGGTCTACTTCGTCCTTCTGTGGGTGCTCGACCCGACGGCCTTCCGTGGGATCCGGCGCCACGCGCTGATGGTTCTCCGCCCGCGAACTGTGTGAACCAACATTCGGAGGAAAGCGACCCCAGGTCCGGTTGCGCGCGCGATAATGGGCCGGGAGCGTTCTTATAGCGACGCGCGGGGTGGCTGCCGGAGAACAGCCATGGGCCTCGAAGAGTGGGCCGCTCGTCTCTCGAAACATCGGCGGGCCGTCGCCCTCGTAGGCTTGATCACGGCCTTTACGGGCGTGAGCATGCTCCTCAACCCGACTCACGCCGTCGGCATCGAGTGGTCCGGCCTGCCGGTCCTCGTTGCAGGTTTCGCGTTGTTCGTTTGGGTCGTCTGGCCTCAAAGCTCGACGGCTGCGCCTCGTCAAACCCTCGGCGCACGGTTCCTGCGCTGGATCACTTGGCACGGTCGGCTTGCACGCTTGTTCCCGGTTGCCGGTGTCGCACTCGTAGCCGCGGACCTTGCTTACAACCTTTTTCTGTCAGCTTCACCTGCCCTTCTAACGGAGGACATTCTGGTCCTCTTGACTGCGGCGGCCCTCGTCGGGCATGGGCTTGTGCCCGAGCGCTACGCCCGTGAACGCGACTTTGTCCTGTTGTTCTTTGTCATCCTGGATGCTAGCTTGGTTGCCCCCCTTCTCATCGCACGCGTTCTCGTCGGCAATGTCGAAGCCTCGGTCGACCTATATTCGTGGATAGCCCTTGCCCCAGAACTGAGCGCCATCCTCTCCGGTCTCGGTGTTCCGAACGCGGTCCACTCCGTCGCGGGCTTCACGGCGCCGGGACTCACTTTCACGCCCCTGCAAATGACGCAAGCCGTAACGCTCGTGATTACGACTTCTTGTTCCGGGATTTACTCGTTCGGGATCTTCGCGTCCGCCTACATCGCGTTCCTGCTCACGGATTATGAGCGGCCATCGCGTCGGTTATGGCTCCTCATCGGTCTAGGTTTCCTCTCGTCCTACGCTGCGAACTTGCTTCGGATGGTCGTCATCGTTCTCGTAGGATACTACACGGACTCGGCACAAACGGACCTCCAAAACCTCCTATTCGCCCACTCTTACGTGGGCTGGGTCATATTCCTTGTCTGGATCGCGCTCTTCTGGAGCTTGCTGTTCAAGTTCCTACCAATCGAGAAAGAGACTGCATACGCCGACCTAGTCTCGGGTTCCGAGCTCATCTATCGCCCGAGAGAGTCCCAATGTAGCGTCTGTGCCAGGGCTTTGACCGTCGCAATCCCGGCAGCCCGATGCGTGTGCGGCGCGATGTATCACCGAGGATGTCTATTGGCCGACGGGCGGTGTGTTTTGTGTCACCGAGATGTCGTGGGCCGCTTCGCCGGGCTAAGCGACAGCTCGCAAGCTTCGCCTCCCTAGGATCTTCGGCACACCCCGGGTGAGACGCTCGACCTCAACCCACACGACACCGGGGTTCGCTAAAGCCTCGAGAACGGCACTGCCGAATGATATTAGCACCAACACGTGGAAATAATCCGGGTCTGGTCGTTCCTTCCGGGCGATCGGCATTCTGCAAACGTACCAACGCGCGCCGAAGAGAGTGAGGTCCTGGACTCGATGAGGGTGCTGTATGTAAACGATCTCGCATTTATCGTCGATACCCTGGCTAGCGCTCTCTCGGACCGGGGTGTCGAGTCTCGGGTTATCGGCCGAGAGATTTCAGGACCGCCTTTCATGGGCAGCACCTTCATCCGGAACGCAATCAGCATTCAAAGATCGTTGATGAGAGCGCGAAACTTCGACATTCTTCACCTTAATTATGGCCTGTTCGGATTCTTCGCATTCGAAACCGAGAAGCCAAAAATCCTCCATTGCCACGGCTCGGATGTACGTCCGGGCAATAGTCTGAAAACACGAATATCCAACTTAGTCACCCGTCATAGCATGAATGCGGTCGATCGCGTCTGGTACGCAACGACAGACTTGCACCCCTACTTTAGAAATTCTGCTGTACCATTTCGTTACATGCCAAACCCTGTCTCCGCCGACTTCTTCGGGTCGTCTAGGCCGCCACCAACACCCCCTCGGGTCTTGTTCGCCGTGCCCCTCACATATCTAAAGGGAGCCGATGTGGCGATTGAAGCGATGCGGATTCTGACACAACGCCATCTGGGGGCTGAAATCGAAACCTTCAGCTACCCAGTCGTGCAGAGGGAATCGGTCCAGCTGCGCCGCCGGATTCCGGCAGGGGTGATCGGTATACCCTGGACGCAACACTCGGAAATGCCTAATCTCATGATGAAAGCGAGTGTTGTGATCGGCCGTCTTCGACTTGGAAGTCTAGGGATCACCGAGCTGGAAGCAATGGCGTCCGGGCGACCGTTGATCGTCCAGCAGCACGGATCCGTGCAAGGAAGGGACGGGTACTATGAGAGCGACCCGCCCGTAATTTCATGCTCCACCCCGTTAGAGGTCGCGGATGCCGTTCAAGAGTGCTTGACAAACGAATCGTTCGCTCGGGATATTGGATCCAGGGCTCGGCAATGGGCCCTTAAGTATCACGCACCCGGCGTGGTCGCTGATCAGTACGTAAGAGAATACAGGGAGCTGTGCGAGGCTTCCGCGTTCGCGGGGTAACTCCTCTTGCACACGGCGGGGCCTAGTCTGGTATCGGACGGTTGCTCGAGACCGTGCCGGCGTCGTTCGCCGCACTCTCTCGTGGCGGGGTTGAGTGGTGGGAGATGCTCGGGTAACCGTCCCCTTCTTGGGAATTCACAGCAGCTCGTACGGTGGAGGCCGTAGAGGCTAGGAACCCGCACGCCTTGAGGCACGTCGGCCAGGACCCACGAGTGCTTCCGCGACTTCGGCATCGGACGGGACCAAGCGCGGGTTGACAAACCAAGTCAAGGACCACTTGAGGCCCTTTAGGTAGAGCGTGTTCCTCTTTAGGACCGCCTGAAGGAGAATTCGAGGAATTCTCACGGCAACCGTCATTCCCCATGCAGCGATCTTCTGGATGGCACTTCCGTACCAACGTGCGACCAGGAGATAGTTGCGTATGCCGAAGAAGGCCATCAACGGAGTTCCCGCGCCGCCCCCCGTAAAGCCTCCTTTGTGCCACACTTTGGCCGTCGGAACATACCTGATCCGCATGCCGGCGCGCAGAATTCGTAATGCCATCTCATGGTCCTCTCCACCGAAGAACAATCTTTCGTCGAAACCTCCAAGGGTTCGGAGGGTGGTTGCTCTAAAGACCATTGCCGGTCCACACAACATCCGGGTGTCCCGGGGCGTCCCCGGTGTTTCAGAAGCTTGCACGCCGTATCCTTCGCGGCGATTCAGCACTGGATCGAGGCGCCCCCCTGCAAACAATATCTTATCGGGCTCGAAGTAGTCTAGCTCTATCGGGGCAGCGGCCGCTATTCCTTGATCGAGGAACGCCTCTGCCAGAGCCTGAAGAAAATCCGGCCCCACGCGCAGGTCACTGTTCAATACACAGATGATGTCGACGTTGTCCTCTATGGCGCGACGGATGCCGGCATTGAAGCCCCCGCAGAAACCGAGGTTTCGGCGGTTTTCAACAAGTATCGCAGATCCCAGGTGCGCCCGGATATAACCAGTCGATTCGGGGCGCGAGCCATTGTCAACGACATACAGCCTTGCCGGGGCATGCACGCTTCTCAGGAGGGATTCGGCGCAGTTTACTACGTTTATGTGATCGTTCCAATTTAGGAGCAAGAGCCCGAAGACTGGGCCGTCCGGGAGGACAGCAGGCTCCTTCGTGCGACTGAAATTTCCACCATCGCGAGCGGGGTCATCCTCTTCTGTAGGCCCCATTTCACCTGTCTTTCGGGGCTGCTGACCCTGCCGGACAAACCGCCGAAATTCGGATCGAACCTCAACCATAGCCACCGGGCCCCACAAAGGTCGCTGCGTCCCCGTCATGGTATCGGGGGCAGCCACTTAGCAGTCACATCCACCAAATCGTTTCGAATCCATCTTGGTAGACGGAGTAAGCCTCCGCGCGAACGGAGTTGGCGAGCGCCGATGGATACTTCACCCCGCCTTCGCCGAAGAACGAGCCAACGCCTGATGAGATTTCGAGAAAATACCCGGGTTGATAACGAGCCGACAGGCTAGCCGGAATTTGTCCCAACCTTGACTGAACAACAGTGACGTAATCGTTGTTCGGATCCAAGCCAACGACCGTCAGGAGCGAATTCGAGTTGAAATTAATGTCCTGAAACGGCACCCTCGCTAGGTGCTGACTCACCTCGTTCGGGTCATAAAACCCGAAGACTAGCATCTCAGGACTTGGGTCATCTGGTGCTCCTCCCGCGGTCGGCACAATTCGGACACCCCCGACGGCTGCAATCTGATTGCACGTAGTTCGGTCGTTACAGATCAATGTCGCGCCGGAATTCTCCTCAGCCAGATACAAGCTCGCGCCGTATGTGGCAGATGACATCGGTGGGTTTAGGCTCTGTTCGTAATGAAGAACCAGCGCGGAGAATAGTACTAAACTGATCGTCGTGACGATGACGACTAACCGAATTGCCCGCCTCCGGGCGGCTAGGCGTTGGATGATTGCCTGCAAGCCGTAGCCCCCGATGACAGCCAAGAAAGGAAGGACGTAGAAACCGGTGTATAGTCGTAAGAACAGAGTTGGAACCATCGCAACGACTGCAGCGATGCAGAATATCTCGCGAAATCCGACGTTCCTGAGCCACGGGGCGCACACGAGGCCGATCAGGGCCAACGGAGCTGCCAACCCGATGCTGCGTGCGAGGCTAATGACCAAGTTAAGCAGCTCCACGTGGACGCCCGTTCCTGTCGCAAGTTCTCCAGCACTGTATTCCGCGAGAACCGGCGTGCCGAAGAGGAATCCCGCACCTGCAACGAAAGTGATTCCGAGGGCTGCCCAGCGGATCTCCCCTTTGAGTGCACCTGTCATGACGAAGCGAGGATACGCTCGCCGGAGCACTCGATACGCTCGGAGGATGACTACAGCGACAAGGGAGGCAAGAACGATCACGGGAACGAGGGCGACCAAACGGTGAGCCGCAGCCAATACAAGGACAATCACGGCACACAGGGAAAGGTCGGTAATTGAATGGGTTCGGTGGAACCGAACGATTGACCAGACTAGTAGCGGTAAAATTGCCATAAACAGATTTCGCGTCGAAGCTTGCCACAGCGTTGATAGCAGAAAACGAGGCGCAATCCCATAGGTCAAAACAATAATGAGAGTGAAAAGGGGCTGAGGGCGAAATTCCCTGGCCATCAGAAACGCAGTAAGCAGGCCGACAAGTCCCAACAACATCGAGGTGATCAGGATGGCCGGTTCCATGCTCACCCCCGCAAGCTGGCTCGTCGAGGACAGGAGGAAAGGTGCGCCTGAGGGATAAGAGACCGGATACCAGCCGAAGTAGGCCAAGAGATTTGCCGTCCAAACCGCATGCCCGTTATTGGAGATTGACTGGGCAAGGGTGTGAATGAAAAAGGAGTCCACCCCGATTTCGTGCTCCCCCGGGTACCTCAACGCCGCTGATAAGAGGGCGATCGAGAGCAGCGATGCACCCACTACTTTCCTCGGAATCTGCGTCAGTTCAGCCACCTCCCGAAGCGCCTCGATAGAACCGCTCGAGAATCCGAAAGAAACCATTGCAAGCCGTCCTGTTTGACGGGACAGCCAATTGATTTACCGGGGCGCACGGGGTCCTCTTCGGCAGCTCCTCTCCAAGCGTGCTGTCCTGCAGGGGCGACTCGGTGCCGACCAGGTCCAACACCCGCATCGAACCACGGTGATGCGTTTGGCGATTTCCTTTTCATCTTCGCTGCTCCATTGTAGTGCAAACGCTCGCGAGCGGCAAGGAATCCCCGGATCCCTTTCAACGTGGAAGATGTCATCGCCGTTCTGACGCCTCTGCGTCCACCTGGGGGGTTCGTCGCTTGTAGATGATGAAGTCGCTGATTATTCCGAACGTCATGTACCGATGCGAGACGACCGTTGATTCTGGAAATAACGCCTGCCAATCGCGAGCCCGGAGATAAAACAGCCGCTCTTCCTCGGCGCTTGAAGTTTCGATTATTTCCTGAGAGACCGAGGAGTCACGACGACGCAAGAAGGTCCGAAGGTTCTGCGGCGAAAACTGCCAGAGCGGAAGGTGGGAATACGGATCGACGAACGTGAACATGTGCGGGACGACGACCGCGAAAGCCTTCCCGACACGAGCGATCTCTCCCGCAGCCCGCCTAAGGTTCGCGTACGGTGTGACGCGCGGGAGCACGCCGATGCACACCACGACATCGAACTCGTTATCGTCGAAACAGGTCATGGACGTTGCGTCGCCTTTAACGAACTGGAAATTGTCCTGAATGATTCTCTCCACGGAATCGATGTCGAGACCGACAATCTCATTCTGTCGGTTGAACTCCTCGAATGAATGTCCTTGTCCGCATCCTACATCAAGAACCCGGTCCTGAGGACGCAAGCCCACGAGCTGGCATAATCTGTGGTATCGGCGCTTTCGAGCCTCCCTCGCGCGAGGACTCTTTCTGAGGTCAATCGAAAATCGGAGCGGACGAAGCCGGATCGCGCGCACCTCATCGCCTCAGGTACATCAAGCTTTGGTCGAAGCGAGCCCAGTCCAGGGAATTCTCCCGGCGCGATGGGCGATTCGTGTCTTCGGGACTATGAATAGGCGGCACTGTAAACCTCTAACAGATTCCGGCGCATTTCCTGCAATCCAAACTTTCTGCAAATCCGCTCCGCCTGTTGGACAATCTTATCTGCCTCGAGAGGAGTCTGCATCAAGTCGCGAAACTCGCTCGCGAGGCTTCGGGGATCACCAGGTTGGTAGTATCTGGCACCCCCGCCCAATACGCTCCGTATGAAAGGCAAGTCGGCAACCAGAAGAGGCTTTCTTAGATGCGCGAATTCAACGATTCTCGTGGGCCAAGCGAGTTCAGTCAAGGGGTTTTGGGTGAGAGACACTAAACCCACCGATGACATTGACATTAGACACTTTGCCTGAGCCAGGGTGAGCCTGCCGACGAACAACACTCGTTCAGAAAGGCCGGACCGCTTGGACAAGTCGCGTAGCGAATCAATGTATCCCTTGTCACCATCGCCAGCAATGACCAGATGGGCATCGAGTTCAGTAGGCAGGAGAGATACTGCGTGGATCACTGTCTCAAGATCCCTCTCCGGATTAATGCCGCCCGCATGAACGACAATCTGCCCTGCCGGCAGCCCGAGCTCATGCCGCAGCTCGTCAGGACTGACCGGCTCAGTCGAGTCGTCCCCAACGTTATAGACTGGGGTGATTCGGTCGACCGGCATTCCTCGCGACACCAGGGCATTCCTGATTCCATCGTTGGCGACAATCACATGATTCGCAAATCGTCCGCTAATGCTTTCGAGTACGACAGCCGCTCGAAACCACAGTGAGTTAGTCTTCAAGCGGAACCGCGCCGCGAAAATCTCCGGCATTGCCTCGTGGAGATCCAGGATGACGGGGATGCCCGCGATCCTGAGTAGGGCAGCGCAGAATACTTGAAAATCCGGCAATGAATGAACATGGACCAAGTCGAATCTTTTTCGTGCCTCGAGGGTCAGCAGGAGGGCGGTACTCATTAAGAAAAAGGCGAGGTATTGGTATAGATATCGGATCTTACCTCCGCGCCGAATCGTGAGCGGAAGTTCGTAAATCTGGACGCCGCCGAGACGCGCAACGGATAAGCTTGAACCGGACCCGGTCGCGATGACGGACACATCGTATCCGTCTCTAGCTAGGGTCTCCGCCTCCCGTCGAATCCTCATATCGTATGGGTACTCTGTGTAAGCGATGACCGCGACTCGATGGCGGGCCGACCTAGCACGATTCACTGAGTCCCTCCCGCCGTTCTACTAACGAAATCGGGGAGACTAAGGGCGTCTAAATCTCCGGTCACAACGAGAGCGAACGGGTACCCGTTGAACCAACTGCTCGAGCCGTCGCCGCGGCGGACCATCCATTCTGCGATTTCTGCGAGCGAGGCCATCCAGGCTCCGGCGGCCGCGGCCGATTTGACGACGGAGTTGATCGCCTCCGCGCAGTAACTATACCGTTCGGGATGAATTTGAAGGACGAGTAACGAGCTCGTCGCCATGGTTCTCTCGAGCATCAGTCCAAGGATTCGCTTCATCGTCGATACTTTTCTAATCCCCATTCCGTCAACTATGAGCTCATCGTCGGGCAGACTCACAGGTATCTCGACCAGACCACCTACCTTGGTGGGGAAGGATGGCGAAGAATCTACTTCGCCATACCTTGTTCGGGCTAAGACGGCAAGACGGCTTGTGAGCGCGCCGCCCATTCCGAACGACATCCGAGGAATACTCGAGTCATACGCGAACCCGCGTGACTCGAGAACCTTCCGCGTCACATCGTTAGTCTTTAGATAGGGTCCCCTGAATCCTTTTGTCGGCAATCCGTGCCTTCTAAAAGCGGCGATCGCTCGGTCCAGGTCACGGGCTTGGTCTTTTGGCGAGAGACTCGAGTAGGGGAGGTGGAGGTATCCATGAATCCCAACGTCAACTCCGTCAAGATCTCTCACGATATCAGGACACGAATCAAGGTTGTACGCTGTCAGGTTGATCGTCGGCGTGACTTCGAGTCGATGCAAGGACGAAATCATGAGCTGGAGCTGGCGCCGAGTTTTCGCAGGACTCAGACCGTATCTGAGGGGGAGAAACGCCGATCGTTTCACGGTTCCCCAAAGCCCTTTTTTCGTCTTCCACGGTCCCGTCATAATACACTCAAAGCAATCGCAATCGTGCCGGCGACCGCGTACAATGCCAGCAAGGCGTGAACCAATGACCTCTCCTTCATCGGTCTCTTTGCCAAGATCCAATAGGCGAGTGTGTAGTGGCTGGCGCCTCGGGGCGGGGACAGTCTTCCGTCGATACCAATGTCAGGATTGCGGCAAGCTTTCTTGCGGTTCCCGTTGTGTCCTTTGAACCCAAAGTACACCGTGGCGGCGAGTTCGAAAAAGGCCGGAGAGATCGCTACGAGGCCGTAGAACTCGATGTGAGCCTGAATCACGCCCGCGGCGAGAGCCGCCCCCAGACCCAATGCCCCAATGTCGCCAATGAAGATTCGAGCCGGAAAGCGATTGAAGTAGTACATGCCGAGCGCGCAGCCTAGGATTGCGCCGAAAACAAGGACGGACACGTCGGTTGCCCCACGCAAAAAGCCAACCACCAGCAACGCAGCAGAGATCACCGCGATTTGCCCGGTCTCAAGGCCGTTGTACCCCGCGGACATGTTCATCGCATTCGCGACCCCAGTCACGCCAACGGGAACAAGGACAAGCCAATACCAAAGGTGCCAATTGCCCGTAAAGTTCCACTGATAGCCAAACGGGAAGCTGATGATTGGGGCCCCCAGGTGAACAAGCATTAAGGGCAGAGCTGCAAAGGCGACGGCGACGGCTTTCAATCTTTGAGGTAGATCCGAAATATCGTCAATGAGCCCAACCATGGCGGCCATGAAGAAGACGCTAATGGCAGCGAGGAATGGAGGTTCTGCAACGTCTCCTACGAGCTTCTGGATGCCGACAACCAGGCTTAGGGAGACGGAAAACGCGAAGACAGCCGCGATTCCGCCGAGCTCGGCGACCTCGACCTTTTGGGACTTATTTATGTCATACCCCACCATGCCCCCTGCCTTCATCTTCCGAATAAGGGGTGGTGTGAGGGCAACGACGATCGTCATCGCGAGCAGGGTGGCGAGAACGACCCCCGATCCATCCGCCAAATCCAACGGAACGGCGAAGACGAGCAAGACAAGGATGGCCGTAGCCGCACTCAGCAGGACTAGGAGCGGATCCGGAGTTCTCAGCCCGAGCCAACCCTGGTGTTCCCTGCTCACGCTCACGCTCGAAGCTTGGCTTGCCACGATGGGGCGTCCCCCGAGGCAAATTTAAACACTCTTCCCTGATTTTCGTTCCCGATACGTGAATTGGCTTGGTAGGCGTGACCATGCGTGAGCTTTCATAGCTCCGCAGCATTGCCGAGAGCGGGATCTTGGCCATCCGCGTTCATCCGACGGCCGACGTCTCGCCGGAAGCCGTCATCGGGGACGGCACTTCCATCTGGCACTGGGCCCAAGTCCGCGAGAGGGCCCACATCGGGCGGAACTGCAGCATCGGCAAGGATGTCTATATTGACATCGAGGTCGTGGTTGCCGATGACTGCAAGATCCAAAACTTCGCCACGCTCTACCGCGGCGTAACCATCGGCAGTCGTGTTTTCATTGGCCCGCACGCGTGCTTCACCAACGACTTGTATCCTCGTGCGGTGAGTCCGGACTGGCAGGTTGTCCCAACGACCGTCGAGGACGGAGCTTCCATCGGCGCGAACGCGACGATCCTCTGTGGATTGACAATCGGACGCAGCTCTATGGTCGCAGCCGGCGCCGTCGTCACCAAGGACGTACCGGCCCATGCCCTCGTGGCAGGAGTTCCCGCGGAGGTCATCGGCTGGGTTTGCGAATGCGGCCGACCTCTCGACCGTACGATGCGATGCGCCCATGACGGCAAAGAATTCCCAGAGCTGAAACCAAAGAGGCGCCCACCTCGTTCCCGTCGCCGCAAGTGAGCGGCGAACCTTCATAGTCAGGAGCCGATTCCGCGCATCGATGATCCCGATCGCCCGCCCCATTCTCGGCGAGGACGAAGTTGCGGCGGTGCGCGAGGTCCTCGCGTCCGGAATGCTCGCCCAAGGCCCGAAGGTGGAGGCGTTCGAGAAGGCCTTCGCCAAGGACCTTGGCCGGAAGCACGCGATCGCGGTCACGAACGGCACTGCAGCCCTCCACGTCGCGCTGCTCGCGCACGGCATCGGTCCGGGCCAGGAGGTCGTGATCCCGCCCCTGACGTTCTTCGCGACCGCGTCGACGGTCCTCCTGTGCGGCGCGAAGCCCGTCTTCGTTGACATCGACCGTTCGTCGTACAACATGGACCCCACGAAACTCGCTTCCGTGATCACGCGCAAGACCGCGGCGGTCATGCCCGTCCACCTGTACGGCCAGACCGCGGAGATGGACCCGATCCTCGCCGCCGCCCGGGATCGCGGCATCCCGGTCATCGAGGACGCGGCCCAGGCCGCCGGCGCGGAGTACCACGGCAAGAAGGCGGGCAACCTGGGCGACACCGCTTGTTTCTCCTTCTACGCGACGAAGAACATGACGACGGGCGAAGGCGGCATGATCGTGACCGACGATGATCGGATCGCGGAGAAGGCCCGGCTGTTCCGCCACCACGGCCAACCGGCGAAATACGAACACATTCTCGTCGGTTTCAACTACCGGATGACGGACATCATGGCGGCGATCGGTCTAGCGCAGCTCGCGAAACTCGACGGCTGGGTGAAGCAGCGACGAGCGAACGCGCGCGCACTGTCGAAGGGCCTCGACGGCATCGAGGGCCTCGTCCCGCCGTCCGAAGGCAACTGGATGGTCCATTCGTACTACCAGTACATCGTCCGCCGGGAGGAGCCGTTCCCGCGGTCCCGGGAGGAGATCGTCCAGGACCTCACGGAGGACGGGATCGGCTGCCGGCCGTCGTATCCCATGCCGTTGTACAAACAGAAGGCCCTCCGGGACCTGAAGATCCGCGGTCGATGTCCCGTGGCCGACGAAGTCATCCCGGGTCTGTTCGAGCTCCCCGTCCACCCGGGCGTCGGCCCGGCGGAGGTCGAGCGCATCGTCGCGGCCGTCGAGGAACTCGCACGGACGGACTAGGGACGCAAAAGGGCAAAAGGCCGCGATCCGGTTGTCTGCGCTGCGATGGACCTCCAAGCGTTCCAGGCCGCGCTCCATGACGGCGTCGAGAAAGAGCGATCCCTTCGATGGGTGGAGGCGGCGGACCTCTATGCGGAGCTCGCCCGCGCGTCCTCGGATCCGACGATGCGCGCACTCGCCCTCCTGCGGCAGGGGAACGCACTGATGGAACTCCGCCGGTGGGACGATGCGCGCCTGACCCTCGATGAGGCGTTGCACGAGGCGAAGGCATCCGGTGAGCCGGGGCTCCTCGGCCAAGCACTCCTCGCGGCCGGCGTCTTCGCCGCGAACCGGGACGATCCGAAACGCGCGGAGGCGTTCCTGCTCGATGCCCTCGAGCGGTTTCACCGGAAAGACGACCGCGCGCACCTCCAGGGCCGCGGCTCGGCGTTCCTGAACCTGGCCAGCCTCTACGGGAAGACGGGGCGGCTCGATCTCGCGTTTGTCACCTTCACGAAGGCCCAGAACGTCCTCGGCGCGGCGGAGGACTGGGGCGGGGTCGCGGCCGCCTGGGAGGCGCAGGCCCAGCTCCGGCGTGCGATTCACGATGAGGACCGTTGGCGCGAAGACCTCGCCGAGGCCGTCGTGTTCTACGATCGCGAAGGCATGACCGCGAAAGCGGGGCGCCTCCGGGCCCTCCTGGGAAAGAAAGTCGTGTGAGGCCCACCCACCTCGCGTCGCTGCTGTTCTGGATCGGCCGCGGCCTCGCCTGATCCCGGCACTCCATCCAACCCTTCAAATGTCGCGGACGTGTCTCGTCGACGATTCGCATGCCGTTGCCCGCGATCGAGTTGCAGCAGCTCTGGAAATCGTACGACGGCCAGCCGGCCCTCCAAGGCCTCTCCCTCGAGGCGTACCCGAGCGAAATCCTCGGCCTCATCGGCCCGAACGGCGCCGGCAAGACGACGACGCTGAAGATCCTCGTCGGGCTGCTGCGACCAGACTACGGGATCGTGCGTGTCCGGGGCCACGATGTCCTCGTCGATCCGGTTGCCTACAAGGCGGAGCTCGGCTACATGCCGGAGGCGCCAACCCTGCCCGAGTACCTGACGCCGACCGAATTCCTCGGGTACGTCGGCCGGATCCGGAATCTCCCGAAGGACCGCCTCGCCACACGGACGTCAGACCTCCTGAGGGTCCTCGACCTGGCGCCGAAGGCCGACGAGACGATCGCCTCGTTGTCGAAAGGGATGAAGGCGAAGGTCGCGTTCGCGGCCGCGATCATCCACGAGCCCTCGATCCTCGTGCTCGACGAGCCGCTCATCGGCATCGATCCCGCGGGACAACATCTGCTGAAAGAGCGCCTGGCGACCATGGCCCACGCCGGCGCCACCGTCCTCGTCTCGACGCACCAGCTCGACACGGCCGAGCGCCTCTGCCGGCGCGTGGCGATCGTGAGCCATGGACGGAACGTCGCGACCGGCGACCTCGCGGCCCTCCGCGCCCAGGCGCAAACCGGGGAAGAGGGGAGCCTCGAAGACGTCTTCCTGAGGTTGACGCAAGAAGCCGCCGCGCCGGTCGTGGAAACCCCGCGCCGTCGGGGCTGGTTCCGGAGAGGATAGGCCGTGGGTCGGACCTTCACCCTGTTCACCTACAAACTCCGGTTCTTCTTCGGACCGGCCCTCCGAGGCCGGTTCGGGCCGCTCGCGTATCTCGCGTTGATCCTGATCTTCCTGCCGTCCGGTTTCGCCTTCGGCGTCACGCTCGGGACGACGGTGAGGGACGCCGACCCGACCGCGGCGATTGACGTCCTGGCGGCTCCGCTGGCGGGCCTCCTGTCTTTCGGCCTGCTGTACGCCCTCGGCGCCGGCGTCACGGCCCATGCGTCGGAGTTCGACTTCTTCCTCACCGCCGATGTGCGTCCGCGGGAGTACCTCGTGGCGGACCTGCTCTTCCAGCTCGTCAGCCTGCTCGGGGCCGGCGGCCTCTCGGCGGCCGTCGCGGCGGTCGGCATGGCCGTCACGACGGGGCGACCGGCCGTCGCGGCCCTGCCGCTCTTCGCCCTCCTGATCGTGTACACGTTCTTCGTCTTGATGACGTCCCAGGTCCTCGTGATCCTGCGGGTCCGGTTCCCGAAACGCCCGGTCCGATTGGTGACCACAGCCCTCCTCATCCTCTCCCTCATCCCGTCCGCCTCTCTCGCCGACCCCGCATTCCCGATCCGATTCGCGGATCTTCCGCTCCCCTCGACCGCCTTTGCGGCGCTCGGTCTCGCGGTCCTCCGTGGCACGACGTGGCCGATCCTCGATGTCCTCCTCGCCCTGGCCTATGCGGGCGGAATCGCGGCCGCGTGGTACGCCCTGAGCAAGACATACATCGTCCACGGCCTGCGGCCGACGATGTCCGCGGGGTTCGGCCAGGTCGACATGGGCTCCCGGATGGAGATCCAGCGACACATGACCGCTCGTCTCGGTGTGGTGACCACCCGCGTCCGCTTCCGGCCGGAGCGAGGCGGAGCCACGAGCCTCATGACGCGCCTCCACCTCGTCCGAATCTGGCGGGACGGGAGCATCCTCTTCGTCGCCCTCTTCGCCATCATCGGAATCCTTTCATCGGGCGTCGGGCGCGGCGGGGCGAATCCGATCGGCGTCGTGGCGGTCTCTCAGTTGCTGACGTTCATCTTGGGGATCCTCGCGATGAACTGGGCGTTCTACGAGCGCGAGAACATGTGGATCGTCCTGACCTCGGCGCAAGGACCCGGGGCCTACTTCCGCGGTCTCATGCTCAGCTTCGCGTTGATCGGCCTCGGGGTGACGGGAGCATTCCTCGCCCTCCTCGCGGCGACCCACTCCCTCCGCCTCCCCATCGACAGCCTCGCGCTCTCCATCGCGTCTCCGATCGGCGGGGGATTCGTCGCCGCGGCGCTCCTCACGCGCATCAAGCTGAAGCCGTCCGCGCTGTCGTTCGCGGCCCTCGGGATATTCTTCCTCGTGTCGTTGGGCGGCATCCTCGGCGGGTTGGCGGCCCAAGCCGTCGTCCTCGCCGCTCGAGCGATCGGTGTGTTCGCGGTCGCCGCGCAAGCGACCGTCCTCCTCGGCTTCCTCCTCGCCTTCGCGGCATTCGGATTGTGGACGGTGACCCGGCTCGCGGCGACCTTCCGCCTCTGAGGTCTCCGGAGGAATCCGCCAAAACGTTCATGTAGCGCGGGTTCCTCGGACCGTCGGCCCAGGAGCCCGGCCCCCGATGTCTTCCGAATCCATCACCGTACCCACGCCCGCCGCGGCGCCGGCCAAGGCCCCGCGGACGGAGGACCGCATCGTCGTCGCGCGTCGCCTCGTGAAGACGTACGACAGCGGCGGCGGGGCCGTCCAGGCGCTCCGCGGCCTCGACCTCGACGTCCGAAAGGGAGAGATGGTCGCCGTGATGGGCCCGTCCGGTTGCGGCAAGACGACGCTCCTGAACTGCCTGTCTGGGATCGACGACTTCACGTCCGGCGAAGTGTGGATCGCGGGCCAGCGCCTCTCGACCCTGAGCGACAACGGGAAAACCGATTTCCGCGCGATGAAGATGGGGTTCATCTTCCAGAACTACAACCTCTTGCCCGTCCTCAAGAGCGTGGAGAACGTCGAGCTGCCGCTCCTCGTCCGCGGAGACGACCCGAAGGAAGCGCGTCAGAAGGCGCTCGACGCCCTCGCGGCGGTCGGCCTCGATCAAGTCGCGATGAAGAAGCCCGCGGAGCTCTCCGGAGGCCAACAGCAGCGGGTCGCCATCGCACGGGCCCTCGTCAACGAACCGGACATCGTGTTCGCGGACGAGCCGACGGGCAATCTGGACTCGGAGACGTCCCGGGAGGTCGTGGAGTTGATGAAGCGCCTCCATGCGAAGAAAGGGCTCACGTTCATCGTCGTGACCCACGACAGCGCGGTCGGCAACCAGATGCAACGCGTCATCGTCATGCGGAACGGCGTGATCCTGAAATCCTTCCGCCCGACGCCCGCCTGAGGCGGTCCCATGGACGGCGCGATCACGCTCCTCCTGGTCGTCGGGGCGATTTGCCTCGTCGTCCTCGCTTGGGCGGGCCGCAAGCGCTTCCCGCTGCGGATCGGCGCGGGGAATTTCTTCCGCCGGAAGACGCAAGTCGCGATCGTCGTCGCGGGCCTGCTCATCGGGACGGCGATCATCACGTCGTCGTACGTGATCCAGAGCACCTTCGACTACACGGTCAAGGCCGCCGTGTTCCGCGCCCTCGGTGCGGTCGACGAAGTCGTGTTCGTCCCCTCGCCCGAGGGAGGGCGCCTGCCGTTCTCGGCCCAGGTGTACGACAACCTCACGAGGCACCTCGCAGACATGCCGGACGTCGCCGGACTCGCGCCTCGGTACCAGCTCCCCGGAGCCGTCGTCGACACCACGTCCGAACTCTTCGAGCCGACCGCGACGGTGATCGGCTTCGACTCGGGCCGCGACCTCGGAGATTTCGTCCGGGCGGACGGGTCGGCATGGAACGGCGCCGGTCTGGGTGCGACGGAGGCGATCATCAACGCCAAGCTCGCGACGGCCGTCGAAGCGAAGGTCGGAGAGGGGCTCGTCGTGAGCATGGGCACGCCACGCGGGAACGCCCAGATGTCCCTGAGCGTGAAGGAGATCGTCCGCGATGAGGGACGGGGGGCGTGGAATGACAACGAGAACCTGTTCGTGCCGCTGGCCACGATCCAGGCCGCCCTCGGGGACGCCGGCCAGATCAATACGATCACCGTGGCGAACGTCGGCGGGGTCACCCAAGGCTACCTCCGCTCGGACGCCGTGGTGCGGGAAATGGCTCCTTTCCTGCCGCAGTCTCCGACGTTCACGATCTCGAAGGCGAAGGCCGACTCGATCGACGGCGCGACCCGCAACATCGACCAGCTGAGCCAGGTCTTCGTCCTCCTCGGGTTCTTCACGGTCATCGCGGGCGTCCTGCTGATCATCAACATCTTCGTCATGCTCGCCGAGGAGCGGAAGGGGGAGATGGGCGTCGCGCGGGCTCTCGGGATGCGGCGTACGAATCTCGTCCAGAGCTTCGTGTCGGAAGGCCTGCTGTACGCCCTGCTGTCCTCCGTCATCGGCACGTTCACCGGCCTGCTCGTCGCCGGCGTCATCCTGTGGGGTTTCTCGCAGGTCTTCGGCGCCTCGGCCTTCGGCGGCACCGGGTTCATCCTCACGTGGACGGATTCCGATCTCATCAACGGATTCGCGATCGGCTTCCTGATCACGATGGCGACGATCGTCATCGCCTCGTGGCGCGTGTCGAAGCTGAACATCGTCCGCGCGATTCGGGACATCCCGGAGCCGGTCCCGCATCGCTCGACGAGGCGACAGGTGGCCGCCGGGGCGGCGATCGCGGTCCTCGGCGCCCTCGGATTCGTCGTCGCCCTTCTCCGGCAGAACCTGTTGCTCCAGGATCTCGGGCCCGTCGGCCTCGCGTTCGGAGTCGCCGTCCTGACGATGCGGGCGCTCCCGGCGCGCGCCGTCTTCACCGCCGCGGGCGCGTTCATCGTCGGATGGGTGCTGAGTCCATGGAAGTTCTTCAGCATCGCGAACGCGGACATCACGCTCTTCATCGCCGCGGGCCTCATGCTCGTGCTCGGGGGTCTGCTGATCGTCCTGTTCAACAGCGACTCAATCCTCGCGGTCGCAACCCGACTCGTGCGTGGCCGCACGTGGCGGCCCGTCGTTCGGACCGCGATCGCGTATCCGATGAACAAGAAGTTCCGCACCGGGGCGACCCTCGCGAGCATCGCCCTCGTCATGTTCACGATCGCGACGATGTCGGGCATCCAAGCCGAAGTCAGCTCCTCGATCACGACGACGAGCCAGCGCGAGAGCGGCGGCTTCGAATTGCTCGGGGCATCAGGCGTTCCGATCCCGAACTGGGACGCGGCCTTCGCCTCTTACAATGCCACGTCCACCAACGTCACCGAGAACCACGGGATCGCCCAGGCTCGGGTTCGAATCGCGAGTAACGCGAACCTTTCCGGAATCCAGCACAACAGCTCGTTGATCGGCGTGCCGTCCGATTGGATGCCAGAGGTCCCGCTCCAGGCGCGAGCACTGGACTACCGCGACGACAAGGCCGCATGGACCGCCATCCAATCCGATCCTGGACTCGCGATCATCGATGGCACCGTGGTCCCGAACAACTTCGGTCCGAACTTCGGGAGTTTCTCGGCGGTGCTTGGAGACGTCTTCCACTTCCGCAACATGACCGGCGCGACCCGAAACGTGCGCATCATCGGGATCCTCTACGAGCAGTTCGCACAGGGCCTCTGGGTGTCCTCTTCCGCGGTGAAGGCCGACTTCGGGATCGATTCAGCGAGCCTGTTCTACTTCAACCTCCGCGCGGGCGTCGACGTGACCCAAGCGGGCCATGACCTGGAGCGGTATTTCATCGCCTACCAGCTCATCACCGTGGACATCCAAGCGGTGATCAACTCCATCCTCGAGACGACGATGGGCGTGTTCAATCTGCTCCAAGCGTACCTCGCCCTCGGGTTGATTGTTGGGATCGCAGGCCTCGGCGTCATCACGATGCGCAACGTCGTCGAGCGGCGGCAAGAGACCGGTGCCCTTCGCGCCCTCGGGTTCCGCAAATCGATGGTCCTCAAATCGTTCCTGTTCGAACTCTCGTTCATCGCGCTGACGGGAATCGCAATGGGGGTCGCCCTCGGCGTCGCGTTGTCGTACGACCTCTATCTGCGGTTCTTCGCGAACCAGGCCGCGTTCGTGATCCCGTGGGACCGGCTCTTGCTCCTGGGCGGCATCGCGTTCATCGGGGCGGTCCTCGCGACCGCGAGCCCCGCCATCCGCGCCTCGCGCATCCCTCCGGCCGAGGCGTTGCGAAGCTTCGAGTGAGACGTCGCGCGGGACGAATCAGTAGATGGCTTCTTTCTGGCGTCGGTCCAACGCAAGTAGACGATAGTGCTCCGGCTTGTGGTCGAACTTGAGCTGGCAATCTTCGCCGCAGAAGTAATAGGGCGTGCCCTTGTACCAGATCATCCAGTACGCGTTGTGCGGGTTGACGGGCTTCCCGCACACCGGATCGACCGCCATCGTAGCACCGGACATCCGACCGAAGACGCGAACGGATATGAAGGCTTCGACATCGTCGGCGCGCCCGCCACGCGTTTATATCCGGAGGCCTCCTTCGCGGAGCCTGTGACGGCGCCGATGCGCGTCGGAGTCATCGGGGTCGGCTCGATGGGCCAGAACCACGCCCGCGTATACTCGGAGATCGCGGACCTGGTCGGCATCGCGGACCCGGACGTGAAGGCGGGCGGCGCCGCATCGAACCGTTTCAACGCGTCGTACTACACCGACGCCGCTCATCTGCTCAAGGAAGAACTCGACGCGGTCAGCGTGTGCGTGCCGACCGAGCACCATGCGAAGGTCGCCCTCGCCGCGATCAAGGCGGGCGTCTCCCTCCTCGTCGAGAAGCCACTCGCTGCGACGGTGGCCGACGCGACCCGAATCGTCGACGCGGCGAAAAACGCGGACGTGACGCTCGCCGTGGGACATATCGAACGACACAATCCGGCGATCGCGGTCGTGAAGCGGCACCTCCAGGAAGGGCAGTACGGCGATCTGGTGACCGCGACGGCGCGGCGCGTGAGTTCGTTCCCCGGCCGGGTCCGCGACATCGGCGTCGTGATGGATCTCGGCGTCCACGAGATCGACATCCTTCGCTACCTCGTCGGCGCGCCGGTCGAGAGCGTCTTCGCGCTGGGAGGCCGGAAGATCCACGCGGCCTTCGAGGACCACGCGAACATCCTGCTGCGGTTCCAAAACGGCGTCCACGGTTTCGTCGAGGTGAACTGGCTCACCCCGATGAAGGTCCGCAGGCTCGCCCTGACGTGCCTCAAGAACTTCGTCGAGGTCGATTACACGGAGCAATCGGTCACCGTGAGCTCGAGCACCCTGGGCCCGTTGGATCCGTTCAATCTCTATCAGATCCCGCTGGAACACCACACGCAGAAAATCCACGTCCGGAAGGAAGAGCCGTTGAAGAGAGAGCTCGAGGATTTCCTCGATGCGGTCAAGCACAAACGGCCGCCGCTCGTCTCCGGAGAAGACGCGCTCGAAACGCTCAAGGTGGCCATCGCCGCGACGGACTCCCATCGAACGGGGAAGCTCGTTCAGCTTTAGCGAGCCGCGTCAGAACTGTCCTTTTCCGATGCCTCGGTACACGAAGCCCATCTTGACGACGTCGGGGCCGGCGTACAGGTTCCGACCGTCCACGAGCGCGAGATGCCGCATGCGACGGCCGAGCGCTTTGAGATCGAGTTTACGATATGCGTCGTGGGCGGTGACGAGTGCGATGCAATCCGCGCCTTTCGTCGCGGCTTTGAGGTCTCGCAAGACGGCATAGCCTCTCTCGGAGCGGGCGAACGGATCGTGGATCGCGATGTCCGCACCGCGTCGCCGGAGCTCCTGGATCATCGTCTTCGCGGGTGAGTTCCGCGTGTCGTCCGTGTTCTCCCGGTACGAGAAGCCGAGGACGGCAACGCGAGCCCCCTTGATCTTCCGACCGGCGGCCGCGAGGGCCTCCTCGACGATGCGCGCCATCCGACGTGGCATGAAGTCATTCACCTCGCGGGCGGTCGGGATCAATTCCGGTTTCGACTGGACCGCAGGAGACACGAGGAGCCACGAGTCCTTCGGGATGCAGTGGCCTCCGACGCCCGCGCCCGGGATGAGCATCATTCGATATGGGCACGTATTGACGAGCTCGCGCACCCGATAGGCGTCCACACCGAGCTCCTCGCTGATCAAGGCCACCTCGTTCGCAAAGGCGATCTGCACGTCCCAGTATGCGTTCTCCGCGGTCTTCACGACCTCCGCCGTCGTCCAGTCTGTCGGGTGGACTTCGGCCTTCACGAAGCGCGCGTAGAACGCGAGGGCCTTCCGCGTCGAGACCGCGTCGTTCGCGCCGAGGACCCGCGGCAATTCCGTGAGATGATGGAGGAGCTTCCCCGTCGTGAGTCGCTCCGGGCAATGCACGAGATACAGATCCCGACCCACCGTCCGCTTCGAGCCTCGCTCGAGCGCAGGTCGCACGACGCCCTCCATGGTCCCCGGTGCGAGCGTCGACTCGATCGAGACGAGCGCCCCTCGCTTCAGCACCGGAGCGATTTCGGCGAGGGCCGCTTTCAACGCCTTGTAGGATGGATCGTGAGTCGTCGGATCGATTGGGGTCTCCACACACACCGCCACGACGTCCGCGCCCGATACCGCGGAGGCCTCGAGGCTGGCCCGCAAATGACCCTTCGACACCTGTTCTTTTAGGAGCTCTGCGAGTCCGGGCTCCTGCCCCTGAAGCGGGCTTTCTCCCGCATTGACGGCCTTTACCTTCTCTAGGTCAATGTCGACCCCAATGACGTTCGCTCCCGTCGCGGCGACGGTCGCCGCCAAAGGAAGGCCTACGTAGCCCAGGCCGATGACCGCGACTCTCACGGAGCGCTCGGAAGGGACCGCCGCGCATAAAGGTTTCAATCCGAAGCGCAAGTTAGAGAACCGGGACCGGGCCGCTGTTGTCGGCGTGAAGTCGAACGTGACGATCGTGGGGGCGCGCGGGACCGTCCGCAACAACGTGCTCGCCCTCGCTCATCTTCTCCAGGAGGCGAGCAGGGTCGTTCGGCACAATATCATTATATGCGGTGCGTCCGCTCTGACGTCCGTGAAAATCGCGAGCGTCGTCGGCGCACGCCCGCAGTTCATCAAGGCCGCGCCGGTGAGCCGGGAAATCCGCCAGCACCACGAGGAGATTCTGGTCCACACGGGCCAGCACTATGACGAGAACATGTCCGACGTGTTCTTCGAGGTCCTCGACATGCCGCGACCGGACTACAACCTCGGAGTCGGAAGCGCCAGTCACTCCCGCCAGACCGCGGAGATGATGCACGGTCTCGAGGACGTCTTCGAGCGGGAGAAGCCCGATCTCGTCCTCGTGTACGGGGACACGAACTCGACGCTCGCGGGCGCGCTCGTCGCGTCGAAGATGGGCCGCCCTCTCGGACACGTCGAGGCCGGTCTCCGGTCCTTCAATCGCTCGATGCCCGAGGAGATCAATCGGGTCGTCGCGGACCACCTCTCCGCGCTCCTGTTCTGTCCCACGCAGACCGCGGTCGACAACCTCGTCAAGGAGGGCATCAGCCGCGGGGTGCACCTCGTCGGGGACGTGATGTACGATGTCGCCCTGCAGAGTGCCCAGGCGGCCCGCTCGCGCGACATCCTCCAGCGCTTCGGGGTGCGGAAAGGCGAGTATATCCTCGTCACGCTGCATCGGCCCGCCAGCGTGGACGACCGCGAAACCCTAGCGGGCATCGTCGAGGCGTTGGTCCGATCCGGCCGGACCGTCGTGTTCCCGATCCACCCGCGCACGCGGAAGAACCTGGAGGCGTTCGGCCTGTGGGAGCCGTTGCGGGCGAAGGTGAAGGCGATCGAGCCCGTCGACTACCTGGATTTCATCGCGCTCCTGATGGGCGCGTCGAAGGTCGTTACGGACAGCGGCGGCGTGCAGAAGGAGGCGTATTTCTTCGGCGTCCCGTGCATCACCCTTCGCGACGAGACGGAGTGGATCGAGACCGTCGAGGACGGTTGGAACGCCCTCGTGGGGACCGACACGGCGGACATCCTCGACGCGATCGAGAAGTTCAATCCTTCCGGCACGAAGTCGAAGTCGTTCGGGGACGGCCATGCCGCGGAGAAGATCGCCCTGATCCTCGACAAGTTCGTGTGACCGGGCGCATCTGTTAAGCCGGTCCCCGAGATGAGAGGGCCGTGCAGCCGGTCTCCCTTGCCGCGATCGCGGTCATCGTCCTGGCGACGGCGTACGGATTCGTCCGGAAGGCGCCTCTCTCCCTGATCTACGCCGTCGCGATTCTCGCGGTGTTTGCCCTCCAGGTCTCGTCGTCCGCGTTGGGGTTCGTCCGCCTCTCGCCCGTCACCTTCGAACTCGGACTCTTCGCGGCTCCCGGATCGCCGCCCGCGCCGTGGGCCTGGATCACGTTCGAGTTCGTGCACGCGTCGGAGACGCACATCTTCCTGAACCTGCTCGGACTCATCTTGATCTCGCCCACGCTCGAGGAGAGAATCGGGAGCGCGCGGTGGACCCTCTTGTTCTTCGTCGGAGGGGCGGCGGGGGCGCTCGTCTTCCTGCTCGTCCATTTCGGCAATGTGGTCCTGCTCGTTGGAGCCTCCGCCGGAATCTTCGCGGTCTTCGGCGCGTACGGGCGGCTCTACCCCCGAGACCGGGTCGCTCTGTTCTTGCCGATCCGGGGGATCCCCACGTTGCCGGTGGTCGAGGTGGTCGTGATCTTCCTGGTCCTCGAGACCCTCCTCGGACTCCTGGGGCCGCTCGGAATCGCCTGGGAGGCCCACGTGGGCGCGCTCATCTTCGGGTTCGCGGCCTCGCCCTTGTTCATGCGCCTCCCCGTGCGGGGCGGTCGCGGCCGCCTCATCCCCGTGAAAGCCATCCAGGACCTCGCCACGACTCCCGAGCTGCAGCGCATCCTGAGGGAGGCGGAGCGGGCGGACCTGCCGGAGACCAGGGAAGCCTGGATCGAGTCGTTCGTCCGAGCCGCTCGATGTCCTCGATGCGGCGGCCCGGTGGGACGGCGGTTCGGGCGCATCGTGAGCGACTGCGGGTGGCGTCGACGTCTCTAGGCACCTACAAATCCTTTTCTCCGTCCCTGCGTTCGACACGACGATGGCCGCCCCGAGCGCCCTCGTCCTGAAGTGCGAGTCGTGCGGCGCCGAGGTGCCGCATCGCGTCCTCCGCGGCAAAATCGGAGGCAAGGACGAGATCGTCTTCGAAGGCACGGTGAAATGTCCGAACTGCGGCCGCGTGTCGACCGTCGTCACCCGGGAGCCGAAGCCGATCCAACTCCCACTCATCGTGTCCTGGCTCGACAAGTCGGAGCGCACGTCCCTGGAGTTCTCGCCCGAGGAGAACGTCGCGGTCGGAGAGGCCCTCGACCTCGGAGACTCGCGGATCGAGGTCACCGCGGTGGAAGCCCAGGGACGCCGCGTCGCGGCCGCGCGGGCGAAGGAAGTGGCCACCGTCTGGGCGAAACGGATCGACCGGGTCCGGGTCAAATTCTCCGTCAACAAGGGAAACCGGACCGTGCCGCACGAAGTCCTCGCGGCGCCGGACGAGGAATTCGAGATCGGAGAGATCGTGGATCTCGGAAGGGACCGCGCGGTGGTCCACCACATCCGCACCCGGCAGCGAACCGTCCGGCAGGGCCGGGTCCGCGCGGACGACATCATCCGCATGTACGGCCGCATCGTGCGGGAGCGGTTTTCCCGGTGATACGGGGAACGCGGTCGCCTCGTCGAAGCAAAGCGTTATCGTCGCCCGAGGGATGGTCACTCTCGCAATGATCACGCTCCTCGGCGTGGGCCATGTCTTCGACATCGGGGCGGCGATCCGAGCGGAGGTCTTGGCCCGCCGACCGAAGGTCGTCGCCCTCGAGCTTGATCCCGTCCGCTATCAGGCGATCATGAGCCGCGAGCCGAGGCGCCGAGGTTGGTCCGTCCTCGGGTTGCTGGCGCAATTCCAAGTGCGAATCGCGGACCAGTATGGGGTCCAAGTCGGCGACGAAATGGTCGCCGCCGCTCGGGCCGCGCAAGAAATCGGGAGCGAGGTCGTGCTCATTGACGAAGACTCGCGCGTGGTCCTCCGACGGGTGTGGGGAGAGATGTCCCTCCGAGAGCGTATCCGACTCCTCACATCCGCCCTGGGAGCCTTTTTCACCCGCAAGGAGAAGGTCGAAGCGGAACTCCAGCGCTTCTACCGGGACGAGCAGAGCTTCCTAAGTGAGTTTGCGGCGGAGCTCCCGACCGCAAAGCGCATCCTGATCGACGAGCGGGACGCGGCGATGGCCCGGACGCTGCGCCAGGTCGCGGAGTCTCGCGGCGACGTCGTCGCGGTCGTCGGGGAAGGCCACGTCGAAGGGCTGCTGCGTCACCTGGCCGGCGTGCCCCTCGAGATCGTCCACCTGGAGCAACTTCGGTCTGCGCCAGTGGGACCGAACGCGAGCGTGAACGTGTCCGTTCACCTCTGACGCTGCGGCGGCCGCGGGATCCACCGAGGGACGGATTCGCGGTAGGCCCGGTACTCCTCCCCGAACCGCCTCTCGAGGGAGCGTTCTTCGAATCGTATCAGGAGGTTCGCGGGAATCCCGAGGAGGAACACGATCAAGACCGCGCCTGGCGAGCCGACGACCAAGGCGACTCCCAGCACCGCGAGGAAGTGAGAACCCGCGATCGGGTTTCGGGTCCACGCGTAGGGCCCCGAGGTGACGAGTCGGCTCGGCGGCAGTCTCGGGTTCGGGGTGCCGCGGGCTCGCGCGAAGAGCGAGAAGCACCAGGCGAGGCCGCCTAATCCAACGAGGAGAAACGCAAAGCCCGCAAAACGCAGGGCAACCGGAAATGTTGGGAGGCCGAGTCCGCGGTCGATCGTCAGACCCGCGAGAGGCACGCCGAGGTAGAGTGCGAGAAACACGATCGAAATCTCCGACCAGGCGACGATCCGACGATCCATCGGTCTCGCGGACAGGGATTCACGTATTTCGGATTTGGGCTTCGCATGGTTCTCGGCCGGCACCGTCGCGCACCCGCCGGGAATCCTTAAAGGCGGAACCCGGATGAGAGCCCACCGTGGCCGTTCCGGACCGTGCAAAGGAGGCAACAACGCAATTCGTCAAAGCCCAGTTTCATCGCTACTACGACGCCACGAAGCCGACGCTGCCGGACCGCTTCGGTCGCCGCGAGTTCGGCTTCATGTTCTGGACCGCGGGAATCGTCCAGCGGCACATCGGATTCTCGAAGGAAGAGGAGCTAAAAGCATTCCTAACATCTCGCATCCCCGCACACGCTTACTATTCGTCTGCATACTACGAGAAGCCGGGCGCGCCCACTATGGAGGAAAAGGGTTGGCTCGGGGCGGACCTGATCTTTGACCTAGACGCAGACCACTTGCCCGGATCAAAGGCGATGAGCTACCAGGAGATGCTCGAAGCGGTTCGGGAAGGAATCGTAAGGTTATGGGATCGATTTCTCGCGGCCAAGCTGGGCATTCCTGAGAGCAAGATGCGGCTGGTCTTTTCAGGTGGACGCGGGTATCACATTCACGTCTTCGACGAGAGGCTCCTGTCCCTAGGGAGTCACGAAAGAAGAGAGATAGTTGACTTCATCTCTGCAAAAGGGCTTGATCCCACCTGGATTTTCAAAGAGTCCGCCTTCGACAAGAAAGAGTTCCAAGGCCGCGTCCGCGTGAAGACTAGAGTTATTGGCCCCGCCCGAGATTCACCGGGTTGGGCGGGGATTCTCGCCACGGGTCTGGTCGACCTGACGAAGAGACTCGAGGAGTTGGGACCAGAGGCTTCGATTGAATTCCTCGCCTCCTTACCCGGAATCGAGAAAGAAGCTGCGATCTCGCTGTACAAGCACCTTTTTGAGGCTCGGGTTACGAAGCCGCGTATCGTTCGAGCGGTCGACCGAGTCAGGGACGGTCAAATTGAGGCGTTGAACGACAAAGACCGCGATTCCCTGATTCGAGTCGCAATCGCTCTTGAGCAAATCCCACTCTCGCCGGATCAGGACGAGCCTCTCGCCGACATCCGCGAGAAGGTCGCAATGCGGCAGCGTGGGGAGACGGATGAACCGGTAACCTCCGACATAAAACGCCTAATCCGCATGCCCTCCTCGTTGCACGGCAAGACGGGACTCCAAGTCGTCCCGATGTCACGTGACGAAATCGACGACTTCCGACCTCTGCGCGACGCGGTCCCGCAAGCGTGGACGGACGAACCCGTGCGCATGAATCTCAGGAATAAAATCAGTATGGAGATTCGGGGCGATGTGTTTAATTTGGCTCCTGGAGTAAACGACGTTCCGCAGTACCTGGCCATCTTCCTCGCGGCCAGGGGACTCGCAACCGTCGTGCCAGAGGCCTAGTCGCCAATGTCGGGTTACCAGGATCGACTCCAGGGAACGGACCGCCTCCTCCGAATCCGCCGCATCCGCAAGGCCGTCTTCGCAGGCCTCCTCGCGCTGACGATCGTCCTGATCTTCGCGCGCTTGGAGGGGGAAGGCGCGAGCCTGAAGCCGCTCTTCCTCCCGGTCAACGGCATCCTCGAGGTCGCGCTGATCATGGGTCTGACGACTTCGATCGTCGGCCTGTTCCTCCGGAACCTCGAGCTCCGCAACGTCTTGCGCGACAACCAGCGCTTCCTGATGGCCAAGTCCTCGATGACGCGAGCGCTCCGCACCGCGGCGTTCGCGATCGGCCTCGCGGTCGCGCTTCTCCTCGCGATCACGCCCTCCCTGGCGGCGACGTTGCTCTCCGATCCGCCTCAAGTCGTCTCCCTCCTGCCCAACTCCCGGGAGGTGGTCACCTTCACCAGCCCCGATCCACTGGGCCTGACCTTCGTCACCTACGCCGCGGTCAGCGTGACGAACGGCTCCGTGTCTGTCAGCGTGATGCGAGACAACGTGACCGTCGCAGCGCCGAAGGTCCTCACATCGACACAACGGGCGGTGCTGGACATCGAGCCTTCGATGTGGGCCGACCATGCGACGTGGTCCCTCGTGTTTCGGAACATGCAGAACGCATCCACGTTCCTGACGTTCGTCCTACAGAAGGGCATCGTCCCGACTCTCTTCTCCACCGTCCCATTCCTCGTGTTCCTTTACGGCGCGGTCCAGATCGGCTGGTGGGTCGTCCTCCGGCCGATCCGCGAGCGCACGAAGGTGACGAGCCTTCGATCCGCGGCAGAGATCGATTCCGGCGAGCGGTTGTACGATCCGTCGGCCCCGATCCCGGATGCGCCGACTCTCGCTCGCGAGGACCGGATGACTTCGAGCTTCGTCGATCCACCCCCACCGATCCCGTCGGCGCCTCCTCCGCCCCCGAGGCCCGCCCCGGTGATGCGGACCCCGAAAGCGGAGCCGCCGAGGCCGGCTCCTCGCGCGCCGGTGCGCGAACCCGAGACGGCCGACAGTTTGGTTAGAAAAGCGGAGGCGCTCGTCGCGACGGGTACGTACGAGGCCGCTCTGACTGGGTTCGAGGAAGCGCTGCGACTGGACCCGGCCTATGTTCCCGCACTCCGAGGCAGGGCCACGTGCGAGGAGCGACTCAATCAACGGTCGGACGCTGTGGAGACGCACCGGCGGATCCTCGCGAACGACCGGAGGAATGTCGACTCACTCCGCGCGATCGCCCGGCTCCAGATGGCGGACCGCCACTGGCGAGAATGTCTCGAAGCCGTCGAGGACCTCCTCCGCGTCCGGCCGAACGAGGCCGCGGCCCTGGAGATGAAAGGCGACGCCCTCTCGAACCTCGGCCGGCGGCCCGAGGCCCTGGCCGCGTACGAGGCCGCCGCGGCGGTCGACCCGGACGACGAAAACCTGCGGCAGAAGATCGAGGAGGTCCGCGTGGACGTGCCCGGCCTCCTCAGCCGCGCGTTGATCGCGAGCGCGAGCGGGAATTACGCCAAAGCGTTGAGCCTCTTTGACGAGATCCTCGAGGTCGAACCGAGCAATGTGAATGCGCTGATCGGCAAGGCCGTTGCCTATCGGCGCAAGGGGAAGCCGCAGGAGGCCCTGAACTGCCTCGATCTCGTCCTCGGCGTGCAACCGGGAAACGCATCCGCGCTCCTGAACCGCGGGAACATCCTCCTCGAGCAGGGAGACGCGGAGGCCGCCCTCGAATCGTTCGAACGGCTCACGCAGCTCTATCCCAACGACGAGGAGGCGTGGACCGCGCAAGGGGACGTCCTCCTGAGGCTCGGCCGCGACGACGACGCGCATCAGGCGCTCACGGAGGCGCTCCGACTGAGCCCGGGAGACGAAGGGATCCAGCGGCGTCTCCTTGACGTGAAGGCGGCGAAGGTAGACAGCTCGGAGATCCTCCTGGAGCTCATCGAAGTCAAAGGAGTCGGCCGAGCGCGAGCGAAGGCGCTGATCGATGCGGGCTTCAAGGATCCGGAGGACTTCGCGAAGGCGACCCCGAAATCCCTCATGGCGGTGAAGGGCGTCACGCGCAAGGTGGCCGAAGAATTGCTGGAACATTTCCGCGAGACGATGGCGCACGTTCGATGACCCGAGCAAGTTCTTAAGTAGCGCGGTCCCTTCCACGCCGTCCCATGAAGGCGTTTCGGATTAGCGGTCGCTTCCGCATGGGCCGCCGATGGCAGTCGTTCTCGAAGGAGCTGGCAGCTTCCGACGAGGCGGCGGCCCGCGAGAAACTCCTCTCGGTCCTCGGGAGCCAGCACGGCGTGCCCCGCAAGTACGTCGCCATTGTCCAGGTCGCCGAGGTGCCTCCGGACCAGGTCGAAGATCACGCCGTCCGGTACGCGCTGGAGGCCCGCGCGTGAGCGCCGGCGAGACCGAGCTCCGGCGGGGAATCGCGGTCCTCGATCAGTACCGGGCGCAGATCGAGACGCTGGCGCAACAGCAGGAGATCATCCGCATCTCCCTCGAGGAGCACATGCGGGCCCGCGAGACCCTCGTGCGGTATCGCGAAGCCGGGAAGGCCGCGGAAGTCCTCGTGCCGATCGGCGCGAATTCGTTCCTGGCGGCGCAGTCGAAAGACATCGACAAGGCGTTCGTCTCGATCGGCTCCGATCTCCTGGTGTACGATGAGATGGACCGACAAGTCGAACGGCTCGACGCCCGGATCAAATCGATCACCGAGGCGGCCAATGCGATCGGACAGCGCCTCGGCGACCTGCAGCGGCGGGCGGAGGCCCACGGCGCCGCGGTCCAGGACTTGTACGACCGGCTGCAAGGACCGGACACACCGGGCGAGCGGAGCTAGATGTTCAAGTCTCTCCGAGAGCGGCTCTCCGGCTGGAAACAGAAGGCCGAAGCCGAGGTAACGTCGGAGTCGATCGGCGACTCCGGCCGCAAGATCAAGGAAGACAAGCTCGAGGAAATCCTGTACGACCTCGAGATCGCCCTCCTCGAGTCCGACGTGGCGTTCCCGGTCGCCAAGGAGATCGTGGACCGCCTCGCGGAGGACCTCCGGGGGAAGCGGATCTCGCGGGAGGTGAGCCTCGAAC
>Ga0209160_1000486_pt1 | contig 32357 bp, 21 predicted proteins | sample GraSoiAngelo_153_FD_186167 | JGI IMG/M metagenome (GOLD analysis project Ga0209160, IMG submission 186167) | Grasslands soil microbial communities from the Angelo Coastal Reserve, California, USA - 14_1009_12_40cm (SPAdes) (version 2) | ecosystem: Environmental > Terrestrial > Soil > Grasslands ...
CGACATCTCCTCCGGCAAAATTCTGTGGAGCACTCCCACGGGAAATGGCATTGACTCATCGCCAGCCGTGGTCGCGAACATACTTCTTATCGGATCTGAAGATTTTTTCGTTTACGCGATGGATGTCAACAGCGGTGTAGTACGTTGGAAATATGAAACCGGATTGGGAATTGCCTCGTCTCCGGCGGCGTCAGGTGACCTTGCGTTTATCGGAAGCAAAGATGGCTATTTGTATGCGCTCGAGATCCAGACCGGCCGGCTGCGATGGAAGGCTCAGGCCGGCGATGTCGTCACCGCGCCGCCCGTCATTGGGGACGGAGTTGTCTGTATTCAGGCAGGAGGAACTTTTGCTTTTGACATTGCTACTGGCAACGTGGTCTGGAAAGCTGGTCTCGCGGGAGCAGTGCAGTCCGTTCCGGTGCTTACCGGCGACGTAATCTACCTCGCGAGCAATGATGGTGAGGTTTATGCGCTGGAGTAGGCGTAAGGCGGCAGCCTTGATCCTTCTGTTTTGCACCTTGGTGTCATTCGCCGCGGCCCCGGCCAGCGGCTCTGAGGCCGCAGCTTCCCTCGTGCACAAGAAGAAATACGTCATGGGCACGGTGTTCGAGATCGTAGCCTACGATGCATCCCCTAAGCATGCGTCTGACGCGATCAATAGGGCGTTTGAGAAGATTGTTCAACTCGATGAGTTGATGAGCAACTACAAATCCGACAGCGCTCTGAGCCGCCTGAACCGATCCGCACATTTCCACGCTGAAAACGTTCCGTCCGATTTGTATCGGGTGGTCGAGGAGTCTTTGCGGTATTCGAAAATTTCAGGTGGTAAGTTCGATATTTCGGTCGGACCTCTGGTCGATTTGTGGAAGGCGGAGATCCGCGGCGAGCGTGCTCCTTCTCCCGCGGAAGAAGAAAAGGTTCGACGCTGCGTCGGTTATGAAAAGATCAAGTTGTTTGCCCCGGACCGAATTGAATTTCTCTCCCCTTGCCTGCAAATTGACTTGGGGGCCATCGGCAAGGGCTACGCCGTGGATCGGGCGGTTGAGATTTTGCGGGTGCATGGCATCCGTGAAGCTCTGATTGATGCTGGTGGGAGCACGATCTACGCAATGGGATCTCCTCCTGGCCAGACGGGCTGGCGTGTGCATCTGAGAGATCCATCAAAGAAGATTGATCCCCAAGTCATGTTGAATGAGGATAGTGTTTCGACCTCCGAACAAACGCCGCCGAGCTTGCTGGGGAACGATTCAGCAGGACATATCATCGATCCGGACACCGGCGCGCCTTTGAAGACGACATTCGCGGTTAGCGTAATTGCAAAGAGCGCAACCGCCTCCGACGCACTGTCCACCACGCTGTTGCTGGTCGGTCCGGAAAAGGGCAAGACGCTGATCAAGAGCGTGACTGACGCGGCTGCAATCTGGATACCACCGGAGGGCCATACCGAAACAGCGTCGAGCGGCCCCCTGATTCTGCTTGGCCATGGGTTATCGGGCGCGGCAAGTCTCTGGTGACGACAGCAAGATCTCAATGAATATTCGGAAAACAGTCTTTCTTTGGCTATGGGTTGTGTTCGTTGTGCCGGCGTGGGGCAGAGTGTTTGTGCATTGGACCCAGTCTGCCATACCGTCGCCGAAGGCTCTGGGAGTGAATGACCTTGTGCTTTCGTGGGATGCCGGCACTCTCTCCTTGTTAAACGTCGCTCGCCGGCAGGACTATCGCATCTACCTCGAGGCCACGCTGCCGGAAGCTGCTGCCGCGGCGGAGGCCAGCGCCAAGAATGGCGTTGCGGGTCTTATTCTCGACGTTCGTCAGCCGGAGCAGGGCCAAGTGGACGGGGTCGTGGGAAAGTTGCAATCTGCTTATCCCAAGCTCACCTTATTGGTTCTCAATCCAGACGGAAAACAGCCGCAGATGAAGGGAGGGCTGGTAATCAAGAGGGGCGAGATTCTCGAAGTATCAAGTCCGACAGCGCAGCCGTGGCTTGATACCAACCTGGCTCTGGTGAGGTTCCAGCAATCGTCCCGGCCTGGGCAAGTTCCACTTTATAGTTTTCACTGGGATTTGTCTGATCCCTTGAAACAGCAAAACGGCCCCACTGCGGAGGACTACTCGCTCGCGGTCGCCGAATCTGACGCGTTTCAGGCCGATCTGGTTTTGCCTCTTCACGAGAATCTGCAAATAGGTCTGGCGAAGAACGATGCCGGCGCGTGGACATTGTGGAATGAAGTGAAGCGATACCTGGAATTTGCGTCACATACGCCAGTTCGGCTCGATCCCGCCGCCAACATGGGCATAGTAACCGACGACTACGAGACATCTTACGAACCCATCAACCTGTTGGCGCGCCACAATATTCCATTTCGCATTTTTCGCCCCACCGATTTGCAAAGTCATTCCCTCAAAGATATTGACGTCCTAGTAGTGTTTGACATGCCAGACCGGCAAACCATCAAGCTGATTGGTGATTTTGCGGATCAGGGTGGAATAGCGATTCTGGTGGACTTGCCTGGGTCCTATCCCTGGCAATCAGTCCAGCGCGTCGAGACTGCAAAGCACTGGGCCGCTTATGCCATGGGTCAAGGTCGCATCATTGAGCTCTCTGAGCCGCTTACCGATCCGGAGACATTTGCCCAGGACATTCGCCGCCTGATGGATAAGCAGAAGCTAATCAGTCTCTGGAACGCCTTGACTACGGTCGCTGTTCCATATCGCGAGTCTGGTACCGTCGCGACAATTCTGGAATTGGTCAATTACGCCCAGGATCCGCTCCGGGTTCAGGTGCAGGTTAAAGGGTCCTATTCTTCGATCCAGTACGAGACACCGGAGCACGGCTGCTGCGAGTCCCTCACGCCAGTGCAACATGACGGATTCACCGAGTTTGTTGTGCCGTGGCTTCGAATCGGTGGCCGGGTGCATTTGAGGGCGGGCGGGAGTGCCGCTCACGAAGGTCCAAGCCGCCCAAAGTAAGCTGCACTTCCGACTACCGGAATCTACGGATTAAAAGGGTATGACGGTCCGATCGGTAAAGCCCCAGCGCATAAATAGCTGGCTTTCCTTTGGTGGAATAAATAACCTGGCGGATCCTGATCAGCGGGAAGCCGCGTGAAATGCCCAGCAGTTGTGCGGTTCGGGAGTCCGCGGCTGTGGCATCGATCTCTTCGTCCGCATAGGCGAGTTCGAGTCCGAAATCGTGCTCCAGGGTAGAAAACAGCGAGCCACGCTCCAGCGGAGAATGGGTCAAGCTGGCGTATTCGTCGGCTGACAAATAGCAGGTTTCCAGACAGAAAGGTTCCTCGGCCCCTTGCCGCAGCCGCTCCAGCTTGATCAGGCGACTGCTCGCAGGCAAGGCCAGGCGCGCAGCGATTTCCTGCTCCTTGCCGATCACGCTGCACGACAGAACTTTCGAGCGCGCGGGCAAACTGCGAGTGGCCATCTGCTCGCTAAAGCTCACCAGCTTGTTAAAGTGGATTTTTGGCGGAGCGACAAAAGTGCCAGCGCCACGCCGCCTCTCGACCATACCCTCTTGTTCGAGTCCGGCCAATGCGTGCCGCGCAGTCATAAGACTCACGCGATGAATCCTGGCCAGTTCTCTCTCAGAATCGACCGCGTCTCCCGGTTTCAATTGCCCGGTTTCGATACGCTTCAGGATCGCGCCCTGGATTCTCCTATAGGCGGGCGTTCCGTTGTGGTGGTTTTCTGGCATAACCGCTCTCGTAGTGAAGCGGCAGTATACAACGAGGTGCTATAGAGCATAATACAATTTTTAGGAGAAACACATTATTCCGGAAACACTCGCCTACTGCACCTGAACTTTCCAGAACAAGCTAACGGCTGGAGAATAAGTAGGAAATTGAGATGCCACTCCGGTGAGTCTGCGGTAGCCGCGAGGTGGTTTATTCCAATATTTGGAGGTGCGTGCGAGTCTGCTTCCGTTTTTCACAGACGGCTGAGTAGGGTGACCTGGGCAACGGTTTCGGATAAGGACTTCAGCGAATTGTAAAAAAATTGGCTTCGTCTCATTTTTTTCTTGACGGTAACGTCCACTGTGCTATATAGCATAAACCCACTATGATTCACGACAGTGTGGGGTCGTGTATCATGCAACGCGTCTTCCCGGAGGTTTTCTGATGCGACAGTCGATGAAAATTGGTTTCGCCCTTCTGCTGGCAGTCGGACTTGCCGTTGTGAAACCTGCAATGAGCCAAGAGGTGACGGCGGGTATCGTGGGAACGGTTAGCGATCCTAGTGGAGCGCCGATCAAGGACGCAACCGTTACGGCAACCGACACCGAACGAGGAGTCGTCCGGACTGCGAAGACTAACGACGCAGGCGCCTACAACCTTACGCGTGTTCCCGTCGGAAATTATAGCGTCAGGGTAGCAGCACCGGGATTTCAGACCGCAGTACACCCTCCGCTGACGCTCGTGCTTAACCAGACCGCTCGCATCGACGTGCAGATGAAGATGGGCCAGGTTACGGAAACTGTCGAAGTCACGAGTGCCGCACCGATCCTCAAGACGGAAACTGCCCAGGTCGACACCATCATCGACGCCACATCTGCCGACAGGCTGCCGTTGGCGACGCGCAATTATGTTCAGCTGACATTGCTTGCGCCGGGGTCCGTCACGCCGAATCCGTCGAGCTTCAACAACGGCGATAACACCGCCAGCGGCGGTCGGCCATACATCAATGGGAACCGCGAACAAGCCAACAACTTTATCCTTGACGGTATGGATAACAATCAGGTGTCGGATAACCTGCTGGGCTACACGCCGGCGCCCGACGCGATTCAGGAATTTAATCTCATCACCCAGAATGCAAACGCGGAGTTCGGCAATTACCAGGGCGGCATCGTCAGCACGACGATCAAATCCGGGACGAACGGTTTTCACGGCGATGTGTGGGAATATTTCCGCAACGATGTTCTAAATGCGAACCAATGGGAACATGGGTTCCAAGGCCCCAATCAGATACCTAAGAACAAACTGCGGTGGAACATGTTCGGAGGTGCTATCGGCGGTCCTGTAGTCAAGAACAAGCTGTTCTTCTTCTTTGACTATCAGGGTCAGCGCTTTGACCATCCCTCCAGCACTAATCTGATTAATGTCTTTACGGCGTCAGAGCGCGCAGGAGACTTTGGAGATGTCTGTCCAGAAGGATTTACCGCGGGTGTGTGCAACAATCTGGCTCATCAGCTCTATGATCCATTCAACGGGAATGTCCCGTATGCGAACAATGTCATCACGCAGGCGATTGATCCAGTCGCGGCAAACCTATTCGCTTCGCCCCTTTACCCCACACCCATCGGTACTAGCCTCCAGAATAACGCCAGCTATACTTCGGTGGGGATCATCAACACCAACCAGTACGACATCAAGCTCGACTTCAATGCCACTGGCAAAGATCACATCTTTGGCCGCTATTCACATGCCAAGCAGCACAATCCGACAATCAACTCGTACGCGCTTATAGGTACCGGTTTCTCGGATGCGCTAATTGATAACGAGGTCGTCGATTGGAGCCATACCTTTAGCTCAAACCTGCTGAATGATGTTCGTTTCGGCATTAATCACGTAAAACTGCATAACGGGACCCAATTCGATAAGTCGATCGGGAATCTCGGTACTCAGTTGGGGATCGGACATGCAAACGATAGTGGACCGGGATTGCTCGACCTGGCATTCAATACAGGCAACGGGGTCCTCACCAACGTCGGCAACAGTGGAGTGCAGCAGAGGTTCCAGGACGCGGTCATTCAAGCCTCAGATTCGATGGTCCTGAATCACAACCGCCACGTTTTCAACTTCGGCTTTGAATACTGGCGCGACCGCATCAATACCTTCTACACCGGAAATAGCGGAGCGCTGGGCAACATCTCTTTCGACGGGGCCTTTACTTCGACGGATCCCACGGGTGCAACTACACCAACCGGTGGATACGGTGGAGCGGATTTCTACCTCGGTCTGCCCTCTTCCTACGGCAAGGGAATTGCTGGTGGTGAATGGGGACAGCGTGCCAACATCTTTGCCGCATATATCCAGGACAACTGGAGAGCAACTGAAAATCTCACCGTTAACCTAGGATTGCGTTACGAAGCCCATAGTCCCTGGATTGAGGCGCACGATCTCCAGGACAATTTCGATCTCTTAACCGGCCAGTTACTGGCCCCGAATTGTTCCAGAGTGAACCTTGGAACAGCGCCGGTCACGTGCAAGCAAAGCGACCGTGGACTCTACAAGGGTACCTACGGCATAAAAGATTTCCAGCCTCGCATCGGGTTCGCATGGACACCATCTCGTTTCGGTGGAAAGTCGGTCATCCGGGGTGCTTTCAGTATCTCCTCTTATTTGGAGGGCACAGGTACGAACCTGCGGTTGCCAATCAATCCACCCTTCACCCCTGCTGAGACCTTCGTCAACTACAACAACCAAGCGTTACCGACTACGACGACGGATCAGGGATTGGCTCCGGTGGGTGCGGCCAGCGATCCGTTTGCAGGCTCATTGGTTCGCGTCTGGGACCCCAATGTCCAGCCCGCCATCACGGACCAGTGGAATATCACGTGGCAGCAGTTGTTATCGAACACCACGACGGTCCAGGTAGGCTACGTCGGACAGCACGGAACTCATCTTATGGTCCCCATGCCGTACCTACAAAGGCAGTTGCTCCCGAATAGCGCCTGCGCCACGCCGCCCTGCACCGCGCCCAGCATTTACTTCAGCGGGAACCCGACGTTCCAGAGCGATATCTCGCAAATCTCGGGTACGGCTTCCGTTGGCAGCATGAAATATAACGCACTCCAGGCAGTATTCCAGAAGCGCTATTCCAACGGCTTGCAGTACCAGGCGGCTTACACTTTCTCCAAGTGCATGACCGACAACAGCGGCTATTACGGCAACTGGGGAGCGCAGGCAAATCCTGCCAACCCCTACTACCAGAACCTCTATCAGCCAGGCGCCGACTGGGCCAACTGCTTCTACGACGCCAAGCACGTCCTCAGTGCGTATGCGGTGTACGAAATTCCTTTCGGACACGGCAAGAGGTTTGGTGCCAATGCCAACAAAGTGGTTGATGCGGTTGCCGGCGGTTGGTCAATCGACCCGATCCTGTCCTGGCATTCTGGCTTCCCGCTAGCGCTCTATGATTTCGGCAACGATCCCACCGGTACCAATTCGCGAGGCCTTCGTCCGGATTGCGGATCTGGCGCCGGGCGAGTCTTTGGACGCCGACCAGCGTTCGACAACAGTAACCCGAGCCAGCCAGTGTTCATCGGTTATCAATGGTTTGATCCCACCCCTTACTCGGCGCCCGCTACGGGAAACTTCGGCAACTGCCCGGCGCAGGGTCCGGTCCGTGGCCCCGGCTATGCGGATATAGATCTGAGCTTACAGAAGAACTTCACCATCACGGAGAGGGTGAAGCTCCAGTTCCGCAGTGATTTCCTCAACGCCTTCAACCGGGTAAACCTGAATGCCCCGGGAGGTGGATTGGGCACAAACATGGGGGTCACCGGCAGCGCGCAAGACCCGCGTGTGATTCAGTTTGCTCTGAAGCTCTACTACTGATCGCGGTATGATGAGGCAGGCGTCTATGGCGCCTGCCTCATTTTTTATGTTCAAATATCTCCCCACGGCTCTTATTTCTACTCTCCTCTTTGGGCTGCTCTGCAAAGCATCTGGGCAGGTTGCCAAGCGAGCTTCGATATCTGAGCCGTCCAGTTCCGTCCAGCAAGGCATCACTCTCGCCAAAGGCGGCCACTGCAAGGAAGCGCTCCCACTCCTGAAGAAGGCCACGCTGCGGGCAGGGGACAAGGACCTCAAGCGCCAGGCTGGCTTCGCCGGCATACGATGCGCCATGACCGAGAATCAGCCAGACGCGGCAATAGAGTTCGTTAGGTTTCTGAACCGCGAATTCCCGCATGACCCTGAAGTTCTCTACATATCCGTTCATACTTATTCTGACCTCTCGACTCGGGCGTCCCAGGAATTGGCGATGAGAGCCCCAAACTCCTACCAGGCGCACAAGCTCAATGCCGAGTCGCTCGAACTGCAAGGGAAGTGGGATGCGGCCGCGAAGGAATATAAGCTCGTTCTAGAACAGAATCCACGTTTGCCAGGAATTCATTTCCTTCTCGGCCGGCTGCTGCTCTCCAAGCCCGATCCGGCCCCTTCGGCTGCTGAAGAAGCGAAGCGGGAATTTCAGCAGGAACTTGAGATTGACCCTTCGAATGCCGGCGCCGAATATGTGCTGGGTGAATTGGCTCGCCAGCAGAACGAATTGCCTGATGCCATTGCGCATTTCTCTCGCGCTACCAAGCTGGACGCCGGATTCGGAGATGCATTTCTTGGCCTCGGCGCGGCGCTGATTTCTACGAAGAAGTTTTCAGAAGCAATTTCACCGCTGGAAACTGCCGTCAAACTGGAGCCTCAAAACCCGGGAGCGCACTATAATCTTGCCATTGCGTTAAGCCGCGCTGGACGCAAACAGGAAGCAGAAAGGGAATTTGCCGTTCACCACCAAATGACACAAAAGGGTGGGCCAGGCCAGGAATCGCAGCAAGCCACTCAACCGGAAAATCCGAACTAATCACAAAGAAATCGCGCGTTGTCTACTTACAATTATCATCGAGAACAATAACTCAGGTGGACGGGCTCATTTCACAGCAAAGTAGGTCACTGCTGAGTTTTTCGCGGCGCAGCTTTCTGCGGGGAATTGCAGGCAGTCTCGCATTCAGCGGACTCTCGCGATTTGTGCGCGCCCTGCCTGATGCAGTTTATCCGTTCAATGAGATCTCCCCAGCAGTTAGCGGCATCACCTGGGTGCACACCGCAGGAAAATCTCCTGAGAGATATTTGCCTGAAACCACCGGAGCGGGATGCGCTTTCCTCGACTACGACAACGACGGCTGGATGGACATCTATCTAGTGAACAGCGGGAAGTGTGATTTTCTCAATCCCAACCCGCCATTACGGAACGCCCTATATCGCAATAGCCGTGACGGCACCTTCACCGATGTCACTGAGACAGCCCGAGTCGGAGCTGGCGGCTTTGGTCAAGGGGTGGCGGTTGGCGACTACGATGGCGATGGGTTTCCTGACCTGTACCTTACGCAATATGGCAGGAGTATCCTGTATCACAACAATGGTGATGGCACTTTCACCGACGTAACCGAGAAAGCGGGGCTGGCGGCTCCGGGATGGGCATCCAGTGCCGTCTGGTTCGATTATGACAATGACGGGCGGCTCGACCTCTTCGTCTGTCAATTCGTGGAGTTTTCCAAGTCGCTAAACAAATCTTGTGGTCCGGGCGAGGAAGGGAAGCATGGGTACTGCATTCCGCGCCTCTACCAGCCCATGCCTAGCTGGCTTTTTCACAACAATGGCGACGGAACCTTTACAGATGTCAGCAAAGCGTCGGGAATTGGAAAATATCCGGGGAAAGCCTGGGGAGCCGTGGCGACTGACGTCAACAATGATGGTCTTCTGGATCTGTTTGTTGGTAATGACACAGTGCCCAATTTTCTCTTTAAGAACGTAGGGCAGGGTCGTTTCGAAGAAATTGCTACCCAGGCGGGCGTTGCCTATAGTGCCGACGGGCGGGCGCGCTCCGGTATGGGAGTAGATTCGGCCGATTTCAACGAAGATGGATGGATGGACCTGTTCGTAGCGAATATAGATCGTGAGATGTTTTCCATCTACCAGAACAATCACGACGAAACCTTTGATGATCTGGCTGGACCAACAGGCATCGGCGCAGCAACTCGCCTAATGAGTGGCTGGGGTCTGAAATTTTTCGACTACGACAACGACGGCAACCTCGATCTGTTTCTGGCTAATGGCAATCCAGATGACCTCATTGAAAGTCTGCATAATCAGGTGAAGTATCAAGAGCCGCTCATGCTTTTCCGAAATACGGGCAAGAGCTTTCAGAATGTAAGTGCGGAGAGCGGTCCGGCATTCGCAAAGCCCCTCTCAGCTCGTGGCATGGCCATTGGAGATTTCGACAACGACGGTGCCGTGGATGTCCTGGTTTCCGTAAACGACGGCGCCCCTATGCTCCTGCGCAATAACGTTGGAAGTCAAAACCATTGGCTGGGCATACGTCTCGTAGGGAAGAAATCGAATCCCGACGCGATTGGCGCCCGAATCAATTACCAGGCGGGAGATTTGAAGAGAAGCAGGATGAAAGTGGGAGGAGGAAGTTACTTATCCTCGCATGACCCACGTATAGTGCTCGGCATCGGCAAGCGACCCAAGATTGACTGGCTGGAAATAAAGTGGCCGCAGCCCGGTGGCGCAGTGGAGCGCTTCACTGAGCTACCTGTCAACCGCTACATTACGATTGTCGAGGGCAAGGGCAAATGGGGATAACGCATCCCGAGCTTGGGGCGTTCACAGTATTGAGGATTATTGCGAAGTTCGCGGTAGAAATCGCCTACTCGGAGAGGCGAAAAGTCGCTTGCATAGCCTGTCTTGCAGCTCTGGGGTTCACATTCTTAAGCGTCGACCTGCGGGGCGAAAACACTGCTCCCGAGCCATCGCGAGTGCGAGTTTGGCAGGACTCGCAGATTATTCCCACTTCTGAAGAAGGGCTGCCCGACCCGAATCCGCCCTTCGACCTTTTCAACACCGGCAGGTTCCACAACTATCCCTACACGCTGCGCCACAATTTGGTGGACCGTCACGTGCCGCGGACGTGGCGGACCCTCAATCTGGAAAACGAATATTTGAAGTGCACAGTGCTACCCGATCTTGGAGGCCATCTCTATACGTGCATCGATAAGATCAACGGCACGTCGATGTTTTATGCGAACCCCACCATCAAGTTCGCTCGCATTGCCTACCGCGGCATGTGGGCGGCACTCGGGATCGAATTCAACTTTCCGGTCTCGCACAATTGGATGACGGTTTCTCCTGTGAACTTTGCCATGACGCGCGAACCGGATGGCGGCGCTTCGGTCTGGGCTGGCAATATCGACCGGCCCTATGGCATGGAGTGGCGTGTTCAACTGACACTGCGGCCCGGCCGCGCTTACCTCGAACAGAAAACTACACTTTATAACCGTGACGACACACGTCACCGCTTTTACTGGTGGACCAACGCAGGCGTCCAGGTCTGGGATGACAGTCGAATCCTGTACCCCATGGAATTCACCGCTGCGCACGGATTCGCAGATATAGATACCTGGCCGGTGAATTCAGAGGGGGTGGATCAGAGCATTGTCGGCAATCACAAGTACGGTCCGGTGTCCCGCTTTAGTTACGGCAGCAGGGAACCGTATATGGCGGTATATCATCCGCACACCCGGGCTGGGGTTGTTCATTATTCGTCGCCCCTGGACCTGCCCGCAAAGAAGATATGGTCGTGGGGCAGTGACGAGGACGGTCTGGATTGGCGTACAGCCTTGTCGGACAATAACAGCGCCTACGTGGAAATCCAGGCTGGCCTGTTCCGCGATCAGGAGACATACGGATTCCTGGAGCCGCAAGAGACTCGCTCCTTCACCGAATACTGGATCCCCATTCGCGAACTTGGCGACGTCTCTCGCGCAAATCCGGAGGCGGTGCTTAACCTCAAGCGTCAGGCCGTAAGCGCGGACGCCGCGACCATCGAGGCCATTCTCAACGTGACTCGGGAATTGCCAGATGCATTGATTAGCGTTTTGGCCGGCGCGCGAACGGTTGCATCTGCACGCGAATCGCTATCTCCGAAGAATACCTTTCGCAAGACGTTTTCCGGCCTTGCCGCAAGTGCAATTTACACAGTCGAACTTCGAGATTCGGCTGGCGAATTGCTTCTGCGGCAGACTGAGCGCAAGTACGACTTCGTCAGTCGTGACAAGGTCCATACAGGGAAACAACCATCGCATGAATATCCGGCAGAAGCAAATCGTGGGGCCGACGACTTCCTGGCGGCAGGCACGGAAGAAGAGAGCAATGGGGAACTGCCGGTTGCGCTCACCACGTATCAGCACGGGCTCGCGCGCTTTCCGGAGAGTGTCGCTCTGAACGGGGCGGCTGGGCGTCTTGAAGTGATTCTCAAGCAGTATGGGCTCGCAGCGCAGCATCTTTCCAAGGCGCTGGCTTGGGTGAGCAGCGATCACGAAACCGCCTATTACCTGGGCCTGGCTTTGGCCGCCGAAGGCGACGACCAGGCAGCTCGCATCCAATGGGAGTTCGCGCAGCAGTCTGGTAGCTATTACGCGCCTGCGATGATGAAATTAGCCGAATTGGAAGCACGCACCGGCGATCGCAAGCGAGCACTGAGCATGATCCAGGAAGCTGTCAGCAACCGGCCAGACCTGGATCGCATGGGCGGCCTTGAGGTTGCGTTTTTGCGCGCGGTAGGACGTAAGACCGAGGCCACGAAGCGCCTGGCGTTGTGGAGGCAGAAGGACCCAATTAGTTCTTTTCTTCGTTATGAAGCTATGCGGCTGGGCGAGAGCGACCCAGACCTGCTGGCGCATCTCGCCGGCGATCCCGAGCGCATACTCGAGATTTCTGCCGATTATATGCGCTCTGGTCTATATGAAGATGCCCTCGATGTGCTCTCTCGGCAGTATCCCTCCGGCCCGCAAGTCGTGAGTGAGCCTGGCGTGCTCCACCCCAGCTCCTATCCTCTGATCGCCTACTACCGCGGCTTTTGCCGCTATGCCCTCGGCAAAGACGGCCGGGCCGACTTCGACGCTGCCTCCCGCATGCCGACACGCTATGTTTTTTCTAACCGGGCGGAATCATTTCCGGTATTGCGCCGCGCTATCGAAATCAATCCGAATGATGCCACCGCGCACTTTCTGCTGGGCTCGCTTTACCTCTCAGGAGCAGAAACCGGTCCGGCGCTACAAGAATGGGACGCCGCGCGCCGCATAAAACCAGCTATTCCGACTCTGCACCGCAATATGGGGTATGCGGTCCTGCAATCCGGAGGATCAACGGAGCGCGCGATTGAGATCTTCCGCGACGGAATGAATTACGATCCTCATAATGTCGACATTTATCTCGGACTAGAGGAAGCAATGGGCAAAGCCGGACGCCCGGTCCGCGAAAGGGCGCGCGCCCTCCAGAGCTTCCCCGAATTGCAGTCCGCCCCCGCTGCTCTCGTTTTCCGGCTGGTAGGGCTGCTGAGCGAAACGGGAGAATTCGATCAGGCTGAACACCTGCTTGCGAATCGATTCTTCCCCCGCGAGGAAGGCGGCGCCAACGTGCGTCAGATTTATATCGAACTGAAGCTAAAGCGTGCCAAAGCGATGGCTGCTCAGCGCCAGTGCGCGCCAGCGCTAGACACGGTGAATCATCTGGGCGATCCTGTTGCAAGCCTGCCTTTCACGGCAAAAGGGCTGGGACCATTCTTGGCCTCTGCCTCCTCAAAACATACTGTGGAAGAAATACGGAGTGTCTGTCATTAGCCTGAGCCTTGCTGTAAAGAGGTTCTTCGGCAAGATGAGGTTTTTTGTTGGAGCATCCGAATGAATCGATTAGTTCGAGTTTGCATAGTGCTAATGCTGTTAGGAGCCGTTGCGATGGCTGCCGACAATAGCTTAATCGAGAGCACCAAAGCGGATGAAGACGTCGCTCTCTCTACCGATTCTGATTCATCATTCTGGCGTGGCGGTCGTCCGGTTTATGCTGAAAAGGACACTTACGGGAAGCCGCTTCCCCGTTACCGCACCGAAATACGCTCACGCTGGAGCAAAAACAATCTGTATTTCTTGTTCATCTGTCCCTACGAGAAACTGAACCTTAAGCCGGAACCGAGTGCTTCGACAGAAACCTTTCAGCTCTGGGACTGGGACGTGGCAGAAGTTTTCATCGGATCAGACTTCCAAAATATTCGCCACTATAAGGAGTTCGAATTGTCGCCACAAGGCGAGTGGGTAGACCTCGACATCGACCTGGACAAGCCGCATCACGAAGAAGGTTGGAAGTGGAACTCAGGATTCCAAGTTGCGGCGCGCATCGATCGCGCTGCGAATATCTGGTACGGTGCGATGCGCATTCCTTTGGCGGCCATCGATTCCCGTCCGCCAAAAGAAGGTAATACGTTCCGCATCAACCTGTTCCGATGTCAAGGGCAGGCGCCAGATCGCAAACTGATTGTCTGGCAACCCACGATGAGCGACACCTTTCACGTCCCCGAACACTTCGGCCTGCTTAAACTCGTGGAGCCGCGATCGGAACGACGCAGATAAGAACGAGAGTCGCCCTATCCGAGAACAGTTATTTGGCGGCGGGCAAGGCTTCGATCTTGTCGATGACCAGCGCCCGCGATCCGCCTCGCTCGAAGACGCTACCAGTGGCAGTAACTTTCTGTCCCGCGAATGGGAGCAATTTCTCGTTCTGGCCCGTTGCCGGCGTTGTGTTCGAGATAGGCCAGTAAATGGTGCCGTCGTCGGTAAGAATCACTAGCGGTGAACCAGCCTTCGCACATGCTAGAGCACAGTCTCTGCTGATCGGTTTATCGAGATTCTTGGTGAAAGCACAGGCGGAATCCAGAACATAGCCTTTCATAATGACTGCCTTGCCTGCCGCACTCCCTCCCATAACAGCGATCGCGACGACTGCGCATAGGACAACAACGTTCAACGGCATTGACCGGAAATTCATAGCAGGTCTCCTTGTAAGGAAATGCTAAATCTAGCGTTCGACGGCGTGAAGCAAACGTAAACTGCCGGCGCAGCCTGAAACCGTGAGTGGGTGGCCGCATCCGGCAGTTACAGTCCGGGTCCTCGAGGCGCGGAGGTTAGTTCGCAACTGAGGACAAATAAATTGAGGTCACTTTACACAGCACGGATAACGGGGACAATAGTTTAAACATACTAGAACCCCGTTAGTGGGGTAATACCCTTGCCTTCGACGCATTCGTAAGTTCGACCTGCCGCAAGGCTTTTGAACTCCTCCACTCTGCCGCTGGGCCAGTTTATAACCGCACGCTCAATACCATCTTGACGCCCCAGACCAAATGTAACTGGCAATTCTGATTGCGAGAGATAACTGGATCCGCTCTTAACTAACCGTAATTGGGCTCCTCCGCCGTGGAATATTCGCACCGCAGCACCGATCGCATCGTGATTGGATTTCGTGCCCACCAAACGGAAACGGATGCTCTTGTTCCCTGAAGATTGATCGTTGCGAAATAGAAAAGCGGGCCCGTTGTTGGTGGTCATCAGAATGTCAAGATCGCCATCACGATCGAAGTCGCCATACGCCAGGCCCCTACCGACTTTGGGTTGGTTGAACTCCGTACCCAACTCAGATGCAACGTCGCGAAACTTTCCTTTCCCATCGTTCAGAAAAAATTGCGGAGGCTGCGCATAACCGACATTGCCGCGAATATTGCGCACCGTTTCGTCAATGTGGCCATTTGCCACCAGCAGGTCAAGTGCGCCATCGAGGTTGCCATCGAGGAAGGCGCATCCGAATCCCAGACTGTTCTTCGATGCGAGGCCGATGCCAGCCTGCATGGAAACGTCTTCATAAATACCATTACCCACTGCGCGATATAGGCCGGTCATCTCGTTATCGAAGTTCGTAATCGCCACGCCGACGGTACCTGAGTTGTTGAAATCTGCCACATCTACGCCCATGCCGGCGCGAGCCTTGCCTTCAGCGCTGAATGCGATACCTGCCTCAACGGCAACATCCTTGAAAGTGCCATCGTGCATGTTGCGATATAGCTTGTTGGGCTGCGTGTCGTTGGCCACCAGCAAATCAGGCCATCCGTCGCGGTCGTAATCAACGATGGCCGCGCCCAAGGACTTCGAACTGCTGTCGAAGAGGCCGCTCTTTGCGGTGACATCTTCAAAGGTTCCGTCGCCACGGTTGCGAAATAGCCAACATGTTTCGCCGCGATAGGCTTCGGGAGTGCAGTACGATTTGTGCTTCGCGTCCAGGCTGCAAAATACGTCATGCTCGGGAGACCACTTCACGTAGTTACAAACAAACAAGTCGAGCAGGCCATCGCGATCGAAATCGAACCACAACGCTGAAGTGCTGAAGCCTTGTCTGCCAGCCAATCCGCTGGAGCGCGTAACTTCCAGAAACGTTCCCTTCCCGGTATTTCTAAACAGACGATTCTGCCCGACAGAGGTGACCAGAATGTCGGGAAATCCATCATTGTTGTAATCTCCGACCGCCACGCCCATGCCGTATACCTCAACATCGAGCCCGGCCTTGCGTGTCACGTCTGAGAACGTGCCGTTGCGGTTGTTTCGATACAGGCGGAGAGTGGTTCGTTGGCGCTTGTGCCCGGGCCAATCCATTCCATTAATAAGGATAATGTCTTGCCAACCGTCGCCGTCGTAATCGAGGAATGCGCAACCGGAGCCTAAAGTTTCGGGCAGCAACTTGCCGCCGTACGCGCCGCTATTGTGATGAAACTGAATGCCCGCTTGTAAAGTGACATCAACCAGCCCGAATCCTGCGGTGGGCGACGTGGGTGCCCAGCCATCAAGCCGCGGCAACGCTGAAGCCGATGCCAATCCTGCTATTCCTACTAAGAAAGACCTGCGATTCACGGAAGGTTCACCAAGCCGTTGCGGATGGCGTAGACGACGAGCTCAGCGGTTTTGTGAATCCCGAGCGCATCCATGATATTGGCGCGATGGACGGCCACCGTGTTTGCGCTGAGTTCAAGCTGCGCCGCGATTTCTTTGTTTGACTTGCCGTCAACAATAAGTTGCAGAATTTCCAGCTCGCGGACCGTGAGGCCGTAATTCCGCTCGCCTTTCAAGACCGCCGGTCGGGCGAGTTGCGGATCAAGCACAATCTCGCCTGCCATGACTTTTCGTATTGCTGTCCCTAGCTCCAAATCTATGGCATTTTTCAGAATGTATCCGCGAGCACCGGAATCCAGTGCCTGGCGCACTAAGGTCTCTTCGGTATGCATGCTCAGCATCAGCACAGAACTTTCTGGGCACGTCTCAATAATACGGCGCATGGCTTCCAGGCCGCGCATTCCAGGCAAGGCGCAATCCATGACGATGATCCGAGGTCGAAGTTGCTCAGCCAAGCGGATTGCCTCTGGACCATCGCTGGCTTCACCGACCACTGTAATATCCGGCTCGTCTTGCAGCATGCGCCTAAAGCCGCGCCGCACCAGACCGTGATCATCGACAAGCAGCACAGAAATTTTAGGTGACATGCGAATCCGGCATATCTCGTGGAATTCTCAACCGAACGAGTGTGCCGCCTTCCGGCGGTTTTAGGAACTCAATGGCGCCGCGTAACAATTCTGCGCGTTCTCGCATGGCGACAAGCCCAATCCCCTGTTTGGATGAGTGCGCCACAAATCCTGAGCCGTGGTCTTCCACTTCAAGTTGCAGTGTATCGGCCAAGAACTGCAGCCGCACCAAAGCCTCGCGCGCTCCCGAATGGCGCGCTACATTATTAAGAGCTTCCTGCAAGACACGATACACGTGAACCGCAGAATTGCCGTTCACCGGGAACGGTGCTCCAATCTTTTTATAGGATATGGCAATTCCGGTCTGCCTTTCTACCATCGGAATGTACCAATCAAGAGTGCTCTCCAGCCCCGATTCATCGAGCATTACTGGGTGTAACGCTTGCGAAAGACTGCGAACATTTTCCAGCGTATTTTGCGCGATTTCACACACCTCGCGCAGTTCGGTTCGTATCGGAGATCCTTCCGGCGACTGGTTGCCGGCTCGACTCAGCATCGACCCAATGGCGGTTAGAATCTGGCCAAATTCATCGTGCAGTTCGCGCGAGATGTAGCGCAAGGTAGACTCTTGCGTAGAAATCAATTTTTGCGCCAGTTCACTCCGCTGCTCGGAAAGGGCAGCCAGTTGCGCGAACAGCCGCCGGTTAGAACGAATAAGATAAACGCTGGTCAGGAAAATGGCGATAAGTGTCGCGCTCAGCAGGACGTACACCTGATGTTGAACGCGATCGTAGATCTGACGGATGCGCAGCGCCGCTTGTTCCTCACTTTCACTGTTCTGAACCATCAGTCGTGAGACCGCCGTGCTCAAGGCCGCCTGCCGCGCCTGAAGCGAGAGGCGGATCTGCGCGCGCGCGTCCTTCTCTTTGCCGTTTTGCGCCAGCAGAAACATACGGTCCACTGCATCCCAAAACTGTGCCAGCGAGTTTCTCAGGACTTGCTTTTGTTCCGGGGTTTGGCGTGCAACCGCGAGTTGCTCTTCGCGCCGCAGGGCATCATCCAGGTCGCTTCTGATTCGCTGAAACTGTGCTGACCAGGCGGTGAGCGGATAGGGCTCGTCATTGTCTAGCATGTCTCGCATTGCCAGCCCAAGGGAATTCAGGTCATTCTGAATCCGCAGCAGTTGAAGTGAGTCCTTGCGGTTCCGATCAACGAGGTCGTTCTGTAGTTCGCGCAGGCCGGAAATCTGCCGCGTGATGTACCACGAATAAGCCACCACCGCGGCCAAGGTAATGATGAGGCCAAGAATCAGGCCAGCGGTTGGCGACCTACCAGGTGCATGGAAGCGGAGCACGTCCCGAGAATATAACGGCGCTTGGCAGACAACAATGTTTCGTTCGAAGTCGCGTATGGCACACTGTGAGTGCGGAGGGCCCGATGAGTGTGTTGGTTTTCACCCTGTTGGTAGCGGCTGGCTCGTTGGTTGCCGGCTTCCTGGGGGCACTCACCGGGCTAGGCGGCGGAGTCGTGCTGGTCCCCTTGCTGGCTATTCTGTTCAAAGTCGACATTCGTTATGCCATCGGTGCGTCGCTGGTTGCAGTCATTGCGACATCTTCCGGAGCCGCTGCGGCGTATGTGAAAGAAGGATTTACCAATATTCGGGTAGGCATGTTTTTGGAAATCGCCACCACCCTGGGTGCGCTTTGTGGAGCATTTTTGGCGACCAGAATACCGGCTCCTGCACTGGCAATCGTTTTTGGCCTCGTTTTACTGTATTCCGCCTATCTTTCCAGTCGAACCCGGCCGTTGCCACCCGCTAACGAAGAACCAGACCCGCTGGCAACCCGGTTGAAGCTAAATGGGAGCTTTCCGACTCCCAACGGCGTCCGGCATTATTTTGTGCGTAGAGTTCCTGCCGGATTCGGCTTGATGTTCGGAGCAGGCACGCTTTCCGGATTGTTGGGGATTGGATCGGGAGCCGTGAAAGTTTTGGCAATGGACCAGGCCATGAGAATCCCCTTCAAAGTCTCCACCACCACTAGCAACTTCATGATCGGTGTTACCGCCGCAGCCAGCGCAGGCGTATACCTACGACGCGGTTACATCGATCCTGGACTGGCGATGCCTGTCATGTTGGGCGTATTGGCCGGATCGCTATTGGGTACGCGGGTTCTGGTAAAGGCTCAAACCCGCTCACTGCGTTTGGTTTTTGCAGTAGTGATCGCCATCCTCGGTGTTGAGATGATCTACAAAGGGCTTTCGGGAAAGATCTAATGACGATTTGGGCCAAATGGACCGATCAGAAGACAGAAGAGATCATCGGGAATCTCTTACGTGCGGGAGTTCTGCTTGCCGCTATGGTCGTCTCGGCGGGAGCAATACTCTATCTGGTCCGTCACGGAGAGGCGCCCGCCGACTACCGCATTTTTCGTGGAGAGCCGACCGATCTGCGGCATGTGCGCGGAATACTGAAAAACACCAGAGAGGGACACGCTCGCGGCATCATTCAACTTGGAGTTCTGCTGCTGATAGCGACGCCCGTAGTCAGAGTTGCCTTCTCGGTGTTTGCGTTCGCTCTAGAAAAGGACCGCATGTACGTCATCTTCACGCTTATCGTGCTTTCGGTCCTCATGTACAGTCTGTTGGGTGCCTAGGGGAGCGGGTCGGAGATATTAGCGGGTTATGTTCGGAATTGCGAGCTTTAGATTTAGCATGTTCTGCAAAACGGGATGGCTACTCTCGTAACTGGATAATTCAGACTCATGCTGCAGCGTGAGTCCAATATCATCCAATCCTTCCAACAGGCACTGCCGCGTGAAATCATCGATCTGAAACGTTGCAGAGAAGCCGTGCTCGTCCTGGAGCTTCCGTTGCTCGAGATCAATGGTGAGCTGATAATCGTCCTTTTCCCGCGCCCGAAGGATGATCTCCGCGACTTCGGCCTCCTGTAGAGTGACAGGCAAAAATCCGTTCTTCACGCTGTTGCTGGCGAAGATGTCTGCGAAGGACGGCGCAATCACCACGCGAAAGCCGAAATCTGCCAATGCCCACACGGCGTGCTCACGCGACGAACCGCAACCAAAGTTCTTCCCCGTCACCAGAATACTGGAACCTTTATATTTAAGATCGTCCAGCACAAAAGGCTGTTCTCCGGCAGACCGGCGCCAGTCGTAAAACAGAAACTCGCCAAAGCCGGTGCGCTCGATACGCTTCAGAAACTGCTTGGGAATAATCTGGTCGGTATCAACGTTGTCGCGATCCAATGGCGCGACGCGACCTTTATGTAGGCGAAACGGCTTCATAATTTATGTCTTGAAAACGCCAGTTGCGGATATCGGTAAAGTGCCCGGCAATCGCCGCGGCAGCAGCCATCATCGGACTCACCAGGTGAGTACGGCCGCCTCGCCCCTGGCGGCCTTCGAAGTTACGGTTGCTGGTGGACGCGCAGCGTTCTCCCGGTTGCAGAATATCCGGATTCATGCCCAGGCACATCGAACAGCCGGACTCCCGCCACTCGAACCCCGCGTCAACAAATATCTTGTGTAACCCTTCTTTTTCGGCAGCGTGTTTCACTGCCTGCGACCCTGGCACCACCATCGCTCTGACCTTTGGATTGACCCGGTAACCCTTCGCCACTCTGGCGGCGGCGCGCAGGTCCTCAAGCCGCGAATTGGTGCACGATCCAATAAAAACGCGGTCCACAGAAATCTGTTCGATGGGCGTGCCCGGCTCGAGATCCATATATTTCAGCGCGTGCTCGATCGCTCGATGATCTGCGCCATTGCCGAGCTCTGGAACCCGGCCGGTCACCGGAACCACCATGCTGGGATTCGTTCCCCAGGTAACAAATGGCGCAAGTTTCGCGGCATCGATCTCCATCCCAGCATCGAAGCGCGCGCCAGCATCGCTTGGCAGCGTACGCCAGTGCTCCACCGACCTCTCCCATTCGCCATTTCGTGGCGAGTATCGCCGACCCTTCACATATTCGAACGTGATTTCATCGGGAGCCACCATTCCCGCCCGTGCACCGGCTTCAATACTCATGTTGCAGAGCGTCATGCGGCCTTCCATCGAAAGGCCGCGGACCGCCTCGCCGGCGTATTCAATGACGTGTCCAGTAGCCCCAGCACTCCCGATCTGGCCGATGATGCCGAGCGCCAAATCCTTTGCAGTGACTCCTTTGGCCAATCTGCCCTTGATCTCAATGAGCATGGTTTTCGGCCTGCGCTGCGGCAGGCATTGCGTAGCCAGTACGTGCTCCACTTCTGAGGTACCGATGCCAAACGCCAGCGCGCCGAAAGCTCCATGAGTACTGGTGTGGCTGTCGCCGCATACGATCGTCATGCCCGGTTGCGTCAGTCCTAACTCCGGCCCAATCACGTGCACAATTCCCTGGTCTACCGAATCCATGTCAAAGAGCGGAATCCCGAATTCGAGGCAATTTTTCTGCAGCGCCTGAATCTGTAATGCGGCGATGGGGTCAGAGATTGGAGTGCCGCGCGGGGCGGTCGGAATGTTGTGGTCCACAGTCGCCACGGTGCGCAGCGGTTGGCGCACCCGGCGGCCTGCGGCGCGCAATCCATCAAATGCCTGGGGCGAAGTTACTTCATGTACCAGATGCAGATCGATATAAAGAAGAGGCGGACGCCCCAGCGGTTCGGCCACCACATGCGCGTCCCATACCTTGTCAAATAATGTGCGTTTACCGGTCATAGTTAGTGCAAGTATTTAGCGTACGTTTGCCACAGGAACTCCCACCCATCCGGGAATATGGCAGGAGATCAAGAGACTTCGAATCACAACACGTGTTGATAGTTTATCAACAATATGGAGCAGCATGCTGGTTGATGTGATTGGATGCACAAGCCGGCGCAGAGCTATGCCAGGTCGGGGTATTTCGAAGTATTCCTTAACATGCGCTCGATCATACGGTCATGGTCGTGCCGCAGGTATTTCAGCCGATTTACTCCGTAGCGCCAGAGGGTTGAAATATCCGTGTGGTACCAGCAGCATTCTGTCATGCGAGGAGAAAATCCACAAAAAAAGCGGAAACGCGAGAGCGCCAGATCAGGCGAAACCAGCATCGCAGCAGCCACTCGATGATTGCCCTCGATGATGGTCAGGGGGCCGTTCTGGTCGATCCCGATCAAAAGGACCGAGCTTGGCGTTACTGATTCCGGCAAATGCTGACTCAGGGCGCGTATCTTCGAGATGAATCCGCCGCTTTTGCCGGAAGCGATTCGCCCGCGGAGTAATTCCACTACTTCGAACAGGTTGAAACTGCCCTTGGCGACTCTGAGCCATTGAGATCTGGGAAACACGCGTATGCGTCCCAAGTCCTCCGGGCTCAACTCCACCTGCCACCAGTCGGTATCGGCGGGAAGTTCTCGCCAGAGCTTTCCCCGACGACGGTCGAGCAGGGCACGCCTTAATTCGTTTTCCTGCTCGCTCGTTAGATTAGGCTGATATACGAGATGTCCAAGCTTGTCCCGGTAACCATCGTATTGCTTCTCGTAGAATTCATTTTTCAGAAACTCAGCAATAACCTCTTCCTTTGAGACCCGTCGAATTCTGGTCATGTTCCCGATAACCTGAATCTCCGTCAAGGAAGAGCGAGACCGGAACAGTGGTGCTGCCACGGTAACCAGCAGGGCAATCATCAGGATCAACTGCACCGCAATGACCTGGTGCAAGTTCTTGTGGAACGTGTAAATTCCGAGCACCACGGCCCCGCTCATCCCCAGTTGCAGCCAGCCCACATTCACAATCTTACGAGACATCTCATAAGTCATGAGTACGACGGCCAGAGAGTAGACCCCAGTGGCTGCGGCATACAACAGAAGCAACGATGTGTAAGGACTTCTCCCGCCCAGAGGCGGGAAACCCGCACCCAGCAGGAATTTCCAGAGTGCATTCGGCGCCAGCCACAGTCCGAACAAGAAAAGTGTCGTGATCAGGAGCACCAGCAGAAAAGTTGTGGTCAACACCATGCGACCGCCCCGCTCGTCGCTCCGGGCGCCGGCCGAGACCGGGAACATGCTGCTCACAACCGACCAGGACAACATGTACACTACACGTCCCACTAGAGCCACGGCGGCATAGAGACCAGCTTCGCCTGCGGAGAAGAAGTGCTTTACCAGAACTATATCGACGTTATTGATAATGACCTGGCCGACAAAAAACACCGCCGCCTGCATTCCTTCCCAGAAGGAGGCTGGTAGATCGGGCTTGGTCGCTACCCGCAGATCTTTCTGCGGATACGCCATAAGATAAGCGACACCGAGCGAGGCTGTGACCGCTGCAATCACCCCAGTCACGCCCCATCCCAGCACCAACAGCAAGATTGCACCGACCAGTTTGACCAGAACTTCTACGACAAAGTTCTCGGCCAGGCGCCGGAAATCGTACATGCCCTGCAGCAGACCACGTCTTACGCCAAGAGGAACATAAAGGGCAGTTCCGACGCCCAGCAGAATGATGTAGGTACGAGTTGGCAGCTTGAGGTAGCTGGATACTGCGCTGCTGGCCAACACCAGCAGCACCCCCAGAATGGTGCCGACTTTCCACGAGCTACGATGGAGACTGACGTAGACTCCGGCTTTGGCCTCCAAGGCCTCGCTCTGCGCCACGAACTTGGAACAGACAAGCTGGAAAGCCAGGGTAACGGACGACAACAACATCAGCAGCGTGTATACAGCGGCCGCGTGGCCGAACTGTACAGCTCCGAGCCAGCGCGCAATCAGGATGTTGTAGAGCAGATTGATGCCGCCCACCATGGCAGAACTGATGAGCATGACCATGCTGCCACCGAGGAGCCGGGCACGCAGAGCGCCAGAAGAGCCCAATGGTGCGACCGCCAGTGAACCTTCCTGGCCAATTTGCGGTGCTCGCAATGAGGGCGCCTTGATAGTGTTCATCGTCATTCAGTCAAGCTCTAGGTACAAGTCCCTTGGTCGCTGGGTGAGGGAGGGCACGGTTTTTAAAACTGCGGACGTCTCAATTACTTTCCCGCTAAAACAATGTCAGCCGGATCACTGGAAGAACGGTAGTTCTGCCGCCGCCCGGAAAATCGTAGAAAGTCTGCTGCTGCAATCCGAACGAGAAACGTAATGGGTAGGAAACCGGGGTCTCTCCCGTACCGTCGTTCACTGCTCCTCGCATAGGCTTTACGTAAGAGACCAGAAACTCGTTTTGCACGTTGTCGTAGGTGTGGAATCCCTGCCCTCTGGACATGAGGAAAGAACCCTGCACGCTCCAACGGCTGTTGGGCTGGTAGTCGAAGCGGACACCCGGACGAACGGCTTCCGCTATGGCAAACTGAAGGTCCTTTACTCGCCACGAACGTAGATATTCGGCCAGCATTGCGACCCTCAAGTTGGAACCAAATCTGTGCTGTACGCCGACGTAACTGCTGGTCGTGAAATATTCCCTTATCAACGGACGGAAAAGGACGTCTCGGGCGCCGTAGCCTGCCAATAGCTCAGTGCTTCCCCAAGGACGGCCGACGGTAAACTCGAGCAACGCCGAGGCGTCGCGAGAGTGCAGGTTTTGTTCGGTGAACGGACCAGCTTCGCGAATCCCCCTGGCCGAAATTGACAACCAGTTCCCGATGGAGTTGCTCGATATATATAAGAATTGGCGAAACAGGTTCTGGTTCATGGCGAAGGGCGAAATCGTGTCGCGACGAATGGTGAACTGCAGTCCTGGAGTGAATGTAAAGGTCGCGTTCCCGATATGGAGAAGCGGGTTAATGGCGCCATTGAACGTGGTGTCGTAAGTATTGCGGTCCTGAATGAGCAATTGACTTGGAATGGAAATGCTCCCGCGAGCGTTGCGTTCCTCTACAAATCCGCTGATTACGGGCCAGCTTTGAAGACGAGCCTTGAAGTGGGCAATGCCCAGGCTTTCGAATGAGGAGCGGGGCGGAGGTAGCAGTGTGCCAGTCGTGCCCAGCAAGGGATTCGTCAGCAGTTTCGCATCCAGGGTGTAGATATTTATGTCCTCAAAAATTGGGCTCAGTGAAATGTCAGAAACCACGCCGACATTGGGCTTTATCTGCCGCCCTTCTTGACTTGCGAGATCGAATTCGGCGCGCTGTGCCGCTTCATCTGTGGCATTCATGTCATTAGCGCGGGCGTAAAACGACAAGGCATGAACTGTATCCTGCTGTTGGCGGTACACGTTAGCCTTGGCTACCAGGTAATCGTAGTTCTGCTCGTTATCCGAATCGTTGCCCAGGCTGGCTAATTGGGCTTCCGCGCTGGAGGTTTGACCTTGTGCAAGGTAAGCGTTGGCCAAACCGACCGCGACAACTTGCTGATCGGCTCCTTCAGTTTCGGCGCGCTCGAAATATTTTTTGGCCAGCTCGAAGTCATGGATGGACATAAAAACATCGGCGGCCTTCAGCAGGTGCTCGGGTGTAATATCCTCCGTGTTGTCAATTCGCGCTTCGGCGAATCCAAGAGCCACTTGCTCGCGCGCCTCCGCCAGCCGGCCTTCACCTGCAAACAATCGCGCCAGAGACAGGCGCGTTTCCACGGTATCTCCTCCCACAACATCCAGGGCTCGGGAAAAGCGTTGCATAGCGGCCTTGCGATCACCCAGCGTCAGCAGCGCATCGCCAGTGGCGAGGAGGATGCGGTCTGAATCTCCACCAATCCGCTCTGCTTCTCCAATTGCGTGCATGGTGTTTTCCCGCTCCCCCATCCTGGCATAGCAATGCGCCATCTGCGCGTATATCACAGGATCGTTGGGCGAGAGCTGGAGCGCGGCTTGCAGAGTATTAATGGAGTCGCCGTAGCGATGCAGCCGGTATTGCGCATCGGCGAGCGCCAAACGCGTTCTGATGTCGGAGGGAGCGAATTGGATTGCCGCTTCATATTCCTTAATGGCCTGATTCAGCAGCACCTGTTGGCGGTAGGCCTCGGCGCGCGCCAGATGAATGGTGACTGATTCGCCCAGAATCTTTTCAGCCGCGTTCGCTTCTTTAATGGCAGGCTTTGATTTCCTCATTTGCAGATACGAATAAGCCAGCCCGAGGTGGGCCTCGCCGTAGTCAGGCCTTAATTGGAGCGCCTTCTCGAAATCCGCTGCGGCTTTGGGTGCTTGTCTCAGATCATTGAGTACGTATCCCCGATTCATATACCCAGTGGCCATCTTGGGATCGTGCTCTAACGCCTCTGTGAAGTCGGCTACGGCCTCATGGAGCAAACCGTCGTGCACGTGGATGTAACCAGCAATCAGGGGAAGATCTTTGTCCTTGGGCAGAATCTTCTGATACTGGCGAACGATGGTATTCGCTTCGTCATAACGTCCCAGAAAGAGCAGATCGTATGCCAGGTAAACCGGCGCTTCCGCATCGCGCGGTAATTTCTGTATCACCTTGTATCCCAATTGCGCGGATTCCAAATACTTGCCGCTGAAAGTAAGGTAGCGTTCGTGCTCGCGCATCAACTGAGGGTTCTGGTTCATGTCGGCGTCGGCGCGATCCAGCCAATTTTTTGCGACGGGCAACTCGTGAGCTTCAAGAGCGGCATTGGTGCCGCCAGCTAGCACCAGAGGGTTGCGGGGAGCCAGTTTGTGGGCTTTTTCATAATTGCTCTGAGCTTTGGCAAACTGCCGCGACGCTGTGTACATGTCTCCAAGCGCAAGATAGGGAACATAGTCATCCGGGTACAGCGTAGCCAGGCGGGTAAAGTAGTCTTCAGCAGCTTTTTGGTCTCCCATATCGCGGGTGAGGTAGCCGAGCGAAGACAGCGCCGAAGCGTTCGTGGGGTCCAGCTTCAGCGCACGATTGAACATCTGTAGCGATTGATCTTTCTTCTCCAGTTTCCACAACAGATTGGCGTAATTCAACGTGATATTAACGCTGGAGGGATCTAGCGAGAGGGCCTCTTTCAGGTCCTTTTCCGCCTCGCCGGAGTGTCCAGAGGCATCCTCCAGGGCGGCGCGGAGGCGAAGAAATTCCGGCCGGTTTGCGTCCTGGAAATCCAGATTCTGCATTGCGGCTTGGGCCAAACTGACCTGTCGCTGCGCCGCATTAGAGTCCCCATCATCGCGATAGAGCTGATAAAGACTCAGCCGCAGTTCAACAGGATAGAGCACCCCTTCGGGCACTCCTTCCGGTACATTGCTGAGCGCAAGCTCGTATTCGCGGATTGCGTCTTGGGGACGGTTCTGCAAGCTGGCTATTTGCCCACGCACCGCATGCAGACGGTAATAGTTGGGATCAATTCCCTCAGCCCGCTTTAGGAAATCGTTGGCGCGGCCGCTATCTCCCGCATTCACGAATGCTTGCGCGGCACTAAGTTGCAGGGCGATATCTTTGCTTTGCGCGTCAGCCGCTTGCGCATACGAATCCGCAGCTTCCTTCTTCTTACCTGCTAACTGATAGGTGTAGCCCAGTTCCCCCAGCAGGGCCGGCGGTTTGGATGGCGCAGACTTCAACGTCGAGATCGCCAGATCGTATTGCCTGGCATCGCGGTAGAATCCCGCGACGGCGCGCACCACATCAGTATCACGGGGAGCGCGTCGTCGGGCGCGTTCCAACATCTGCTTCGACATTTCCGGCTGCTTCATCAGCACGTAGGCTCGCGCCATTAGAAGTTCGGTGCGTGCGGATGGCTTCAGGGCGTCGGCACGCTGTAGTAGTCCCAAGGTACGTTGCGGGTCAGAGGTCAAAAATAGTTCGCCCGCCAGGGTCAGCTCAGTGGGACTCTTAGGATTTGCCGCTAGCACCCGAAGCACAGTTTTCTTAGCGTCGTCATTACGGCCCATCCGAGCGTAGGTCTGCGCCAGGCCGGACAGTCCGTTGATGGAGCTTGGCTGATTCTTAAGGCCGTGCTGGTAGGCGTCGACGGAGGTCTGGTAGCGACCGGCCAGCCGGGCCGTGTAGCCCAGCAGGAACCAGAAGTCTGTGTTTTGCGGGGCAGCCTTGGCGGCGCGTTCGGCGTAGGCGACGGCTGAGGCATAATCGCCTCTATCTATCGCTTGCTGGGCGGCCCGGGCTTGACGGGCTACCTCAATACTGGAGCCCCAACCCATGCCACTTGACGACGGTGAAGAAACTTGCGACATGCCATGCGATTTCTGTGACTGCTTAGGTTGCCCAGTAGCCACTTGTCCATTCTGATTTACCTCAAACGTCTGCCCGGACGCAGTAACGGCGGCAGCCAGCATAAGGGAGCACAGCGCGGCGGAGAATCGAGTTCCCAAAGCTTTCATGGCATGAAGTACGAGCGCATTAGGGCCACAATTAGACAATTGCGCTCGGGTTCCATCTGCTCTGATGCCTTTGCCAGAATTCCGGTTGGTCATTGCCAGGCCGTCCGGGCAACCCCGGCAACCTCTGACCTAAGATCGGCTAACCCTTGCAGAATCCACAGCAAACCATCCAAGCAGAACAGGAATCCAAAGGTCGCTGAACAACTTACCAGGAGGCGTCCGTGGATCAGAGGGATACGAGCTTTTTCCGCCGGCCGATCCCGCCTGCCGCGATCGTGCTCATCGCATTGGTCGTGCACGCTCCGCTGCTGATCATGCAGTTGCCGACTACGACTACTTACGACGCGAACTTTCACATCTTTTTCGCATCGCATTACGCTCATCACTGGTTCAATCCGTGGAATGAACAATGGTTCGCGGGATTTTCCCAAACCACCTATCCGCCACTCGGACACCAGTGGATTGCGATCTTGTCTTTCATTTTCGGATTGAACATGGCGTATATGCTGGTGCAACTGATCGGCGTGGTGCTGCTGCCGGTTGGTGTGTTCCGTTTCGCTCGATTGTGGGTCAGTGAGCGTGCCGCAAGTTACGCGGCGTTGCTTAGCGTGTTTCTTGGGACAGTTGCGTTCCTCGTGTACTCAGCCGGCCAACTCTCGACCACGGTCTCAGCCCCCTTCTACCTGCTGGCCCTGCCTTATTTTTACGAGTGGTTGCGTTGGGGGCGGGGGCGAGCTCTGGCGAAAGGCGTGGTGCTGACTCTGGTAGCAGCTTCGATTCACCACGTGACGCTGTTGTTCGGCGCGATATTGTTTGCCGCGCCCGTGCTAATGCTCGCCTGGATGGACCGCCGCGCAGAGCGCGATGGCGGCGGCCTGGCGGTTTTAGGAAGAGCAGCAGTCTTCACAGCACTATCGGCGATCGGTGTTGCCATAGTATTGCTGCCCTACTGGATCTCGATTCTCCAACACCCAATTGAACAGGTTCCCATCCCTCACGCCAGCCGGTCGAACTTCCTGCTCAATGTCGATTATGGGATGAATTACTTCATCGTCCCTTACGGTGCGCTAATCCTGGCGTTGCCATTCATCGTGATTCGAGGCGCCTCGGTGCCACGTTTGCGACCGTTGCTGATCTTCTTCTGGATCGCGTTCATTTTTGGCCTGGGCGGAACTACTCCCCTTCCGCGCTTGTTGCTGGGACGAGCTTTTCAAATCCTCACCTTCGAGCGATTCACCTTGCTGGCCGCATTGCTGGCCCTTCCCATTGTTGGGCTGTTGGTTGAGGAACTCCTGGATCGAGCCCCGAAGCTTGCCTCGATTGGCGTCAGCATCGCCGCGATTGCCACGTTTGCGTTGGCCCTGGGCTGGATGTACTTCAGTCCGTTTAAAACCATCGGTGGGATGAACGTGGATTCAGTGGTCTCTTTCCTGAATCGTGACGGACACGATAAGTATCGTTACATCACGCTCGGGTTTGGTAACGCTTTGCCCAAGGTTTCTACTTACACGACTGCGAACAGCGTCGATGGTGAATACAACTCAGCCAGGCTGCTGCCCGAGATGACGCAGTACGGTGCGGCTCAACTTACCAGCGCCAAGTTTTTCGGACGGGCGGGTATGGAATCGCTGCGGGCGATGCTAAAGCACGCTAATAGGTACGGACTGAAATACATCTTCGTTCATGATGCGTACTACGATCCGCTGCTGGCCTTCGCAGGCTGGCGAAAGATTGAGACCTTTGACAATGGCCTGGTTACAGTCTGGTCCAAAGAAGATGTTCCACCTGCGCGCAAGATTGAGTCGGACGCGATACCTGCTCCCTGGGAAGGTCTGCTCTGGGGCATTCTTCCGATAGGGTGTAGCTTCTTTGCAATTTTGTTGTGGCTGTTAGTTCCGGACCGCGTGAGGTCTCTGGAAATTGTGCCGTCCTCTACCCCGGCCGAAGTACCGACGTACGCGCGGGAGGCCCACTGATGAGATACCTTCTGGCTCTCCTAATTTTTGCGGTCACTCTACTATTCGTGGCCGTGGGGTGGGTAACCTCGGGCGGCCTGGCACGGGCCGAGATCAGATCGGCTTCCACGCCTACCGAAGCGGTACAGGCTCTACTGGCAGATGTGCAGTCGCACAACTGGGATCGAGCCTATGCGCGACTTGCGAACAACAAAGATATCGACCGAAGCGCATTCGAACGCGATCTTTCCGGCAGCTATCGTAGCTTGCGGACGTATTCTTCGTTGGAAGGATTCGATGTTTGGCCAATTCATGCTGCCAGCGAGCAAGCGGTGGTTCGTGCCAACTTGCATTGGTCGACGGCGGTGGGCCCAATCGATGACGTCCGCGACTTGAAAGTGGAGCACCAAGGGAGTAGTTGGAAAGTAGACTGGCCGTCTCCCAATCTTCCCAAGGTGCCGCCGCAGGTGATCCCCGTGAACTACCTCCGTTGGGACGTAATCAACCGCGGCCCGGAAGATGACTGGGGCGAGCAGAACGTGGATACGCCGCAGGTGCGCATCATCTCGATGAATCCGGTCGAGCGGCCAGACCGGCTGATCATCCTCGGCGAAATTGTGAACGAGGATACAGTGCCGGCTTATGTGAACGTCAATGCAACGCTGCTTGATCAGCATAATGCACCCATGAGCCAGGAGGGCAGCTTTGACAAAATCTCTCACACCTTGCTGCCCAAACAAGTGTCGCCGTACCGGATTGACTTCCCCGGCATAAAGCTGAAGCAGATTAAGAGCGTGCGGATGGATGCAAAAGCCATGCTGGTACCGGCCAGCGCTGATCCGGTCATCGAGGTTTCTGGACAACGCATGAACACGGATGCGCTTGGCAAGAAGGTCCTGAGTGGTGAGCTGCTGAACGAAAGTGGACAGCCGGTGAACATCGCCCAGACCCTGGCGGTGTTTTACGATAGCAACGGTAGAGTCATTTGGGTTTCGGACGGATATATCGATCAGGCGCTGCTGCCGCAAACCCCCGTCCACTTCGCGGTGGATTTGCCGGATGACGTAGCCGCAAAGGTGCAGAACTATCACGTCACGGTGAACCATTACAGCAGTGGCAATTCGTAATATGCGCCATACCTTCGTATTTTTCATTCTGCTGCTTCTTAGCGAGCTCAGCCTCACCGGCGCGCGCGCGGCGGACTTACATCCGCCGAAGCAAGTAACTGCGGGCAATGGCTTTTCAATTGCGACGACCGGCAATGGAGATGCCACTTTCTATCTGGTGGGGCCGAGCGATCGCGCAAAGCAGACGGTACGGCTTGGAAATGCGATCGAGGTCGCGGCTGACGACGTGCGCACTGCCGGGCGCTACATCGCCACGGTCTGTGGGTCGGATGGTTGTGCGAGTTCCGCATTCTATGTTGTTGCTGCCGCCCCGGCCCAACTGAGCTTTCTGGTTCATCCCTCTCGCGTGCCAGTGTCTGCGAAAGATGCGATCAGTGCGGTGGCATTTGTCTTCGACAAGTTTCACAACCTGGTGTTGCAGCCGGTGAAGGTGGATTTCAATGTGGCTGTGAAAGATGCTCCAGCGATTTCACGATCTTTGCCGACAAACAATGGTGTCGCCTGGATACGCCTGAACGCCACTCGCAAAGGCGGGCCAGCACAGGTGGTGGCTTCGATTGGAAGTATTTCCGAGCACCGGGTGGTACAGCAGGTCGCGTCTGATGCCTGTAACTTGCGCATCAAGGCAACACGCAAGGGGAATTCCGTCGCGGTAGAGACAGAGACAGTGCGCGACTGCAGTGGCAATCCGGTACCGGACGGCACGGTTGTGACGTTCACTGCAACTGACGCGAAGGGGAAGACAACAGTTGATGCGCCGATCAAACGCGGAACAGCGCGGGTACAAATGCCGCTCACAGGGGGAGCGACTATCTCCGTCGCCTCGGGCGTGGCCATGGGCAATGAGGTGCGGATTGGGGGAACGCCATGATTTCATGGGTTGCGTTCCGGCGTTTGGGTTTGGTGCTTTTTGGTGTGCTGTTGCTCGCTC
>Ga0209160_1000497_pt1 | contig 32086 bp, 32 predicted proteins | sample GraSoiAngelo_153_FD_186167 | JGI IMG/M metagenome (GOLD analysis project Ga0209160, IMG submission 186167) | Grasslands soil microbial communities from the Angelo Coastal Reserve, California, USA - 14_1009_12_40cm (SPAdes) (version 2) | ecosystem: Environmental > Terrestrial > Soil > Grasslands ...
ACCGAGTGCAAGAACCCGCGCACGGTGCGGGAGCTACACCTATCTGGAGTACGTTCCCGCGAGTGGTTGCCCCACCCGCTCAGAACAGACAGGTTCCCGTCCCTAAGATGGCGCGGGTGCTTCGGCGCTATCACTACCTGAGCGTTGTGAAAGAAGACCGCGAAGGCACGCGCTTGGTTCGAGAGCGCGTGAAGTGTGGGAAGCCCTCATGCCGCTACGCGCAGGACGTCAGACACCGCCACGGCCCGTACCTGCACGTGAGGTACGAGGAATACGATCGTCGAACTTGGGAGACCAGCTTCCGGGGGAGTACGTTCCCGCGAGTGAGCTCGCGCGGGTGCGCCACTGAATCAGCCGCGCGCGGGCCGCCGGCGCACGTGGGCGTGAGATCATGGCGTTCCTACGCCGCTACATCATGGGGGGGTACCGTGATAATTCCTCACATGGCGTTCCCGCGGAACGCCCCGCTGACGGCAAAAGCGAGGGACGCGCCGCTCGCCGCCAACGGGCAGTATGAAGCTGGGAAGGTGTGTGGATGTCGGCGCTCGCTCCCGAATCCTTTGCGTCGGTCGTCGGCGCTAAGATAGCCCCATGGGCCCGCGGATCGTGCTGTCCATCGCGCTCGGGCTCGCCATCGGCTTCATCGCCGCCGTGGCGTCTGGCAATCAGAGCGCACAACACCCGCCAGGGGGCGACGCCCCGCCGGTTCCGACGCTTCGGCGGGGCCTGAATCTCAGCCATTGGTTCGCTCAGGCTCGAAGCGCGCACGGTTATAGCCAGGAGCATCTGACCACGTACACGACCGCCTCCGACGTCGCCCTTATTCGTCGGCTGGGATTCGATCACGTGCGTCTCAGCGTTGACCCGGCGCTGCTCTTCACGCCCGCGAATGTCGAGATCGTTCAACGCGATCGGCTGCAGGAACTCGAACGGGCCATCCGGATGATCATCGACGCCGACCTGGCGGTCGTGATCGATATGCATCCGACCCCGGACTTCAAGAAGGCGCTGGGGCGAGACGATGGCCAGGTCGAACGCTTCGCGGATTTCTGGCGCGACCTTGCCGGCCGGTTCGCCCGGCTGCCCGTCAACCGGGTTGTCTTCGAGATCCTGAACGAGCCGGAGTTCGAGGACCGCTATCGATGGAGCGGTGTCCAGGCCAAGCTGCTCGCCGGCGTCCGACAAGCGGCACCACGGCACACCGCGATCGTCAGTGGGCACGGGTGGGCGAGCATTGAAGAACTGCTAAGTCTCGAGCCGGTCCGCGACGCCAACGTCATCTACAACTTCCACTTCTACCTGCCTCAGATATTCACGCACCAGGGCGCCGCTTGGGGCAGGCCGTTCTGGCGCCACCTCGCCGCTGTCCCTTATCCCTCCAGTGCGGACAACGTCGCACCCGTGGCCGACGGGCTGTCCGATGACGTGTCCAGGCTGCTGGTGACCCGTTACGGGTATGAGCAGTGGAGCGGAGCGCGCATTCGGGCTGAGATTCAACAGGTTGCCGCGTGGGCGAAGAAGCGGAATGTTCGCGTCCGGTGTAATGAGTTCGGCGTTTATCGGCGTGTCGCGCCTGCCAGCGACCGGGTGCGCTGGATTGCCGATGTCCGCACCGCGCTCGAGATGTACGGGATCGGGTGGACCATGTGGGACTACGCCGGCGGCTTTGGCCTCGTGACCAAGCAATCGGGGCAGATCGTCGTGGACCAGCCCATCGTCTCGGCGCTCGGGCTCGGTGCGGACGCGACCCGGTGAATCAGCCTCCGTATTTCTTGCGGTGGCGCCCCGCCGATCTTCCCGTCGAGCAGCCAACCAAGTTCGAGCACCTCTGGGCGCTCGTGCTCGCTGGTGGAAGGGGCTGGAGGCCCCTCGTCCGTCTCAAGCCATCATCACGTAAGCCACGCCGAGCGCCACCAGAGCGGCCGAAAGGACCAGCTCGTATCGCATTCGCAGTGGAGGTGCGAACTTGTAGATGAGGACGACGATGCCCAGGATCACCGCCCACCACAGGCTGGACATCCCGAGAAGGACCATGGCCACCATGAGCGCCGCGCTGCATCCAAGGCAGCTGAGGCCGTAGCGCGCGCCTCCGACTGCGGCGTTCCGCATTAGATTGAAGGGAAGCGGTCCGTGCAGCGCGCATAGCTCGCGGCACCGGGCCTGGCTCGCCCGTTTGACCGGGCTCACAGAGTAGACGCCGGCCAGAGCTAGCGCCACTCCAACGACCACAGGCTGGTTGGGCCACGGCATTCTCATGGCGGTGTAGACCGCGTAGCACACCACGCCAAAGATCAGCCACACGCCGAGGTACGTGCCGGCAAGCACTCCGGTGGCAAGCTGCCATCCGCGTCGGCGTTCGGCCGTTCGCGCGAACTCGAGGACCACCGGGATCGCCGAGGGCAGCATCATCGCCGCCATCATCACGACCCAGGCCGCGGCGAAGGACTCGATCGGGCCGAGGCCCATGTCCATTCCGTCCATTCCGGCCATGGAGCGCGAGTGCTGGACCATGACCACCCACGCAACGCCGGCGACAGCGAGGACGACCAATGCGGCCACCGTAGGTTTGGCCAGTTCCTGTCGGGCGTCGAGGGCGTTCATCAGCACTCGGCACGCCGGACAGAATCCGGCCGGCCTCGCTTGCCTGACGAGCCCGATCGCCCGAAGGAGCCGGCCGCCGTACATCAGTCCTGATACTCGTCGCGACGGCGAACCCACCCAGTCGCGCCGGAGTCGCCCTCATCGCGACCCTTCGGTACGAGATCCATGTAGTGATAGGCGACGTTCAACATGTCGAGCCCACGCTCGTAGGTTGAGTACGTGTGGTAGATCTGGCCGCCGTCCTTCAGGAACACGCTGATGCCGGGTGCCTCAGTCAGCCCCCACGGGCGGAGCCGGTAGTTGTAGTCGACCTTCTGGGCCTCATCGGTGAAAGAGACGCGATAGTCCAAGTTGAAGTCACTGCCGAGCGATGACAGCCACGGAAAGCCCCAGCCCATCCGTTTCTTGTAGGCTGCAAGTTGCGGGTAGGGAGCCCGTGAGACCGCGGCCACTGTGATGTCGCGGTGGTTCAGGTGGACGGTGATGCCGTTGAAGTTGTCCATCCAGAAGGAGCAGACGAAGCACGGCGCGTCGGCCGTCCAGGGCGTATGAGGCCCGCGGTGTCCGGATTGAACATCGCGTGATAGATGACCAGCTGGCCGCGCCCCGCGAAGACGTCGCTGAGCGTCTGCGTCCCGCGCTCGCTCTCGAAGGTGTATTGCTTCTCGACGAGCTCCCAGGGCAGATCGCGCCGCTCCCGGCTCAGCTGGTCGCGCATCCGGGTGAACTCCTTCTCCTTCGCCAGGTGCCTCTTCCGTGCCCTGAGCCACTCGTCGTGTTTCACCACCTTGTGAGTTGCCATGTGATCCCTCCTCCTCAAGCCCTCTCGACTCTACGCCCGGGCTCCAGGCCGCCGCGGACCTAGGATAGGATCGAAAGGACTCGCGTGAAGAGCCAGTTCGTGTCCGAACGACCAGGCCAATTCAATGAGCTTCCACGTCAGCCTCGTCGGGTGCGGCTCACCTCACCGTGAGGATGGCCGCCGCCACGTCACCCGGACTTCACCCAGGAAGTTGCTCATAACGTAAAGGTCGGTCCTGAGAGTTGACGCGGCTGCGTGGATCAGAGACGCCACCACGGTGCGAGGCGATCAACCGCATCTTCGGCCGGGGATCGCGACCGGCTTCTTCGGCTACGGCTACCAGACGTGGATCTTTCCCGGTGAGCGACGCATGTTCGCGCTGCTCGGAGTCCGCGGCCAGTCGATCTTTGTCGACCCGCAGAGCCGCCTGGTCATGGTGCACACCGCGGTACGCAAGCAGCCTGCGGCTGGTCCGGGTCCCCGCGAGTCCACCGCCCTGTGGGCTGCCGCAGTGCGGGAGCTCGGAGGGTCGCGCTGATGGCATGCCCAACGGGACGCCCCGAGCCTCCACCAACCGCTTGTGGGCCGCTTGCAGGAAGCAAATTGCCCTTGACCGAGACCGTCTTCGACGCGTAGGTTCTGGCTCGACTTTTTCCAACGTTAACCGTTCGGACCCGCGCAGTCACAGGAGACTCGGCTCGGTTCGGTCCCTCGGCGTCAACTTTCGAAGCGCCCACAACTACGTCGAGCCTGCCGCGTAGCCACTATCGAGGCAGAGGATCCGCACGACGTGAGTTCCGTAAGGAGGGGACGACCATGGTGCAGAAGCGATTCTTCAAACTCCACGGATTGCTCTGCCTGTTGCTGGTGCTACTCCTGCTGCCGACAGGCGGGAGCCCCCAGGCCCAACCCGCCGCCGGCAAGGCCAAGGTGGACCGTCTGGTGATGGGTCTGATCAACCCGTATCGGGACTACATGCGTCCCTGGATCAACGGCACCCCCGACCACAACATTCAGCATGATCCCGTATTCGAGTGGCTGTTCGAGGTCGACGTCTCATCGGGCGGATACAATCCCTGGCTGGCCAAGAGCTCGGAAATGGCGAAGGACGGCCGGTCCTGGCGCATCAAGCTGCAGAAGGGCGTGCAGTTCCACCACGGCTATGGCGAGTTCACGGCCAAGGACGTGGTGCACAACCACGCGTTGTGGTGCGACCCCAACTACCCGGGTCGTAAAGACCCAACGACGGTTGGCTACAAGCAGGGCATGTGCGCGGTCCAGCGAGTCGAGGTGATCAACGACCACGAGATCGTCATGCACTGCAAGGTCGTGTGCCTCGACCTGCTTTTCTATTACTCGAGCGCGTCGAGCATGATCATCTTCAGCAAGGCGCAGTGGGACAAAGAAGGGGAGATGGGCTACGAAACACGGCCGGCCGGCACCGGGCCGTACATCTTCAAGGAGCGGCAACTCGGCCGGTATGTCCTGTACGAGCGCGCCCCGACGCCGCACTGGAAGTGGGGGGTGGTGGACTGGAAAGAGATCATGATGACCTGGAACGTCGAGGAGCCGCCGCGCTTTGCCCAGTTGCTGACGGGAGAAAGCCACCTCACCGAGATCAACAGAGACCTCACCGACGAGGCGATCGCCAAAGGATTCAAACTCGTCCGTAGCCGGCAGGTGGCGCAACAGACCGTCATTGCTTTCGGCGGACTGTACTTCGGCACCGAGGACAAGGCCACGAAGCGCTACACCGAATACGGGGGCATAACGGGAAGACTCGACCCCAAGGTGCCGTGGACCAACAAGAAGGTGCGGCAGGCCATGAACAAGGCCGTCAACCGCGAGGAGCTGCTCAAGGTGCTGTACAAGGGCCGGGCGACGCCCACCTACGTGGCGGGCTTCTATCCCGATCTGCCGGGCTGGGACCCCACCTGGGCGAAGCGCTTCCCCGAGATGTATGGCTACGATCCCAAGAAGGCCAAACAACTGCTCGCCGAGGCCGGATACCCCAAGGGCTTCAAGGCGAAGGCGTGGCTGTTTCCGTTTGCCGGGGCGCCGGAGCTCGTCCAGTTGCTGGAGGCGGTGGCCACGCAGTTGCGCGAAGTGGGCATCGAGCTGGAGCTGGAGGAGGCAGACTTGGTGGCGGTCGTCCAGCCCAAGGTGCGGGAGCGGCGAGCGAACTGGTACATCAGGGGCGGCGTCCCTTCGAAGAAGGCAGTGGAGCCGCAGATCGCCCTGTTCAACGCCGGCAAGGGCGTAGGGCACTGGTTCGAGGACGACACGATCTACGGGATGTGGGAAGAGTTGCTGCAGATGTCCGATCCCAAGGCGTACGATGCTCAGCTACGCAGGATCGGCAACTACAAGTTCGAGAACTTCGAGATTATCCCGCTCTTCGACGTGCACATCGAGGTGGTGGTGAACCCCAAGATCATCAAGGACTGGCCCTTCTCCGGGTGGGACGGTGGGGACATCGGCCACACGTTCCTCATCAGTGCGTGTAAGCAGGAGAAGCCTTGCAAGTAGGCAGGCGGAGAGAATCCATAGCGTCGGCGGTGATTGCATCCCCAATACCGAACCCGGATAATCGTGGCCCAAAGGAGACGCCGAAGGTGGCGATCATGAACGCGGTCCACGACACCGTCGACAACCGGGCACGGAAGTAGTCGATGGCTATCCCGGGGGAGAAGGCGATCCAGATGGTGCGCAGCGCGCATGCCCAGGCCGCGCAGCTTGACATCGCGGTGACCGCCGTGGTGGTCGACCAGAGCGGCCGGATGATCGCGCTCGGTCGTATGGACCGTGCTCGTCCGATCACGGTAGAGATCGCCCTGAACAAGGCCTATACGGCGGCCAGCTTCCAGCAACCCACCAAGGAATTGACCGACGTCGCCGGGCAGACCTGGTTTCACAGCCTGGTTGTGTCGAGCAATGGCCGAATTATGCCCGGAGCGGGAGCGTTGCCCATCGTGGAGGGCGGTGGTGTCGTCGGTGCCATCGCGGTCGCGGGGGGCACTGAGGAGCAGGATCAGCGCTGTGCCGAAGTAGCGCTTGCCTCCTACGTGTGACAACATTGGGGCGAAGAGTCCGCATCGCGAAGGGGGATGTTCCATGGCCGTGACGCCTGGCACCGAGACTCCGCCCCCGCCGTACCTGGGTCGCTCCGTTCGTATCGTCGGACCTGTCGCCAACGTCGACATGAACCAGACGCCACACCCCAGGAACTCGCGCGGTGAGCTGGGCAAGGCTCTCTTCAACTGGTATCGCAACACGATCTCCAGGGACCCGCTCACCCGGGTGTCGGCGCCCAACCATTTCGCCGACCAGCGAAATTTCCTGGCCTCGGTGGTGAATCAGGCGCCCAAGGGCAAGATCAACTCGAGCCAGGTCGCAGTGTCGGATCCCGCCGCCATGACTCGCCACATCAAGGCGGTCGCCCATCACATGGGCGCTGACGTGGTCACCGTGGCCCGGGCGCACCCGTCGTTCCTCTACGCTGCCACCGCGCCGCCCAAGGACAGCGCCGCGCGCGACGTGTACCAGAACCGCTCCGGCGACGTGTATCAGGGCCGCACTCCGGAGCAGATGGTGCAGCGGTACCCGTACATCATCGTGGCCACCACGGCGTGGGACTACGACAAGCTGCAGGCCCACCGTCACTACATCGGAGACGCCGCCTACCACGTCTCGCAGATGAAGGCCCAGCTGATTCTCAAGGCCCTCGAGGGCTACATCAAGGAGCTGGGCTACGCGGCGCTCCGGGGCATGTCGAACCCCCAGGCGGCCGGGCTCGCCTCCGGCGTCGGAGAGCTCGGGCGCAACGGGCTCCTCATCCACAGGAAGTTCGGCGCGCGCATCCATATGCCCGACCCGATCATGACCGACCTCCCGCTCGTCCCGGACCGGCCCGTCGACAACGGCGTGGAGGACTTTTGCAAGATCTGTCGCAAGTGCGCCATCAACTGTCCCACGAACAGCGTGCCGTTCGGGGACAAGGTGGTCTTCAACGGGGTCGAGAAGTACAAGATCAATTGGCTCACTTGCTACAAGGTCCGACCCTACATGGACGCGCACTGGGGAAGCTGCCTCACGTGCGCCACCGTCTGCCCGTTCACCAAGCCGAATGTCTGGTGGCGGAGCCTCACCGTGTGGGCGCTCAGCGCGTGCCCCATCCCGGCGCGCCCCCTCCTCGTGCGCGCGCTGAAGGCGATCGACGACCGGTTCTGGGGCACCACGCGGCAATCGCGAGTGCGGTGGCTCGGCTATGACTCCGGCATCAAACCCGGGGAGCAGGCCTGCACGGTGGCCGGCTGCACCGCGGAGCATGGCACGGCCCACGCGGCCGAGCCCGTAGGGAGCATAGGCTACTATGCGCCGCTCAAGGAGAACACCAACCGATTCGTGAAGCGGGACGTCTAGTGGCCTTGCGATCCGACTGGCTCAAGATCCCGTGGCGACGGGCGCACGCGCGGCACCACGATCCCTACTGGGACTTCTTCATCAACACTCCGCCGGCAGATCGGGCGAACTCCGTGCTCGACGTGATCCGAAAGGCGCCGGAGGGTAACGTCTTTCCGACCAAGGCCGATCTCCACACGCCGGAGGTCACCACGAGCCACGTCAAGGAGATGGCGCGTTACCTGGGCACCGACCTCGTTGGCATTACGACGCTCGAGAACGACGACGCCGGCCATCCCTTCGCTATCGTCTGCGTAGTGCGCGCCGACGATGACCCACACGAAGCGCCCGGCATCGGCGGTCAGGTGCCGGCGCAGAACGGGCTGTTCGTCACGTTCGTGCTGGCCGCGTGGATCCGCGAGCTGGGATTTCGCGCGACCATGGCGATGTCACCCGACGCTCCGCGACTGGCCGCGGCAGCGAAGCTGGGCACCCTCGATCGAACCGGGAAGCTGGTGACCGCGGAGTACGGCACCCGGGTTCACGTCGCCGACGTGATCCGTACCGACCTGCCCCTCGTCCCCGCGTAGCGGCGCTTCCCGTCGCGGCCGTGCCTTACGTCATCACGGGCCTGTGCACCAACGATGGAGCTTGCGTCGAGGTTTGCCCGGTCGCATGCATCCACACCAGACCTGGCGCCCCGCAGTTCTACATCGATCCCGATGTGTGTATCGATTGCGAGCAGTGCGAGATCGTCTGCCCCGTCGACGCGATCTTCAAGGATGTCGACGTCCCCGCCGAGCACGCGGATGCCATCGATGTCAACGCCAGCTTCTTTCGGCAGAACAAAGCTGTGGTCGGTCCGGTCGCCTTCGAGACGGCCTGGCAGATGGTACATCGGGCACACGCGTACGCAACGAGTGTGGGGATCGCCGTGACCGCCGCAGTAGTCGACGAAGCAGGCGTTCCCATCGCCGTCGGGCGGATGGACGGCGCCGCCCCGTCTACCGCGGAGCTCGCCGTCAGCAAGGCCTACACGGCGGCCGCCTTTCACCTCGCCACCGCCGATCTGGCGCCTCAAGCGCGCCAGCCCTGGCTGAAGAGTCTCCTTGTCGCGCATCGCGGGCGCCTCCTGCCCGCGGCCGGTGGTCTCGTGATCTTCGACGGCATCACGATCATCGGCGCTGTCGGCGTCGCGGGCGGGAGCGCGACCGACCAGGATGTCTTGTGCTGCCAGGCCGCCGTCTCCGTCCTGGAGACGGGTGGACATTAGGCGCCGCAATCCGATCGCGGCCGGCACTGTGCGCGTGGACGGGGGCTGCTTACGGCTGTGCCCGCGGCTCCCTGTCGAATGTTTCCGATCTGGTATAGCATCTGGGGCCGAGGTTCACCATGACAATGAATGCAACCTCACTGCGAAATGACGTAACCGGAGTGGCCGACCAACTGCAAGCTGCAAACGGTCTGGCGATCGTGCGGCTGACGATCGGCGCGATGTTCGTGTGGGTTTTCTTCGAGAATCTGGGGAAGGGCCTCTACAATCCGGCGGGCTACGCAAGCCTGATCAACTACTACATCAAGGCGAGCCACTCGCCGGCGGCATGGAAGTGGGTTATGGGATTGATGGCGAGCCATGCGGCCATGGCAGCCCCCATGCAGGCGGCCACGGAGATCTCGCTGGGGGTCCTGCTGGTCATCGGTCTGCTTACGCGTCCAGCCGCCTTTGTCGCGTTCCTGTTCCTCGCGAGCCTTTGGGTTTCGGAATGGGGCACGTCATGGATTTGGGAACTACTGGTTCCGGTGCTCGCATCGCTCGGACTCGCGGTCGGACGCGCGGGTCGAGCCTGGGGCATCGACGCGTTGCTGGCACGGCGGCGCCCCTCGTCTCCGTGGTGGTGATGAGCGAATCTGCGTGCGAGTATCGGTCATCATTCCTACCCATAACGAAGCGCAGGCCATTGGCCGTGTGCTTGCCGATTTGCCTTCCAATCTCGTCACGGAAGTCATCGTTGTCGACAGCAATTCGACTGACGGAACGCCCGATCTCGCGCAAAAGATGGGAGCACAAGTCATCCAGGAGCCTCGCCGAGGATACGGGCGCGCTTGTTTGACAGGGCTTGCGAATACGCAAAATCCTGATGTGGTCGTTTTCCTCGACGGAGACTACAGCGACCGACCCTCGGAGTTGCCGATTCTCTTGGCTCCGATTATCGAGGATCGCGCCGATATCACCATGGGTTCGCGCCTTGGGACCACCCGCAACTCCGGGGCGCTGCCCTGGCATGCAGTATTCGGTAACCGTCTCGCGGCCAGTCTGATCCGACTTCTATACGGTGTGAAGATCAGCGACCTCGGCCCGTTTCGCGCCGGGCGAGCCGATGTGCTTCGTGCTCTTGCGCTCGAAGAGGCCACCTACGGCTGGGCGGTGGAAATGATCTTGAAGGGTGCCCTCGCGGGATTTCGCATCGTCGAAGTCCCGGTGAGCTATTACCCGCGAATTGGAAAGTCCAAAATCAGCGGTACGGCGAAGGGGACGATAGGAGCAGCATGGTTTATCCTTAGCCGGATCGTGCGCCACTATTTTCGACATCGAAGGGCGGGAACGCCGCGACCGCGTAAGTCCTAACCAGACCACCATGCGTGCTTCTCCCCAAAACCGCACGCTGGTCATTATGGCGAAAGCCCCAAAGCCGGGCATGGTCAAGACTCGGCTCAGTCAAAGCCTTCCTTCTCCCGCCGTCACGGCGCTGTATCGCTGCCTTTTAGAGGACACGGTCGCGTTGGCAAAGTCATTGACGAGCGTGGAGGTCGCGGTGATGTGTCCGGAGTCGGACACGGAGGAGCTGGTAACCCTGCTGTGCAATACGGTTCAGATCGTGGCGCAGAAGGGTGAAGGCCTCGCTGCCGGACTCACCTCTGTTTTTCGACACTTCACCGCCGCCGGGCGGCAGCACGTCGTCGCGTTCAACAGCGACAGTCCACACCTCGCGCCGTCTGTTCTGGACAGCGCTTTCGAAATACTCGCTACGCATGACGTGGTTGTCGGGCCAACGCACGATGGAGGCTACTACCTTGTCGGTGCCAAGGTCGCTCACCCGTCACTCTTCGACAGAGCTGGAATGGGGACAAGGAGCGCATTTGACAGATTACTGACACGGACGAAGCTCCTTGAGCTTTCAACGGGCTTCACAGAACCCTTCTACGACATCGACGTGGCAGACGATTTGATCCGGTTGGCTCGCGAACTGCAGCTCGCTCCGGCAAAGGCGCCGAGAACTGCGGCATGGTTCGGCGAGTGGGAACAAGCAGTCGCGCACCTGCGTCAGTGTTTGGGAGAGCTGTGAAACTCTCACCCTCGCATAGGCTGTACGGACTCGGCGCTATCATGCTCGTAACGCTTACGATCTGCTCGCGCACGTTCAGCAGCCTGGGTGCACCGTCCTTCCTCGTTCCGCTGGCCGTTGCTGGCGTCGCGTACCTCCTTGCTATTCGTGAGTTTCTCTCCACGCAAATACTCCCGAAGCGCGTTGTCGTCATCGGGCTCGTGTTGGCCGCGGTATGGCATGTTTTGTTCCTACGGATGCCGCCGGGTCCGGATGATGACGTTCACCGATATCTTTGGGATGGCCGCGTGCAACGGCTCGGCTATAGCCCCTATATCCTCGTTCCCAGCGACCCTGCGCTCAACGCGTTGCATACGCCCGAAACGCGCACGCTGAACAACCCGGATGTACCAAGTCCATATCCGGCGGGCGCGCAGCTCTTCTTCCGAGCGGTAACAGCGATTCACGAGTCGATTCTTGCGTTCAAAGTCGCATTTGTGGTTTGCGATGCGGCGATTGTTCTCGTGTTGCTGCATCTCTTGCGCGCGAGTCGAGAAGGAGTGCACTGGGTTCTCGCTTACGCCTGGCACCCACTGCTGGCAACGGAAGTGGCGGGCAGTGGTCATATCGACATTGTCGGCGCGCTGCTACTGGTGGTGTCGTTCGCCGCGCTGGGGCGCCGCTGGCGCACGGTTGCCGCCCTGGCATATGGGCTGGCTGTCGCAGTCAAATTGCTCCCGATTGTCCTGCTGCCGCTCTACTGGAAGCGTGTTCGTGTACGAGACGGTGCGCTGGCGGCGATCGTGTTTGGACTTCTCTACATACCATTTCTCCAACAGGGGCAGATTCCGATCGGTTCGCTCGGCACGTATATCCAGAGTTTCCGCTTCAATGCCCCGGTGTTTGCAGCGCTCGAGCGTGTGGTGGCGCCGCAACTTGTAGCGGGATTGGCGGTTCTCATCGGCATTCTTACCGCAAGCTGGCTCAGAAGAAGGTCCGAGGCATGGCCGTCGTACGCATTTGCTTGGCCGATGGCCGCATCGATTCTATGTGCACCAGTCGTGTATCCGTGGTACATGCTCTGGCTGCTGCCCTTCCTGAGATCGACCTCGGCGCTGCCAATCATCATCTGGACGGTGAGCATTATCCCGACTTACTACGTGTGGCATCTCCGTACGATGGGACATCCATGGTTGGTTCCTGGGTGGATCATGGTGGTGGAATACGGAGCCGTAGCAGCTGGCGCTACAATCATCTGGCTGCGCCGACTTGTGCAACCAGCAATTCCCCAATGCTCAACGAACTAGAGGTGGGGTTGACGGTAGTGGACGCCGCCGTATCCGTTCATTTCACGGAGGAGGGAACTCCATGAAGAAGTCGCGCCGCGTCACGATAATCGGCCTTCTGCTTTTCGGAGCGCTGGTCCTTGCTGCAACCTCCTGCTCGCAGCAGCAGCGCCCGCCCGTTGCCGAACAGATTGCCAAGACCTATGGCCTTGATTCGTTCGGGCAAATTGATGCGATCCGCTACACCTTCAACGCAGAGTTCCCCGGAGTGAATCTCTCCCGTTCGTGGGATTGGCAGCCCAAGACCGGGCAAGTCTCTTATGAAGGAAAAGACAAGGACGGCAAGCCCGTAAAGGCTACATACGTTCGCTCTCAACTGAACAGCCAACCTGCCAATGTGAAGGACGACGTCGACCCGGGTTTCGTCAACGATCAATATTGGCTGCTCTTCGCGCTGCATGTTTACTGGGACACCAGCGCCGATGTGCAAGACAAGGGCATGCAAGCATTGCCGCTGGGCAGCGGCTCGGCCAAGCTGATCTCGGTGAAGTATCCCTCGGAAGGCGGTTACACGCCCGGCGACACCTGGGACCTCTTCGTCGGCAAAGACAACCGCGTCGAGCAAATGGCCTACCACCGCGGCGGGCCCAAGAAGCCGAGCCTCGTGATCGCAACGTGGGAGGGCTACAAGAAAGCTGGCCCTCTCCTTATCTCGACGGACCACCGCGGTACGGCGGACGGCCAGCCGGTGCGGATCTCCTTTTCGAATGTCTCGGTCAAGCTGAAGGGGTCAGATGCCTGGGTGGACGCGCAATAAGGAGTGGGCAGGCTCGTTCCACCGATCGATGTCTGATCTTCAGGAAGACTCTGGGGCAATCACAACGGTGGTGCAAGAGCTGCCGAGTTTGGGCAGATCGCTGTGCCCGCGGCTTCCGTCTCGAGCCAGGGACTGCGTCCCGGTTTCGTCGCCGGCGGCTCCCCGCACCCCGGGCATCGCCTGGAGCACCGTGAGGGCGCCGACGGTGAGAAAGCCTGCAGTGTAGAGCAGCATGAACGGGAGCACGCCGTAGTGACCCTGCTCTCCCAGCACCCACGCCGTCCAAGCGCAGTAGAGACCGAGGCCCAGTTCCGCGAGTCCACCCCACGGGTGGCTGCTCGCATACCGCCTTCCCCGCCATTGCCCGCCACCCGGGCCGATCCCAAACTTGGGCGTCCGGACGAAGTGCGGGTCTCGGCTCCAGAACGCCGAGAGCACAGCGAGGCTCGTGCTCCAGGCCACGCCGACACCAATCACCAGGAGGCTCGGAAGCCAGAGCGCGTGGTGCCAGCGGCGCGCCGGCAGCACCAGCTGAGCGTAGATGAGCATACAGGCGGGGCCGACGCTGGCCAGCGCGAAGACGATGGACTTCAACGCCAAGGCAGTCTTCGATGGCATGAGCCCGCCCACGGCGAACGCCGGAATCGAGAGCAAAACGACAACCAGCATCAGCGGGTGAATCATGTAGTAGGTCAGATGCACAAAGGCTTGGTACTTGGTCCAGAGGCTCAGTTCTGAGCTCAGGACGAGCGGCAAGAGCTTCACGGCCGTTTGGATCGAGCCCTTGGCCCAGCGTCGTTGCTGGGACTTGAACCCCGAGATGACGACCGGCAACTCGGCCGGACAGACGATCTCCGGCACATAGAGGATCTGCCACTGGCGGAGTTGGGCTCGATAGCTGAGATCGAGATCCTCCGTGAGCGTGTCATGCGCCCAGCCACCGGCGTCCTCGATGGCGGACCTCCGCCAGATGCCGGCCGTCCCGTTGAAGTTGAGCAGGAGATGGCCGCGACACCGCGCCGTCTGTTCGACGCCGAAGTGACCATCGATGCCCAGCGACTGCGCCCGCGTCAGCAGGGAGAAGTCCTGGTTGAGATGCCCCCAGCGCGTCTGGACGACCCCGACGCGCGACTCCGCGAAATGGGGGATGGTTCGCCGAAGAAAGTCCGAGGGCGGAACGAAGTCCGCGTCGAAGATCGCCACGAACTCCCCGCGCGCCTTTTCAAGCCCTGCCGCCAGCGCTCCGGCCTTGAAGCCCGTGCGCTCGACCCGGTGTATGTGGGCTATGTCAACCCCGCGAGCCTGCAGACGCTGCACCATCTCGGCGACGATGCCCTTCGTGTCGTCTGTCGAATCGTCGAGGACCTGGATCTCAAGCCTGTCTGTAGGATAGTCGAGGTTGGCCGCGGCTTGCAGCAGCCGCCGGGCCACGTACCGCTCGTTGTAGAGGGGTAGCTGCACGGTGACCAGCGGCCACACGGACACATCGGGTGGCGCGGGCACCGCGTGTCTCCCTCGGCTGGTTCTCCAGTGCAGCGCGATCATGACATACGCGTTCAGCCCGTAGAGGAGCAAGCCCATCAGGGCCATGCAGTTGAGCAGACTCGCCAGAAGCTGGGCGGCCTCGATCAGGGTCATGGCCCGGACACACTCACGGCGCTCAGCGCGCTGCCCTGGCGCCGTCGTCGGACGGGGGCGGCTGCACGAGGTACCGGGTGTAGAACAGTGTCACGGCGCCGCTGAAGAAGAGCACGGCCGTAGAAGGCCGGAAGCAGAGGAAGGTCACGGCCCAGAGTCTAACCCCTTTCGTTTACCCAGACTTCACCCAGGACCCCGTGGGCCGCTTCGATCTTCGTCGAAGTGTTCGTCGACCGATTCGGGTGTTAGATAGCGGACATGATTACAGGGCCTATCATCGCCGAGGTCGCGGCGCTGGTCGGAGACCCTGCGAGAGCGACAATGGTGTCGGCCCTTCTCGATGGCCGTGCTCTGACCGCGAGCGAGCTTGCCACTGCGGCGCGAATCACGCCTCAAACCGCCAGCACCCATCTCGGGAAATTGACGGAGGCGGGCTTGCTGTCGGTGGTCCGTAATGGGCGGCAGCGCTATTTCCGGCTTGCCACGCCGACAGTGGCAGACATGATCGACGGGATCGTCGCCGTCGCTCTCCAGAAGCGACCGCGATACCGCCCGCTCTCCCGTGAAGCACGCGCGCTCAGTGCGGCCCGAATTTGCTACGACCACCTTGCAGGCCGCCTCAGCGTCGATCTCACCGATGCTTTCGTCGCCCGCGAATACGTCGTGCTCGACGACGAAGCCGCCGAGATCACGACAGCAGGCACCCGTTTTTTCACCGAGTTCGGGATCGAGTTTCCCGCACTGCGTTCGACCCGCCGCCACTTTTGCCGACTGTGTCTCGATTGGACCGAGCGACGCCCACACATCGCGGGTGCGGTAGGGGCTGCGATCACCAAGCGCTACTTCGATCTCGGCTGGATGGAAAGGATGAAGCGCAGCCACGCCGTAATCGTCACTCCGTCGGGACGGCGGGGCTTCCACAAGACCTTCGGCATCGACGCGTCCGAACCAGGCGACCGCAGGAAACGTTAGTCGCGCCGCTGAGGAACCCCCGGTAGACGCTTCGATCACCGTCGAAGTGTTCATCGACGCATCCGACCGTTTCGGATGTAGGATCGCGGCCGTGATTCACCCGCATGCGGCGCGGGGCGAATGGCTCGTGGGACGCCGCACAGCTGGACGTAGAGGAGGTGGCCATGCTGGAGGGGAAAACGCGCATCCCGCCGATCGACGTCGAGACGCTCCCGGACGATCTGCGCGAAACGCTCGAGGAACAGCGCAAGCTCCGGGGCGCGCCGCTCTATCCCTATCTTTTCTACGCGCGCAACCCAGCGTACTTCCGCGCCGCGAAGGCGATGTGGGCCGCCCTCCAACAGGAGACGACGCGCGTGCCAGTTACGCTGAGGGCGCTGCTCAACCGTCGAGTCGCCTGGTGGAACGGCTGCGAGTTCTGACAGGATGCCAATGCTGCCGTCGGCAGCAGGAACGGTATCTCGACGGAGAAGCTCGAGGCGCTACTCACCGACTATGCGAAGAGCCCACTCTTCAGCGACGCGGAGAAGATCGCGCTCGAATACGCCGACGCGATCACGGACACGCGCCGCGACGTCGACGACGAGCTGTTCGCGCGTATGCAGCGGCACTACGATGACGACACCATCGCGGAGCTGACGATGATCATCGCTTGGGAGAATGCATCCTCGCGCTTCAACCGGGCGTTCCGCATCCCATCGCAAGGGTTCTGGAAGCCATGACCGCCGGCCGCGAGCAGGGAAACCTCCGGCGACCGTCGCGCTCGAGCACCTGCGACCCAGGTAAGGGTAATGTCTGATGCGTGAGAGCGGCGGGACGCGGTAGGATCGGCCAGTTGCCGCGCGGCGGGGCGATACGTCCATCGACCGGAGGATCACATGACTGACCGGCTCATCTCCTGCGACGATCACATGGATCTCAGCCAACTGCCCGCGGATCTGTGGACCACGCGGCTGCCCGCGTCGCTCCTCGACCGCGCGCCGCATGTCGAGGAGCGAGACGGCCAGGCGGTCTGGGTGTGCGACGGGAAGATATGGGGCCGCTGGGACGGCAAGCCGCCGGCGACGGGTTCAGCGCGGCCGATCAAGCCGCTCTATAACGCCTTCGACCGCGCCGGTATTCATGACCCGAGCGCGCGCCGCCCGGCCGTCGCCGAGCTGCGTCTGGCCGACATGGACCGCGACGGCGTCGCGACGCAGGTGATCTTCGGGCCGATCTTCCAGATCTCGACCGACGATCCCGTACTCCGCGCCGCCTGTTATCGCGTCTACAACGACTGGCTGCTCGACTTCTGCAAGGCGGCGCCCGACCGGCTTATCGGCCTGCCGATGCTGCCGGAGACGCCTGAGGGCGCGCTCGCCGAGCTCGAGCGGGTGAGGGCGAAGGGCGGCGTGCGCCAGGTGAATCTCATGATCGCCAACGTCAACCCTAAGCTCGACGACCCGGCCTGGGAGCCGCTCTGGCAGGCGCTCGAGGACAGCGGCATCATCCTCTCCTGGCACATCACGGTGTTCGTCGGCAAGCCGGGCGATCGCGTCGCCGGCAAGGCGGCGAGCGTCTTCGAGAACACCAAGTTCTTCCTCGCGAACTTCCTCGAGCCCTTCGTCGACCTCTTCGCCTGGGGCATCCTCGAGCGCCACCCGAGATTGCGCATGGTGATGGCCGAGGCCGGCACGGGATGGCTCCCCTGGCTCGTTCAGGAGCTCGACTACCGCCACTGGCGACTCTGGGAGGCGAAGGAGTTCTGGGCCGACAAGGGCGGCAGCGCCCTCGAAACGAAGCCGAGCGAGCTCTTCAAGCGGCAGATCTACGCGACCTTCCAGGAAGACCACGTGGCGATCTCGCTCATTCCGTTCTTTGGCGATGGCCACCTGCTGTGGGCGTCGGACTATCCCCACCCCGACAGCGTCTGGCCCCACTCCCGAGAAGCGATCGAGCGGCAGATGCGGCACCTGTCGCCGGAGATGCGCCGCAAGTTGACTCACGACAATGCGGCTGTGCTCTACGGGCTGGGAGGAGCATAAGGCACGGCTTTACTTCGGCAGCGAGACGCGATAGTGAAGCGTCGAGGACCCGAAGCCCAGCGATGGCCGACCCGCTCCTCATGGACCGGATGTTTCAGCGCATCATGCGCGGGCTCGTCGAGACCGGGCGCGCGCCTCACTATGCCGAGCTCGCCCGCGCGCTTGGGCTTCCGGTCGAAGAGGGGCGCCGACTCCTCCATGACGTGATGCAAGCCTACCCGATCGGCTGGCTCCATCCCGACACGGACTACATCGCGTCGTTCCCGCCGCTCAACAATTTGCCGACGCAGTACCGGGTCACCGTGCGCGGTGCCCAGCGGTGGTTCGCTCAGTGCGGCTTCGAGGCGACCTCTGTCACCTGGCTGTTCCCCGGCGAGACGGTCCGCATCGATGCCCCGTGCCTGGACTGCGGCGACCCGGTCACCGTCGAAATGCGCGACGGTCGTATCGTCTGGATCGACCCACCCGGGGTGATCGGCCACCTCAACTATGGGTTCGGCCCCTCGCGAGGCCGGCCGCCGTTTCTCTGAACAGGCATGAACCTCTTCCGGTCGGAAGAGCATGCTCGCCGCTGGCCCGCGTTCCAGCCGCGCGCGGAGGAGGGCTTCATCACGCTCGCCGCCCTCGCCGGCTTCTTCGGGACGGAGACGCGCCGCCACATGCTGGACCCGGACTACCTATCGACGTGGTACCCGCGGCGAGCCGCCGAGCGCCGCGCCTATCTCGAGCAGATCGACAAGCGCAGCCCGTTCTAGCTGGGGACCCCGGACCCCTGACGGCCCTGACGGTGAGGCCGCCCGGCACGCCGTCGCAGGCCTGACGCGGTCCCTGGAGGAGGCCGAGCCATGGTCAAGGAAGTCTACTTCTTTACCGAGATGGGCTACACGGCGTACCCACAAGACGAGGCCCGGCAGCGCGGCTACAACAACCTCTTGTTCCCCAACGAGCACTTCAGTCCCGAGCGGGCGCGCGAGCTCTACGCGATGTATTTCGACGAGCTCGTGTACTGCACCGAGACGGGCTTCGACGGGATCATGATCAACGAGCACCACAACAACCCGCTCAGCATGATGCCGTCCGTGAACGTGATCGGCGCCGTTCTCGCCCGGGCGACGCGGAAGGGCCGCATCGTCTTCCTCGGCAACGTCCTGCCCATCCACGACAATCCGCTACGCGTCGCGGAGGAAGTCGCGATGATCGACATCCTCTCGGGCGGTCGCGTGGTCTGCGGCTTCGTGCGGGGGCTCGGGCAGGAGAGTCTGGCCACCAACGTGAATCCCGCCTACAACCGCGAACGGTTCGACGAAGCCCACGACGTGATCGTCAAGGCGTGGACCACGCCGGGCCCGTTCCGCTGGGCGGGCCGACACTACGAGTACCGGGTCGTCAACCCGTGGATGCGCCCGCTCCAGAAACCGCACCCGCCCATCTGGATTCCCGGCGTGGTGAGCCCGGAATCTGTCCGTTGGGCCGCCGAGCATCGCTATCCGTACGTGGCCCTCGCGCCGCCGCTCGACGTGATCGACGAGATCTACGATCTCTACGACGACGTGGCGCTCGAGACAGGGTTCACGCCTACAGCGGAGCACCGCGGCTACGTGATCCGGGTGAGCGTGGCGGATACGGACGCGGAGGCCTACGAGCAGGGCCGGCAGTTCTACTGGCAGCTCGGGACGTCGTTCGGGATCGCGCCGCGCCAGTGGCTGCAGCCCGCCGGCTATGTCAGCCACGCGGCGCGGGCGAGCCGGCGCGAACAGGCGAGGACGGGCGCGGTGAACATCACGCCCGGAGGTCCCGCGCTCTCGTACGAGGGCGCCCACGCCACCTACCAGATCGTGTCCGGGAACCCGGACACGGTGGTGAAGAAACTCCAGCACATCATCGATCTCGTGGACCCCGCCTACATGACTTTTTGGGGCCGCGAAGGTCTCATGTCTCATGACGCGGCGATCCGCAGCATCGATCTCATGACCCGCGAAGTCATTCCGGCGGTCAAGGCATACCGGCCAGTGGGGCGCGAGAAGATGAGGGCGGCCGGCTAATCGGCCGTCCGAGTGAAGCGAACAGCTGCATCTACTTGTCGGGTCATCGAGATGCACTGAGTGAGGAGGACGCCGTGCCACCATCCAGTCATTTCGATCATGTAGTCGAAGCCTCGGCCGCCGAAAGCCTGACCGAGATGATCATGGCCTACAGGCTGAGCCAGCTGATTCATGTAGCGGCTCGTCTCGGGATAGCCGATCTCCTCAAAGGCGGGGCAAGAAGCTGCGACGAACTAGCCTCGCGGACGGGGGTTCATCCTCATGCCCTCTATCGTGTGCTGCGCGCCCTCGCGAGCAATGGCATCTTTGCGGAGACTGAGGAAGGCGCCTTCGAACTGACGCCGCTTGCCGCGCCACTGCAGACCGGGGTACCTGGCTCGCTTCGCGGATTGGCTGTCATGCAGGCCGAGGAATCCAGATGGCGGGCCTGGGGCGAGCTGCTCTACAGCGTGAAGACGGGCAAATCGGCGGTCGAGCATATCTATGGCATGACCAACTGGGAGTGGTATGCGCAAAATCCCGACGCGTTCGAACGATTCAGTGAGGGCATGGCGGAACTCACACGAAGGGCGATTCCCGCGCTCGTGACAGCCTATGGCTTTAGTGCGTATCAACGGATCGTCGATGTCGGCGGGGGCCGCGGAGAGCTCATTGCGGCTATCCTGAGGCAATCTCCCCATCTCCGCGGCATCCTCGTAGAGCTCCCCGCGCTCATCGATGATGCTCGAACCGTGCTCGAGGCCGCCGGCGTTGCAGCGCGTTGCGAGCTTGTCGCGGGGGACTACTTCGAGTCCGTGCCCAGCGGGGGGGACGTCTACATCCTCAAGAGCATCCTGCACGGGATGGACGACGCCAAGGCCGTGCGGGTGCTGCGAAACTGTCGCGAGGCCATGACGAATGGTGGGCGCCTTTTGGTGATCCAAGCAATCGTCCCATCGGGGAATGCACCCGCGCGCATCAAAGTGAGCGACATCCTCCACCTCGTGTCTGGGGGAGGCCAGGAACGCACGGAAGCGCTGTACCGGACGCTCTTTGACGCGTCAGGCTTCAGCCTGGTGAAAATCCACCCGGCGTCGTCATCGTTCAGCATTCTTGAAGGCGTGCGTTCGTAGTCGCGCCTACGGCGGCGGATTCCTCGCCGACTCTCACTTACCCACGTGATCGCCGAGTCAAGAAGCGCGGGATGGTGTAGGGAACCCGTGGTACGAGCAGTGGATGGCGCCGGGCTCGCCGCGCTCGAGCTATTTCAAATCGATCCAGTAGGTTTCAGGGGTCGTGTAGCATTCAGCATATCCAGCCCCCGCAACCATGAACGACGAGGGGTGAGCGGACGCCGCACCCGCTACCCCCTGCAGGAAAACGCCAAGAGCCTTTAGCAGATCCCAACTCGCATCGCGTACGGGCAAGACCGCTCGCTCTGTTAGTCGTCCTGCAAGGGGTGCGATCGGAACGCGGTCTTTGGCCGAGGCATCGGAACGTGCGTTCCCTTGACCGCGTGCCACAGGATGGCGTTCAGGATCTGCGCGTCCGCCTCGTCGGGCCGATCAAGGGCCAGTTCATCGGAGTCTTTGGCGCGATATGCGTTCTTCGAATTGACCTCCGCCAGGGACTGTTGGGGCTGGAGAGCGTCGTAAGGCATGAGGGTTGGCGTGTCGCGGAAGGCGGTGATCATTGGCGCCGCTGCGGCGTCGAACTGACTCATCGGCGGGAGACCCAGGATGAGTTCGATGGTCCGCAGCATCGAGACCGTGGAGTACATTCGGTGATCCACGATACCTCGTCGCACGTAAGGCGAGACAACCAAGCATACGGTGCGGTGGGCGTCGACATGGTCCGGTCCGTTCTGCGCATCGTCCTCAATGATAAAGATCGCCGTCTCCCGCCAGACAGGCGAGCGGGACACCGTTTGCACGATCCGGCCAAGGGCGAGATCGTTGTCCGCCACCATGGCTTTCGGCGTCGGGTAGCCTGGACGAGTCGCCGCCGTATGGTCATTGGGGAGTGAGAGGATCATCAGCGCCGGAACCGTGCCGCGCCGAACGAACTCCCCAAACTCCGCCTCCCAGGCGTCAACCCGCGCCTGGTCGCGAATCGAGAGATCGTACCCCGCGTAGGTGGGAGAGAGATGTCCGGCTAGCGCATTGGCGAACGGAGCAGGCTCGACGGCTGGTGGCTTGGAAAGGAACGCGAAGAACTCTCCGTACACACGATACGTCAGACCTGCCCGAGCGGCGTACTCCCACAGGTAGCCGCGCAGGGGAGCCGCCGCGCTCGATCCGCCCTGGAAATCGTAGGCGCGATTTCGGTTGGAGTAATTCGCCGGCCACATTTTCTGCACATAATCGGTCGCGACCGCCGCCGTCGACCAGTTGTGGCCATCGGCAGAGACTTCTGCGTCCGCATAACAGTTGTCCAAGAGGACAAAGGTTTCCGCCAGCGCGTGGTGGTTGGGTGTCACGTCGCGACCGAACAGAACGAGATTGCGATCGCCGTCGCCCTGGGGAAGATCGCCAAGCACCTGATCGTAGGTTCTGTTCTCTTTGATGATGTAGATGACATACTTGATGAGGCTCGGGTCGCCAACGCGTCGGGGCAAGGCGTGCGAAGTTGTGTCTCGCGGACCCTGCGTGAGAATCTTCCGAGTCTCGTCAAAGCCGTTGTTCTTCACGACCTGAGTCGTGTACGTGCGAAGCGAGGCCGCGTCCGGTACACCGATCACCGACAGCGTCCCGCGCGCCATACTGCCGATATACTGAGCGGTCGGTGCAGGTCGTTCCGGGTTGGGTCCGCGCGGATTTGGCCCAGCGCCGAGGCCCTTCATGTTCGCGACAAAGAGCGTTTGCCCGTCGTGCGAGATTCCGATGGCACTCGGAAACCACGCGGTTGGAATCAGCCCGCGGATGCGGAAGGTTGCCGTGTCCACGACGGCGACATCGTTATTGCCGCCGTTGGCGACGTACAACGTGTTGCCATCCGGCGCCACTGCGAGAGCGTTCGGCATCGAGCCCATCGGTGCCCCCGGATACGGGGAAAGGTCCACCGTCGTTACGACCGCGTCCGTCGATATGTCGATGACGCTGACGGTGTCGCTGGTCGCGTTCGCAACATAGAGGCGGTTTCGATTAGGCGAGAGCGCCAGCCCGCTGGCGTGGCCTCCGGTCGGAATCCGCCGAAGCCGTCGCTGCTGACCGATGTCGATAACGCTCACGCCCCCGCCATTCCACTCAGAGACGTAGAGCTTCTCGCCAGCCTGGACCAGCGCGTACGGAAGTGGGCCGATGTCCTCGACCCTCGCGGCTGGTGCGAGGCGGACTCGGGAGCGTACCTGGCCGGTCGCCGTGTCGATGAACACGATCGCATTGTCGAGATTCAGGGCGGCATAGAGGACGGCGCCGTCGGGCGAGATCGCGAGGCCCGCCGGGTAGATCCTGGCTTTAGCGTCACCGAGCACAATGGGCGCGCCTTCGGCCATAGCGCGTCCATCGAAGTCATACACTCGAATCTTGTTGTTCCCGCCGGCGGAGGCATATACGCGGCGACTATCTGGCGTGATGACGATCCCCAGGAAGAGCGCCTCGGGGCTGCTGTACGGAATCGTCTGGACGACCTTCTGAGTCATGGTATCGAAGAGCACGAGGCTCTGCTCGCCTTGACCGTTGTTGGAGATCAACAGGTACCGGCCATCCGGGGTGGTCGCGATACCGAGCGGTCGATCCCCGACCTCGACCTGTAGACCGGCGGGTGTGAGCAGCCAATGATTCGGGGTGACTCCGGTCCCGTCTGGCTGAGGGCCAACGCGACCGAAGAAGGTAGAGCCCACCACCGCACACGCCCCCAACACGACGACCAGAAGAACCACGAGGATCGACCGCCTCGGTTTGCGCACCATTCAGCATCTCCTCCTGGCGAGCCGGGGGTTTGGGAAGGATCGGGAAACCAGAACACGAATTCGCGCGCCGCGATTCTACGCTACGAGTTGCAACACTGCTCGCACTCGTTACGCCGAAATCTCCGGTGTGATTTCGCCTGAACCGTGCCTGATCCGATCGACTAGCCGGTCAGAAGGCTGCCGGAACTTCTGCGCATGCCCTACACTTCTCGGCAGTCGTCTCCATTAGTTGGCTAGACCGATAGGGTGCGGCCAGCTGGTCAGGCTGCAACGGAGTTAGGCATGCGAGGATTGTTTGTGGCTATCGCTGCGTTTGTTTGCTTTGGCACGGCGCCGTCGCATGCGCAACCGGCTTCGCAACTCAAGGTGACGATCCTGATCCCGGCAACGCCGGTAACAGGCGTTCCGGACAAGGTCTTCGTCTTGCTTACCACCGATTTTCCGCCCGGCGTCGGTACCGGTCGCCACACTCATCCGGGCGACGAATACGGCACCATGATGGAAGGCTCTGTGTTGACGCGCCAGGAAGGTGGGGAGTGGAAGATGGTGAACGCCGGGCAATCGTACCATGTGCCCGCGAACATCATCCACGAGACCAAGAACGTTGGTACCGTGGCGGCGAAGGCGGTCAATGCCTTCGTTCTTGAGAAGGACAAGCCCCGAGTCACGCCGGTACAGTAGCAAGCACAGTCGTCGGCAGGCGACGTCGTGACTATCGGGATTTGGCCATCGAGGCGTTTCCGCCAATCGATTCATTCCGACAGCGACTCCGAGACCTGGCTATATCGAGGAGCCTGCTTGGATCGGCCTGGAAGGCTACGAGTGCACGCACCGTCCGGGCGACCTTGTGCGGACGACTGCCTGAGAAAGGCCCACGCGCAGGGGAGCGCCCTCAGTTCAGATATACGATCGTGCGCAGCATGATGCGGCGCTCGTCCGGCCGGTAGTCGCCAGCGCCGCGGTGCATCGTCGCCCGCTCGTCCCATATCAGCACATCGCCGACGCGCCAACGGTGGTAATAGACAAAGCGCTCCTGGGTGGCGTGTTCGGCGAGTTCCTCGATCAGCGGCCAGGCCTCCTCCCGCTTCATGCCAACGAAGCCATGCGTGTGCATGGGATTGACGAATAGGATCGGCCGTCCGGTTACCGGATGCCGCGTGACCGCCGGCCACTGCGTTTCTTGATACTTCTTCTCGGTCACGCCCTTGTCGTCGCCATACAGACGCTCCCCGGCCGGACCAGTGCTGCGACCGTGCAGACCGGTGAGCCCTGACAGAAGCTGCTTCCTCACCTCGGGCAACGCCTCGTACGCCGCACGCATGTCGGCGAACATGGTCCCACCCTTCTCCGAGGGCACCTCCTTCGCGTGCAGCATCGCCAGCAGCGGTAGTGTGTCCTCGTAGGTCGAATCGGTGTGCCAGTCGGTGGCGCGCTTCACGCCGTACCAGTCCGTCTTCCCCGTCTCGTCCACGTTGGTCAGCCAGGAAACCTCCGGACAATCGGCGTGGCGATACTTGATCAGCGCGTGGCGACGCGGGGTACCGAAACGGCAGCCGAAGGCGGCGAGCTCGGCTGCGCTCAGATCCTGGTCCCGGAACACCAGCACCGGATGCTCGGCAAAGACACCCTGGATCCAGGCAAAGATGCCGTCCTCGAGAGGCTTTGACAGATCGATACCGAGGGCCTCGCTTCCCAGCGCTGCACCGAGGGGGCGGAGTTGTGGTGCCTGTGTCATGACCGATCCTCCATGGTTGCCGGCAATTATATGCGATGCAGAGGGCGGCTCAAGGGCCGGGCGTGTTCGAAACGAAACGGCGAACGAGATCGGCGATTTCTTCGGCGGCGGTATCCAGGGCGAAGTGCCCCGCATCAAGGACGTGAACCTGGGCTTTCGGAACGTCACGGCGGTACGCCTCGGGCTCCGTCAACTCAAACGATACGTCGTATTTTCCCCAGAGCACCAGCAGGCGCGGCTGAGTCTTTTGCATCCATGCCTGCCACGTCGGGGAGGCGTCCACGTTGGTGCGGTAGTCGTAGAAGAGATCGCTCTGGATGTTAGCCTCGCCGGGCTTGCTCAGGAACGCGTATTCGTCGGTCCACAGATCGGGATCGTACTTCTCGGGGTTCGGGTCGTTCCCCACGTGCCGCGTCCGCGTGGCGTCCAGCGAGAGCAAGTTGGTCCGCAGCGTGGCCTCGTGTGAGGCGCGGTCCGCCCAGAACACACGCCTGGTCTTCCAGTTCGTTCCGAGGCCTCCGTTGTGGGCGACGGCATTTTGAACGATCAGGGCTTCGACGCGATCCGGGTGAGCGAGCGTCATCCGAAAGCCGACTGGCCCGCCGTAGTCCTGCATGTAAAGGGTGTACCCGGTCAGGTTCAACGCCTCGGTGAAGTGATCCATTACCGTGGCGATGTTGTCGAAGGTGTACGAGAACTCCTTCGATGTCGGCGCATCGCTGTGCCCGAAGCCCGGATAGTCGGGAGCGACCATGTGAAACTGGTCCGCCAGCCGCGTGAGCAACGGCTCGAACATGCGCGACGACGACGGAAGTCCGTGAAGCAGCAGAATGGTCGGTGCGTCTTTCGGCCCGGCTTCGCGGTAGAAGATAGAGAGGCCGTCCACTTTCACTGTACGGTACGAGACATGCTGGGCCATCTCGAAGCAACTCCTCGGCGGTCGTTGGGTTTGTGGTCAAGACGAAAGCTCCATTCAATTACCAGCGGCCGACAAACCCTTTCACGATTCCCGCGCCGATCCCCTGCGAAGCTCCGGTCACGATGGCTGTCTTCGGTGAGCCGCTCATGGTTGTTTACCTCGAAAAAGTCTTGTCCGTTAGACGGCGTGGCGAAGGCTAGACGGAGCTCTCTGCCGGGCTGCCCGAGCGACCGTGGGTCGGCGAGGAGCTCGGAGCGGCGGCAGGGTCGGTGACGAGGGCGCACAGCGCAGCCGCCACCGCCAAGGAGATGCCGCCGATGACCAGGGCGGTGAGCCGGTTGTCGCCGCCGAGGAGGCGCACCAGCGAACTCTCATTGGTGAGGAAGTTCTCCATGACCGGGCCGAAGACGAGCGCAGCCAGGATCTCCGGGATGACGATGAAGAAGTTGAAGATGCCCATGTAGATGCCGGTCTTCCCTGGCGGAAGGGCGCCCGCCAGGATGGAATAGGGCATGGAGAGGACGCTGGCCCAGGCCACGCCCACGCCCACCATAGACACGAGCAGCAGGTACTTGTTGTTGATGAAGGCGACCGAGACCAGACCGACCGCGCCCGTCAGCAGGCACAGTCCGTGGGTGAGCTTGCGGCCCAGCCGCTCGGCCACGCCCGGAAGCGCGAAGGAGAAGGCGAAGCAGACCGCAGAGTACATCGCGAAGCAGTTGCCACCCCAGGCGATCCCCTGCTCGTAGGCCTGAGTCCCGGGCGTCCCGCCGAAGATATTCCGGGCCACGGCCACGCCGAAGTAGAGCCACATGCAGAAGAGGCCCAGCCAGGTGAAGATTTGGACCCAGGCAAGACGCCGCATCGTCTGAGGCATCGCCATCATGTCGCGAAAGATCTCGGACGCGGCGGCAGCGATGCCGGCCTTCTCAGCCTTCATCCTCGTGAAGGTCTCCATGTCGTCGGGCGGGTATTCCGAGGTCGTGAAGATAGTCCAGAGTACGGCGGCGAGGAAGGCAAACGCGCCCGCGTAGAAGGCCAGCGTCACCGCGAGGGGGATGGTCGTGTCAGCGGTCGCACCGGCATCGCCGACAGGAAGGACACTGTTCAGGAGCCAGGGGAGCATGGAGGCGATGACCGCGCCCAGTCCGATGAAGAGGGCCTGCATGGCGAAACCGCGCGTGCGTTGCTCGGGGGGGAGGAGGTCGGCGACGAAGGCACGGAAAGGCTCCATGCTGATGTTGATGGAGGCGTCCATCACCCAAAGCAGCCCTGCCGCCATCCATAGCCCCGACGAATTGGGCATGGCAATGAGCGCGAAGGAGGCCAGCAGCGCGCCCGCGAGGAAGTAGGGGCGACGCCGACCCAGTCGGTTCCAGGTGTTGTCGCTCAGGTGGCCGATGATGGGCTGGACGACTAACCCGGTCAGCGGCGCGGCGAGCCAGAGAATCGGGATCTGGTGGGCGTCGGCGCCGAGGTACTCGTAGATGGCGCTCACGTTGGCCATCTGCAGCGCCCAGCCGAACTGGATGCCCAGGAAGCCGAAGCTCATGTTCCAGATCTTCCAGAAACTGAGGTGCGATCTCTGGACGCCCCTGGCGCTTCCATTCACGAGCGGCCCTCCTCTAGACGTCGTCTTGGAACCTCGTCACGACTACTTGATGAGCAGAACCTGTCCTTCGTGGGGACCGATTGCGAAATGCAGCCGCCCATCTGTACCCAGCGTGCCGAGCGCCTTCTCCTCGAGGAGGTCCGTGACCACGCCGCCGGGCCGCGCGGTCTTGATGGCCACCGTCTCGTCAACGATCGTGCGGCCGAAGTTCGTGGCGGTGACCTGGGTGCCCCTGCCGTCGGGGAGCCGGTGGACCATGACGACCAGGCCCCTGGCTTTCACCGCCGGGATGTCGATCTGCTCGCTCTCATTGATGCGGTATTCGGCGCGCACGCGCAGCATCCTCTTCAGCTGCCAGACGAACGATCCGGGGCGCGTGAGCTGCTCGGGAAGCGTGCCGTAGAGCGCCTGGGCGCGGGGCAGATCGGCGCTCGATTTGACCGCGCCAGGGTTCGTGCCGAGCAGATCGTAGGAGCCTCGGTTGATCCAGCGCGTATCACCGTCGGCGAGCAGGGTCTTCACGGACTCGGCCGGCAGGGTCAGGGCACCCACGAGATCCCAGCCGGACAGGGCAAAGATCCCCGGCTGCATGGCGTTATACATGGCCACGAGCAGGTGGGCGCGCTGGATGTCCCGCCGCTGCGCCTCAGTGAGGCGGCCCACGTCGCGAATCCCGAGGGCAGCAGCGGCAACAGTGGCAGTGGTGCATGCGACGCCATTGGCGGCCTCCAGGTTGTAGGGCGCGGCCGTGCCGAGGAGGCGCCCGCGCATCTCGGCTCGGATGATCTCGCGCAGCTCGCTCCCCTTCATCGTTTTGCCGCGGAAGGTGAAGGTGGCGTCCTTGTGGCGGGTCCAGAAGTGCACCAGCTCGAGGGTGAGCTCGTCGTGGTTCTGGAGCGCGTGGATGAGGCCTGCCGGATCGATCTGGTAGGTCTTCTGGAGCCCGAGCATGAGGCGCAAGAATTCGGCATCGCCAGTGACGAGGGCGTGATGGTAGCCGGGACGGGTCACGAAGTCGTAGGAGAGATCGGCGCCACCGTGGGACATGGCCTTGATGTCGTCGAGGGTGAGGTTGAGCTCCTGGAAGGTGAAGCCACCGAGCTTGCGGACCATGCCGGCGATGAGTTGGTTGGACGTGACCGACAGCGGATGCCCCTCGGACCAGGCCCGGTCGTTATTGGAACCGACCTCGATACCGAGGAAGCCATTGGCGTCGAGCCGCAGCATGCTTTCCCCCAGTGTGCCCAGGGAGTGGAGCGCGTCCCCAATGACCAGCCGCTGCGCGGCGAACGTGGGATCCAGCCAGTTGAAGGTGGGCTGCCCTCCCTTGAAGTAGTGGAGGTAGACCCAGCGGCGCTTTCTGCCGTCGACCCCGGCAACGGCCTCGGTGGCCGACCAGTCGGTCTCCTTAATGTTCTTCTCGTAGAAGATCGTGCGCGGGAGCTGCCCGACGATGTAGCCGCGCGCTTTGAGCTCGTCCACCGCCTCGGGCTTTAGGTTGACTGCGTCCTTCCCGGCCGGTACCGGCGGGAGCACGCCCCAGTCCTTCGACTGGATTTCCACTATGTGATAGAGGCCCGGGTAGTCGCCGTAGCCGCGCTCCGCGAGCCGGAAGTCGGCCCCCTTGCCGCTGTGGCCGGGAACAATGTCGCCGATGGCCACCGCGCCGTTGTCGCGCGCGCGCCGGACCATGGACCTGTACTCCTCGTCGCTGCCGAAGCCGGGGTCGATCTCAGTGCTGATGCGATCGAAGTTGCCATCGATGGTGGGGGTGTACTCACGGCCACGGATGCCGCCGGCACGCTTCATGGGACCGGTGTGCACCCCCTTGATCCCGATCTCCTTGAAGAGGCTCCAGAGCTCCGGGTCACCCAGGCTGCGCAGCACCGACTCGCCTGGCCGAGTGATGTGGGAGGGCGGGTAAGCAGTGAACCACACCGATGCCAGCGCCGAGGCAGCACGCGGCTGCGGGTTGGCGTATGGATGTTGCCAGAGCTGCCCCTGGCCCGAATAGCGCCGTGCCGTCAGCTCCGCCTGGTGGAGCATCGAGAGGTCCACCAGCCAGCGGATGTAGCTGTCGCCGGAGGCGGCCTCCGGGGCCGCGGCCGACGGCGCCGCTCGAGGGGGCGCAGCGACGCCGCCCGGGGCGGGCCCGGGGGAACCGGTGGAAGGCGCCGACTGGCAGCCCAGCCCGAGCACACCCAGCAGGGTGGCCAGGCTCAGAAGGATGTGGCGCGCCCGAGTGGCCATGGTGGCTCTGAGTGTCATCGTAGAGCACGAATGCAAAAAGAGTAGCCGTACGCTCCACAAGAGCCAGTCTGCTGCGCCCTCGCTGCCGGCGGCCGCGCGCTCTATACTCCGCGTCCATAGACGCCCGCATGTGCGCAGGCGCCGTCAGGACATCGCAATCCGTGACGACAAGATCCACCGCAACGGTCGCGATCTCGATCCGGCTGGCCATGCCACGATGGGCGTCCCCGGCACGCGCGTGCTGCGCGGGCCGAGGCCGGCCTCTTCGCTGGACGCGCGGCAGATGAAGCAGGTCGGCCTCATCGGGTGCGGGGCGATCGGCCGTCCTGTGGCACGCGCGCTGCTGGCCGGAAAGGCCGGAGCACATTCGCTGGCGGCGGTGCTCGCTCGTGCCCCGCGCGATCTCGACGGGTTCCCGGTGACCGACACCGCCGACAGGTTCCTCGCTGGCGGCCACGATCTGATCATCGAGACGGGCGGTCCGGCGGCCTTCCGCGCTCTCGTGCCAGCGGCGCTGGAGCGCTGCGAGGTGTGGGCGGTGAGTCCGATCCCTCTCGCCGATCCGGTCCTCGAGCGCGAGATCCGCGGCATCTCAGCGTCCACTGGACACGCGCTGCGCATCGCGCCGGGTGCGCTTGCCGCGTTCGATGGCATCGCCACCGCCATGGCCGCGGGCCTGGAGAGCCTGGACGTCTTCATCGATCTCGGCGCCGGTGAGGCGTCCGAGCCCGAGCTCCTGTTCGAGGGAACCGCGCGGGAGGTCGGGCTGCGCTTCCCCGAGGGAGTCAACGTCGTGATCGCGGCGGCCCTGGCCGGCCCAGGACTCGACGCCACGCATGTCCGCGTCATGCGCCCCCCGCGGGGGAGCGCCGGGCGCACGATGGGTTTCACGGTGCGCTCGCGGGCCGGCGTCTTCGAGCTGATGGCCAGGCCGCGCGTCGTACGCGCGGAGGATATCCACACCGTCGCGGCGAGCCTGATAGCGATGTTGCGCCGCGAGACGGCCGGTATCGTCATCGGTTAGGACCGGTCCCGCGCACCTCGTCAGAGCGGGTTTGGACCGACGACTTCCCAGTGGTAGCGGTCGCGGAGCTGGTTGCGTTCGTCGTCGTTGATCGGGCGGTGGTTCAAGAGCTCCTCGACGTAGCCGCCCGCTGCGGCCGGGGTGTACATGAACAGGACGCGGCCGGTTTCGCGGCCGGTGCTCTTCCAGGCATGCGGGACGTTGCGCGGGAAGAACGCGCAGGTGCCGGGCCCGCCGACGGTGACCTCGTCGCCGATCTTGAAAGTGATCTCGCCGGCGAGCACCCAGGCGACCTCGTCGCTGTCGCGGTGCAGATGGAACAGGCTCTTGGTGCCGACGGGGACGGTTTCCTCGAACAGCATGATGCTCTCATTGGTCTCGTGGCCGACGAGCTTCAGGGCGGCGAAGCGGCCAGGCGCCGCCATATCGAGATGCTTCCCACCGCCCGCGGGTACCACAAAGCCTTTTGTCGCGTCCATATTGAGGTCCCTCCCTGTGGCGTTCGCGACTGATCTCGAGATCCTGCCGCCGTAGTTACGCGACAGGCGGCCGCTCGGCCACGCCTAGGGCATCGATGCCGGCTGGAGCTGAGGCGCGCCGCCTGTGGTGAGCGGCCACACCCAGCGATCCCACGCGAGCCCGACCGCATGCATTTGGCCGTCGGCTCGCGCGCCTCCCCGTTCGGCCACGCGCCGCGAGCGGGCGTTCGACGGAAGAATGGCCGAGACCGTGTACGTCAGCCCCAGAACGT
>Ga0209160_1000498_pt1 | contig 32075 bp, 33 predicted proteins | sample GraSoiAngelo_153_FD_186167 | JGI IMG/M metagenome (GOLD analysis project Ga0209160, IMG submission 186167) | Grasslands soil microbial communities from the Angelo Coastal Reserve, California, USA - 14_1009_12_40cm (SPAdes) (version 2) | ecosystem: Environmental > Terrestrial > Soil > Grasslands ...
GGCTAATGGCGTTAGCGATGACGAAGCTGGCTATGCAGGCCGCTGACTCCGCGACCGGCCGTAGGGTTGGTCGTAGTTCAGCCAGCTTGTACGACAGATCGCTCATGTTGTATGGCCGCTATAGGGGGATAGAAAAGGCGACCCGACTTTTTCTACTGCGTCCCAGTCCAGTAATAAAAATGTCAATCTCGCCCAGGGTGGGACAGGACCCCAGAACGACTGTGGAAAGAAAGATTGGCAAAGTGACAAGTACGAACCATAACTGTTCTCTGGCATCTTGGCAGCCATCAGAATCCACAAAGCGATGCCGAATGCTCCGGGAATGGACCAGTCTGAGATTGACATGTTTCTGGCCAGCAGCAAGACACCACTCCGACTCGGAACCACTAACTCGAAGGGCGAACCCAACATACACCCAGTATGGTACCACTACATGACAAACAAGCTCTACCTCATGAGCTACAAAGACGCGGTGAAAGTCCGGAACCTGAAACATAACAAAACGGTCTACTTTTCGGTCGATACCGACGCGATGCCCAACAGGGGAGTAAAAGGAAGAGGCACCGCTATCATAGTCAAGGACACAGGGAAAGCATTGTCGCTATCGGAGAAGATTGTAGCGAAATATCTGGGCGATCTCAACAGTAGCATGGCGAAGAACATGGTAGACGAGGTAAGGAAGGGCTCGGAAGTTCTGGTTGAGATAACTCCGCACTACTTCTCGACTTGGGATTACACCAAATCGAAATTCTAGCCGGCAGATCTTGTAACCGTGAAGGCCGGCTTACACGATTTCTATGAGGTCTAGAGCGGGATATCCCTTGTCGAAGTTGAACGTTGCCCCATGAATATGCGTGAAAGGTTTCACGCCGTAGATCAGAAGATGACCGTTCCAGCTTTGCACCTTTACGTGGTAGTCAGCTTGTCTTAGAAACTCATCACGAACCTTTGTGGGACGCGATGATATGCCAATGCTGAAGGCTCCTTCGTCCCGCAGGCCTTCTCCTATCTCTGTAAAGCCTGGAAGCGTCAGCTCTTCCCCGTAGACCTGCACGAGCTTGTCAAAGTTCATAGTTAACATCATCTCAGTTGACGTCTCTTTCAAGGCGTTCCATGTTCTGTAGAACTCTGCGAGATCGCTCATTAGCTGGCCCCTCAACTTCAGTCGCCAAGGTTTCGAAGGTAGCTGCGAGTTGAATTCGATTATCCGAACTCTCTCTCCCAGGGCTTTGTCGCCTATGTATGGTCTCAGCGCCTCAGCGGACGATTCCGAGCTGAAGGTCCCAGTTGAAATGCTGAAGCACGCCCCGCCCTGGCTAACGAAATTAGACCGGATCATGTTGATCAACAACCTCAACGATTGCGGAGAAACATTGCTCTCAGTGTCGATCATGAAGAAGGAGCCTCTCCGGACTCCGCCTCCCAATATCTGGTCGAGTTCCCTACTCCCCGTGGAGAAGTGGGTTTCCGTGTGCGGAACTTTCTCTGGACTTCTCACTATTGAAGGTGGGCCGTTTTCGTATTCCTCATCCAAGAAAGTGAACCTTCCCGCTTCCAGAGAGAATGGAAAGTGTTGGCTCTGGACTCTGAATCCTCTAAACTTGTCGATTCCGAGAGACCTGATTCTCCTTCCATCTAGCTCGTTCTGTTCGAGGGTTACGACTCCGTCGACTAGGTAGCCGAGGTTGTCGGCTCGTTCGGCCTCACTGACAAGAATCACGCTCACTTTTGTCTGATCTAGTTCTGACATGACGGCCGACTCGAGCATTTTTCGTCCTTCGGGCGTAGCGTTTCTCAACGCTCCCTCCCAGCTGTCTACGACGAGGATGGATTTCTGTTTTGCCTGTTTCAACCGTACGATCTTCGAGAAGACGCTGTCGGTGTCGGAGCCTCGGAGGTCGTGGAATTCGTCGTTCCAGTCTGCCTTCGAGGACCTTCCGGACATTGAATCGATGACCTCATCGATCCAGGGAAATTGGATCCGCAATTTGACTGGTGAGACTCTGCTGGACGCGTAGACCCGATGCGAGTCCCCAATAGCGTTCAGTATCTCAAACGCGAGAGTGGTCTTTCCAGTCCCGGGTGCTCCTTGGATGAGCAGGACGTTTCCTGGAACTTCGAGAAACTCCAAGAACATGTTCATCATAGGGGACGATGTCGCACGGACTACAGAAGATTCGAGAGCTTCATTATCGGGTTTCGTCCCTGAGGCTATCAAATTATTTCATCATATATTGAGAGGCAGCGTGAAAGATTTCAAGAATTTGTCTCCTTTGCCGTGTTCTGGCGGGAACCGATGCGATATTGTTATGTCACGTTGACTCTCCACACATAGACAATTAGAAGCACAAGAATCCGGCGTCTTTTCCAGACGAAGGCTTGGAACGCTCTGGTAAACGTCGGACTCGATAGGAAAAGTGGAAGACTAGAGAGAGAAGGAATCGAACCTGATATTGAAGAAGAGCTTCACTGTCTTTGGAGTCGTGCTCGTCCTCTCAGGGTTCTATGCACTCGCAACAATCACGAGCTTAGTCCGAGCTTACATGGCCAAACCCGACGCACAGAACGGGGGGATAGTGATTCTATCCCGGTTCGTGCATATCAGCTACACTGCGGCTCTAGGTATTGCCAGCGCAGCTGGCCTCATGATCCTGGGTGGAATCTTCGTCATCTTCATCGGAACTCGAAAACCAACCCCAGTATCGACCACCTTGCGACCTTAGCCCTTGGACCACCTCACATCTATCGTCTACGGGCCCTTGAACAGTTGCGTGATATTGGCTTGTAGCGACGACTGAAGTCGGTCAGAACCTAGTCTTCAAAGCCTAGAAGTTACCTGTACTGGCTGGGTAAGTGTGCCGAAACTCAAGTACAGCAAAGACTACCTTAAGCGTTTGACGAAACCTATTCCGAAGAAAGACCCGAACATGCGGGCGGCAGCGTCGATCGAGACTCTATCAGAACCGCGGCATCCCAGAGGATTCCACCAGTACTGCACGAATTGCGGGAGAGATCAGCTTTTCAGCGTGGACACGTTAGGCTGGAAGACTTGCACTGTCTGCCGCGTTACCGCACCAGATAGAAGCCAGAGCCCAATCTGAAGATAGCAGTTCTTGACCATATCAATATTCTAGGTAAACCTCAGGTTATGACTGAACGCGAGCTCAGTGGCGTCCAAACACGATTCAAGTACAATTTTTTAAACAGGGTGAGGGAAGAAAGACCCTGATTCTTTTTGCAGCGATCCTACGAACGTTTCAGTTCGGATGTTCTGGATGCTGCTTCTGCCCCGGTTAGGCTTCAGATTCTCAAGCTCCTAGTTTCCAAGGGCCCTCTCCCCTATACTGAGATAATGTACGAGGCAAAGCTGGACCCTGTACGGGATGCCGGAAAGTTCGTCTATCACCTCAAAACCCTTCGCAAAGCCGGTCTAGTCGCGATCGAAAAAGGTACGAAAAAGTACAGCATAACCGACCTTGGAAAGATTCTGGTCGAGTTCTCACGGGACCTTGAGGAGTGGATTGCGGTCAAGAGAGGGCGCCTCTTCGTTCGAACCTCCAAAATGACGATAGAGGAGTTTGACCGGACCAGAATTGCTTCATCACTTGTCACTGAGGCCGGTATGCCTCAGAGCCTAGCTGATGAGATTGCGTCTGAAGCCGAAGAGAGACTCCTCCGGTTTGGGACTACCTACCTCACCGCGCCCCTAGTACGCGAGCTTGTCAATACCATCCTCGTCGAGAGAAAACTCGAAGAGTACCGCCACAAACTAACCCGCCTTGGACTCCCCGTCAACGACGTGACAGTCCTCCTACGGGAGGCAGGACAGAAACACCTCGACTCGGCTTGGGTTCAATCCTCCGCGGGCGCAGCCGTAACCGAAGAGTACGTCCTGCTCAACATTCTTCCAAGACCTCTGGTCGATGCACATTTCTCGGGACAAATACACCTAGAGGATGCCGAGTCCTGGATCCTCAAACCTAGCGTCTTCTCACATGACCCACGCCCGTTCCTCCGAAAAGGATTGCCCGGATCTCCACCCCCAATCTCTTTCGAGAGTGCACTAGGAACACTGCTGCGACTAGCCAGAGTAACTGAAGGACAGGTATCTGGGGAGCAAATATTCGACCACATCAACATACTTCTGGCGCCATTCATCAAAGGCGTCCCAAGTCAAAGAGTCCAGGACGCGGTCCAAGTCTTTCTCTCGCAACTAAACTGGGAGGGTTTCTCAAACACTCTTCCTTTCCGATCGGCCATAGGCCTCGACCGAACCATCCCCGATGTCCTCGAACAGTCTGATGCGATTGGTCCCAACGGGAAGAAAGAGGGCAGGTACGGGGACTGTGCCCATGAAGCTGAAGAGCTGCTCCGTACGGTGATCGATGCAGCTCAAGAAATTGCTCGGGACAATCCACTTGTCAATCCTTCGATTACTCTGAGACTCAATCGCGACAAACTCTCTGAGACCGACGGACTTCTCTCAATGACCCACGAAACCTCTCTGAGATACTCTATCATGAATTATCTCATACAAAATCCTGGGGAAACCTACACCGTTTCCTCGGACGGGTGCATATTCGTTGCCGATAGCATGGGCAATGTCGCAAGGGGAGCGCTGGTGGGAACGGTCCAAATCAATCTGCCAAGAATAGCCTATGAATCAACAGGGAAAGACGACCGTTTTCTCCAAGGGGTTACGAACGCGGTAGACGAGGCGGTTAGGGCTTTGGAGATTCGCGGCCAAGCCATTCAGGAACGAATGAAGGAGGGACTTTTGCCTTTGCTTTCATGGCAGACGGATGGGAGCGCGTATTATGGGTCCCAGTCGATGGGAGAGATAAGCCTCCTGGGACTAAACGAGGCAGTAAAGCATCATATGAAGAAAGATGTGGACGCCAAAGATTCTCTTGTTTTTGTCAAGAAGATCATCGAGGCGGCGAGACGTGCCATATCTGAAAGTGACTCGCGTAAGCTTAGAATTCGGGTTGGGCTTCATCCGTCTCCTGAGGCATCATCGCGGCTCGCGAGTATCGACGCTGAAAAATACGGTTTCTCCACTATCGTATATCAAGGGTCCAAACGATATCCCTACTACACTGACGTTCCCGTGATCCCGCTCACACAGAAAATTCCGTTCACTTCGCGCGCATCTCTCGAGGGAGAGGTTCAAAGATTCCTCGACGGAGGATCAATCCTCCCGCTCCTGATAGGAGACAAAACAGAGACCGGAGGTTTGACGAAAGCATCCCAACTGCTCGCAGAATCGGGAATCAAACACTTCACGTTTTCCAAGATATTGTCCCGATGCCAATCCTGTTATCACGTCGATACAGGCGTCCGTGCAAAATGCTCGAAATGCAATTCAGACAAGCTCACAACTATTGCAAAGTATGCTGGTAGACTGACCCCCCTCGACCTATGGACCGAGTCGAGGAGGAGAGATTTGGATAGAATCGCAGCCTATGATCTAGCGTAGACGAACCGAGCCCCCCGGCAACTCACCATTGAGTGATGGAGGGTGCATGTGGCTGGACGAGAACTCAATTGAGTTTATCTCTCTGAATGTTTGAGCAAGGGGGCTGGGAATGCGCTGGCTTTGACAGAAATCCGAGTTGATTCGAAGAAGCCTTTCAGAATAGGTCTCCTGACGGGCATTCTGGCCAAAATCGCCGAAGGGCTAGACGGCCCCAAAGACCAAGCCTAGTAGTCCCATCCTCAGCACCACGCCGTTCCCGACCTGGGGAAAATATTTCGCGTGGCTCGTCGAGTCGACACTAGAGTCTATCTCGTCAACCCTAGGCAACGGATGCATGACAATCGAGCTTTTCTTTGCGCGTGCCAGCTCGTCAGAGGTCAACCTGTAAGACCCTTTGACCTTCTCGTACTCGGCTAGATCTCCAAATCGCTCCTTCTGGACCCGCGTCATGTAGATCACGTCCAATTCTTTCAGATGCTGTTGAAGCGATGTTGTTTCTTCGACGTCTATCTTCTTCGAGACCTCTTCCAGGACCTCTTTCCTCATCTTTAGTATCTCTGGAGAGATGAGGACTAATCTCACCTTGTATTTCGCGAGCGCATAGGCGAGCGAGTGTACTGTCCGGCCGTACCGGAGATCCCCGATGAGTCCTATTGTAATGCCGTCAATGGCTCCAAGCTCTTTCTTGATCGTGTAGAGATCGAGCAACGCCTGCGTTGGATGCTCCTCCGCGCCCGATCCAGCGTTAATCACTGGGACCCTTGAGAACTCCGCGGCCATTCTTGCCGCCCCCTCTAGAGGATGCCTAACCACCAACACGTCAGCATAGTTTTCGACAACCCGCACGGTATCTGCGAGGTTCTCACCTTTCTCAACAGACGTCCCCTTTGTCTCTGCAAATCCGAGAGCCGTCCCGCCAAGCCTCGTCATCGCGGACTCGAAGCTCAATTTTGTACGGGTGCTCGGCTCGTAGAATAGAGTCGCCATTATCCTTCCATGAAGCATATCGGACCCAGTCTTCGCCAGAGGCTCCATGACCTGTGCCATGTCGAGAATCTGGTCGATCTCCGATCGGGAGAGGTCGCGAACGCTAACTATGTCTCTGCCGGCGAAGTTAGATGTGGGAGGCATTCCGATTCCTAGCTGAGTCGAGGAGTCCTATAACTATCTTCAGAAGTGATGGAACAATGACCGTTCAAGTTCTTGCAATAATGTCAGACTTATTCCTCCAATCGAGAATTACAGAGCTCGCGAAGTCAATTGGTGCAAATGCCAAGATTGTAACAACCGAGGAAGACCTGCTTATACAAGCAAACTTGAGTACTCCAAACTTAGTGGTCCTCGACCTAGCTTCGTCAGAGTATGACCCTTTCTCGTGCGCCCAGAAGCTGAAAACTATGACCTATCCACCCAAGATACTGGCCATATTCCCCCATGTCCGAACAGACCTAAAGCTCAAAGCCGAAAAAGTAATGATCGACTACATTGTTCCCAATTCAGGTTTCCTCAAGACCCTAAAGCGGGTCCTGGAGAAAGAGGTCCGGGGCAAGTGAGCTGGATCGTCAAAGACCTCTGGGACACGCTAGACAAGCGTCGCGATGATTTCGAGAGTCTCTGGCAAGATCGTACTCTGCGGGCCTTTGAGACGATCAACTGGATTGCCAGCGAAGTCGGCGAACGCTGGGGCGTTCTCATACAGATCAACTTTCCACCCGGCCAGGAAAGACCAGAAGCAGCCAGTATTGGACGAAAGAACGTGAGCATTCTAGTAGACAAGAACCGGAGGAAATTCGAAACAGTAGAAGAGGACGATGTCAAGCGAGCGATTCAACCGTTAAGCCCTCAATCTTTTGACCCTGCCCGTTTTGGCCACGAAGGATTCAGGGCAGACCTACCCACCGGACGCATAGACTGTCTGCCAAGCGGGGTCCATCTATGGTGCACGATAACCCCCGAGGTCCTGAAGTTCCTCGACTGGATATTCGTAAACGGATACGGGTTGAAACCCGCGTCCCGTGCTTAGGAGACAGGCATAAGCTTCTTGCCCAGTCTTCTCTCAATGTCCATCTTGGCCCGCTTCAGCTGTCTAGCACGCTTAAGCAGCTCGATCAGATAGTCCAGGTCAACTATCGGGCGCAGAGCTGGATACTCCCAAGGAGTCTTGTTAATCTCGTCAGGATAGATCATGTACCCGTTAGGATAGTGCGTCAGCAGTATCCCCGTCGGGTCCGTCTCAAGGCCCTTGGAGAACTCTCGCAGGGTGTATCCTGCCTTCTTGAGCTGTTCGAGCGCCCTATCGAGCTCGTCACAAGCCCTCTCCAGCTCCGCAAACATCTCTCCCCTGTCGCCATCTCCCACAGAATATCCGCTCTAGGACCCTTATTCGCGAGAAGCGGGGTCCGCGGCGGGCATAAGTGTTCTCTAACCCACACACCCTCCCCCCCGAAACAAGGACAGCCGCGCACGGACGAGACCCCCGAGAAACCGATCCCCGACTGGAGTCTGCAATCCCTCTTCCGTTAACTATGGGACGATTTATTCTTCGGACCTTACTCTTGCTTGCGGCCAGCCACGAGAACCATTCCCCCCGTGCTGAAGACTGTGTCGTTTCGAAGCTTCTGGTGATCATCAAGAAGACTCTTCGTCCACCTCTCATACCACCGGTTATACTCCTCGATCTGCTTTCTGGAGGCGCCCCCGGAAGCCATAGCCTTCGCGTCGAGCTTCTTTGTCTCCTTGAAGGTCTCAAGGTTAAACCCGAGCTCGTCCTTCACATCTTCTAGCTTCCTTCTTGGGTCCGAGGTCAGATATGTGTCTGCTTGGACTTCGGCCATTATTTCCCGCAGTCCTGCTTCGTGGAAGATAGTCGGTAATCTATTGCCGATGTCGAAATATTTCCCTTCCAGTTTTCTCACCCCATCAACGTATAATCCTCCGAGCTTAATGCCCAGCTTTGTGATTCTCTTATCATTCGGAACATAGAAATAGAAAGATTCGAACCGGCCCCGCTCGAATGCGGCGACCGTCCCTCCTTTACGGGCGACTCTGCTCATATCTTTGACAGCTTTCAACGGTTCAGTGAGATGCATCAAGAGAGTCCTACAACACACAAGATCGGCCCACCGATCTTCAACAGGAATGTCATACGCATCTCCCTTGCGGAAAGTAATCTTGCCGGACAGTCCTTCTTTCTTGGTTTGTTTTTGGGCGGTACTGATGTTGGTGGCTCGAATGTCCACTCCGATGATTTCGCATTTGCCAGGTATGAGGTTGGCTAGATATCGGGTAAAGTCTCCTGTTCCGCATCCAACGTCCACGATTTTCATTCCTGGCTTCATTCCAAGAAAAGTAGAATGCATCAATGTGATCCATGGCTTGGTTTCCAAGTAGCGACGGTAGATTTCCCTGCTACGCCGTAGGTAGCGAACGCGGAACGCGTGTGATGAGATCCCAGTTTTCTTGGGAGACAGCTACTTTCTCACTTCACTCTTAGATGTCAATTCCTCGCCGCCTCGGGTCCCGTCTACTAGGCTCAGCCTCAGTGGACGAGCATTTGGGTCCCAACACGGCTTTTCTGAAACTAGGTATTATGAATACAAATGTAGAGACGCGTAGATGTGATTCAGAGACGGTGGAAGTGGATAGAAGGTCAAACTTGATTCTTCGATCCTTGTGTACTTTTCTCATCATCTAGATGCCTCGGGTGACGTGCAAGTTTCCAGGCAATGAGCAGGACTCCGAATATCGCAACAAGCACTGGTCCGATGTATCCTGCAAGTAAGTAGCCTATCGGCGACGCGTTCTGGCTTATCCATTGTTGCATGAAATAATTGGACTGGTATTCGTTGGAGATCGCAACGAGTAGGCCCACAGTAATCAGGAACTGAGCGATAATGATAGTGCTCACCGCTCGTGATGTTTCTCTATGACTAGCTCTCGGGACAACAGGTTTCGCGGTCTGGGCGGATTTCGGGTTCGGAATTAGAAGAGAGCTGATTGCTCCGAGGGAGACGAAGATGCCGGCTGTAAAAGCTGCCCAGCGCGTTCCCTGCGTAATCGCGTCGTAGAGGATCGATATAACGGCGGGTGCGTTTCGGCCGAAGCTGGCGATGAAGGATGGGTCGATCCCTCCGGAGAGTCCTGAGTTGAGGGCCGTTGCCAATGCCGATCTTAACGGGCCGAAATTGATGGCGCTCGCCGCGAGGTCGGCCTGTCCGACTGCTGATATTTGGGCCACCAATACTGCGCCGATTACGGCGATTCCGAAAGCTGAGCCAATCTGTCTTACAGTGTTGTTGGCTCCGGATCCTACTCCTGCCTTCTGCCAAGGTATGCTCAGCAATACGGTGCTCGTTAGCTGGCTGATAGCTAGGCCGACTCCCGCCCCGTAGATGACGAGGATGGGATACAGGTAGTAGACGGGGTTGGCGACGCTGATAGTCTGGGACATGCTGAAGAGAGCGATGGCTTCAAGAGTCATGCCGGTTGTGACAATCCACTTGGGTCCGAACCTGGTCGCTAGAATACCGGCTACTGGTGCAAAGATGAAGACTGAGATGGCCATAGGTAGGAATGTGAGTCCGGCATTGAACGCTGATAGTCCCTTGACTGTCTGCAAGAATATTGAGATGATGAATACTGCTCCGAACTCGCCCATGGCAACGATTGTGACGGTGAAGAGGCCGTACCTGAAGCCCTTGAATTTGAGGAGGCTGAAATCAAAGAGAGGAACCCTCCCGCTCCTAAGCCGGCGGACCTCGTAGAAAGCAAACGCCGTCAGTAGAACGAGCCCGCTCATGATCGAGACCAAGGGAAGGGATACGGGGTTTGAGGTCGACCATGACAAGCCTGCCACACCGAATTCGCTTGCTGGAACTATCCATCCATAGGTTTGAGCTTCGATAAAACCAAACAATAGGCTCGATAGACCCAGTGTGATGAGGATTAGTCCGAAATAGTCCGTTGTGTATTTTGGATCTTTGAACCTGGTCTCCTTAATCGCGAAGAGGGCTCCGATGAGGGCTGTGATTCCTATGGGGATATTGATGAAGAACGCCCAACGCCAAGTGAGAGTCGGGTCACTCGTAAAGTACCCTCCCAAGACTGGTCCCAGAACCGCAGCCGCCCCGGCTGTCGCGCCCCATATCCCGAAGGCGACGCTGCGGGCCTTGCCGGTGAAAGTGGTTGTCAGGATTGACAGGGTTGAGGGAGAGGCCATTGCTGCCCCGAATCCCTGGATAACCCGGCCTGCAAGGATCTGGGTTAGATTCTGTGAGAATCCATCGATGATAGATCCGGCAATAAACAGGGAGATTCCACTGATGAAGATCCGCTTTCGGCCAAACTCATCGCTTAGTTTTCCCCAGGTGAGAAGAAACGATCCGAATATCAGAGCATAGAGTGAGGTGATCCACTCTAGGTCCTTCAGGGAGATCCCGAAGTCTTTCTGGATTTGATACTGAGCGACAATCACTATCGTAGCGTCAATCACGATGATTGCGAGGGAGAGGCTCAGGACGAGCAGGATGAGAAGCTGTTTTCGCTCGATCTTGGTCGACCCTCCAACCGGCGCCGTACCCGCTGGACCTGCTCCTTCCCACTTCTGGTCGGAGGGTTTGCGCTCGCCTGACATTGAAATGCCATCACATTTGTTCGGGGTAATCAAACATTCCCGTCAGAGAGATGCTCCTCAACTTTTGAACTGTGAAACGTCTAAGAACTCGTCTGGAAAGGCATCATCTCAGTTTGCCAAAGGACCTTCACACGGGCCGCTATAGAATCGAGCCGGGACACGAAGTTCGCCTGAGCGATTTCGACCCGAACGATACCTCTGGTTTCGGAGGAAAAGATGAGGATGAACAGAAAGAGTCGAAGAAGCTCAACGAGAAACTTAGACAGCTTCAGGAAATGCTCTACGCAGAGCACGAACAGAAAGTCCTAGTTATTCTTCAAGCAATGGATACTGGTGGCAAAGACGGAGTCATAAACCGGGTCTTTCAGGGAGTTAACCCCCAAGGGGTCCGAGTCGCACATTTCAAAGAACCTACACCGGAGGAACTTGATCATGGTTTCTTGTGGCGAGAACACAAACAAGTGCCTGGAAAAGGAGAACTTACGATTTTTAATCGAAGCCATTACGAAGGCGTTCTTATCGAGAGAGTTCACAAGATCGTTCCTGAAGAAGTCTGGAGCCATCGATACCGGCAGATTAACGATTTCGAGCGGATACTCTCCGAAGAGAACACGACGATACTGAAATTCTACCTTCACATTGACAAGGACGAGCAGAAGAAGCGGTTGCAACAGCGCTTGGACGATCCTTCCAAGCGGTGGAAGTTCAGTGGTGACGATCTTCCTGAACGAAAATTCTGGAAAGAGTACATGAAGGCGTACGAGGACGCTCTGAACAAGACCAGCACGGAATGGGCACCTTGGTACCTCATACCCTCGAGTCACAAATGGTACCGCGACCTCGTCGTCTCCCGGACTATCGTGAAGGCGATGGAAAAGATGAATCTGCATTATCCAAAGACGAAGCTGAGCCCGAGCTCAATAACAATAGAATGATCATTTGCTCAGCAATTCACGTCGGACCGAAGACGGGGCTAAGGCAATGTGACGCAATGGTCGAGGGGGCCAGTTAGAGGGATTTTTCTAGTTTGGCGAGCTACTTGCCGGTGACAGTTACGGACCCGTTTGTCGTTGTCAGGTTGACAATGGCGCTTCCGGTCCCGATGGTGCCTGTGGCGTGGTTTGTGAGTTGGACCCCTAGCCCGGAGCTAGAGACTGTGCCGTTTGTTGTGTTCGGCGTGATCTTGCAGGAGGCGAGGGCTGGCAGTGTGAGGCTGACGTTCCCGTTCGTCGAGGTCACTATGTAGGATCCGCCTAGAGGTAACGTCGATAGTTCTACGGTTACACTGCCGTTCGTCGTTGTCAACGTAGCGCTCCCGCATAATGTGCAGGTCAGGTTGACTGAGCCGTTAGTATCAGTCGCGGTCATGGTTGTGGCGCTGATATTCGAGGAGGTAATGGCTCCGTTAGTGTCCGTAAGAGTTAGGCTGGACGTGCTGATGTTTGAGACCTGCAGATTGCCATTCACGGTTACGATTTGCACCGTGTTGAATTGGGCGGAAGCTGGCGCATACACGTGAATGTCTACGCTGTAGCTTGCACCGAAGAAGAAGTTGCTCGCGGGAAATATGGCCTGGAAAACGATGTTTCCGCTAGAATTTGACTCTACAAACGTTATTGCGTCGGGAGATGATCCGAAACCTCTGGCCGTCACAGTCCCGTTGACTTTGAGGTAGGCCTGGGACCATGATGAGACAGTGACCCCGCCGTTCGTGTTTGAGACTGTCATCGAGGAAGGGTTGCTGCTCTGGGAAACCGAGGACTGGTAGGGTGTGAAGTTCTTCGTCGCTACCGAGAGGGATGGACCGAGGAACAGCGATGCCGCGACCACCACAACGACCGCGCCCACCACTACTGCAAGGATGATGACAACGAGCATTGTCTGGCTAAGGCCAGGCTTCTTGACCCTTCCTGCCGGACCAGGAACAGCCTTGACGGTCGTCAACATGAACTAGTAGCAGAAGCTGAACCGCCCTCCTTAAGCCTCTTTTCCGGCCAGTAGGACCGTCGCCGCATATCCTTCTCTTTCTCGCAGCTATTTTTCTAAAACATTCTTTTTCAAAAATAAGCATGCTTTTGTCGACCTCGGGGTGGTCGATTTCCCCGCGCCCCTCCGTCCACGGAATCAGGGCCCAGGCACCTGCTCGTCCGAGCCACTGATTCACAGAACAGAAACAACCAATCGAAAACCACTCTTAGAAATCATATCCGGAAACCTATTACTGAATCGGGTCCTTGAAACGGGTACTGAATCCGGTCCTGAAAACGGTTACTGAAACGGTTATTGAAACGGGTATTGAAATCGGTTACCGGTGATTTCTCGGGCCCCTCGGGGGCCTACTCGAGTCTCGCGCCCCGCCCGTCATCAAAAACGCCCAAGAATCCCGTCCCCGGCAAGGACGAGCTTGTCCCTGACCTGCTGGGCACGGGGCCTTCAAATAAGTGCCAGCCATGATTCTAGGGTAAGTCTTCCTGTATGCGGACTCTCGTAGCAGAATGTAAGATTCCCTCGGCTCCCTCCCGGTACGAGGAGGTTGAGACCATGGCTGAGAGCATAGGCTACGAGGTAATCGACACGATCGTCCAGCACCGCAAGAACCTCCACCACACCTACTGCATTGGACCGGGAAAGCTGGAAGAGATCAAAATGGTCGTTGCCGAGAATGACATCGAGGCTGTCGTCTTCGCCAATACCCTCCCTAGCGCTCAGGTCTTCAAGATCCAGCGGGTCCTCGGTGGAACAGACGTCAAAGTCATCGACCGCAACCTCCTGATCCTAGAGGTCTTCGACAAACGTGCCATGACCAAGGAGGCAAAACTACAGATCGCCCTTGCTAAACTCCGCTACACATTCTCTTGGGGCAGAGAGTTCCTCAGGCTCGAAGGCATTCTAGGTGAACAGGTTGGCTGGAGCGGACCCGGAGACTATCCGTACCATGATTACGAGAGAACGGCCAAGAAGCGGATCGCGAACATGGAAAAGGAACTGAGAGATCTCTACTCGAAAAAGAACCTGCTCAGAGACCACCGTCGAGAACGAGGCTTCCCCATAGTCGCCCTCGCCGGCTACACACAGAGCGGGAAGACCACGTTCTTCAACCGCATGTCCGCCGAACACAAAGACACAGGGCTGGGACCGTTCACTACTCTGTCCACGTTCGCGAGAAGAATCGACCAGAACAACGGTGGCGATAATTTCAGCTTCATACTCATCGACTCCATCGGCTTCATTGAAGACATGCACCCTACAATCCTCAAAGCGTTCAACACGACCCTCGGCGAGATATCGAACGCGGACCTAATCCTCCTGTTCGTTGATATCAGTGAGGACCTAGAGTCAGTCTTTAGAAAACTCACGGCCTCGAAAGAGGTTCTCACGAAAATAGCTTCCAAAGTTCCGCTAGTCATCTGCGCGAACAAAACAGACCTTTGCAACGACGAACGACTTGAGGAGGGGAAGAAACTGATCTCCCGAACATTCGAAGGCGTTCCACTGGTCGAGCTTAGCGCGTTGAAGGGAAACAATACCGAGGAGGTTGTGAAGCAGGCCTATACTCACCTCAATGGTTCAGCCTCCCTTGTACCGAGTGGCTCTCTAGAGTTGCACTCCTCTTCATAGTAGATCCCGAGAAATCCTAAAATTCTTCAATGCCATTAGTTGGAGATGGGATGTTCTAAGTGGAATTAAGGAAACTTCAACGAACACCAGATGGAACCTTTCTCGTCACCATACCCAAGGCATGGGCCAAACGCGTCGGACTTGACCAGGGGTCGGTCGTTTCCTATGAGGAACGACAGGACGGGAGACTTCTCCTGTCCCCGAGAATTGACGAGGAGAGGCCTCCTCTCGAAGTCATACTGGAAGCAAGTCCTTTTGTCAGACGAGAGATTATCGAGCGATATCTTCTCGGATACGATATAATCCGCATCCAATCCAAAGATAGCTTGTCCCCCGAGATAAGAGACGAAGTCCGCAAAACCACCAAGCGCCTCGTGGGCCTGGAGGTCTTGGAAGAGGACGCGAAGAAGATCGTCCTGCAATGCCTGATGGAACCTTCGCTTCTCAACCCCGAGCGAATCCTCCGACGGCTCGAAATGCTGTCCATGCCGATGCAGATAGACGCGGTCCAAGCCTTCGTCGAATCCAACACCGAACTTGCTAACGGAGTGGTTGAGAGAGATGAGGAAGTGGACAGATGGTACTTCCTCTTGGTCCGACTGGTCAGAGCCGCGATCGCCGATACGTACCTACTTGAGAAGATCAAAGTCTCCTCCGTGGACTGCCTAGACTTTCGCCTCTTGGCAAGCTATATCGAAACGTTCGCTGACTACTCAGTAACCGTTGCAGAGAACACTCAAGACAAGGTTCCCGTTCCGAAAGAGCAACAGGTCCTGTTCCAGAAGATCGGAGCCTCTGTGAATACAATGTACAAGGATGCTGTCGGGTCCGTCCTCTCACGAGACCTCAAGCTGGCCTCGTCTGTAAGCCCGAGATTCAAAGAGACCAAGAAGATTCTTGCGGATGCTGAGACAAGCATCGCCAAAGCCCCGCGTCCCATGGTTAACCATCTCGTCGCAGCACTCATAGCGCTGAATAGAATGTGCGAGGTGTCGGTTGACATATCAGACCTCACCATCACAAGATAGGCCTCGAGTTCGCGATAACTGGATAAGCTGCCATCACCCGTTAGACGGTCTAGAAGGGTCGCTAGATGTCTGAAGAGAGGAAGAGGGCAATCGGCACGATACTGGAAGCAGGTTTCCAGATGGAAAGCGACGCCTTCAAGACCCTGATGGAGATCAGCGCTACCAGTCAGCTCGACCCACTCGTGAAGGAGGTTCTTCGGGTCGCCGGAACCGTAGAACCGCGGCCGGCGTCAATTAACAGAGACCTCGTTCTCAGGGCCGCCGAACACCTGGACATTCCCGGAAGGAACTTGGAGACTGAACATGCTGGATTAGGGCATAGGCGCCGTTTTGCGGAGGACCTTGAATCTCAGCTAGAAGTTGTCTCCGACCCCACAGGCAAGCTCGGAACGACTGGTGCGTTCGATGATTTTCTCCACTATTTCAGAAACCGTTTTGATAAGATGAGCCTGCTCTTCAGGCAGAGAATGGACACGCGAAACGCTGGGACCATTTCTGATGCGCTTTCAGGCGGATCAAATGGGCGAGGTCGTTTCATCTGTATGGTTCTCGACAAGAGAGAGAAGGGCGATCGGATCTTTCTGACAGTTGACGACTATGAAGATGAAGCCACTGTTCTCGTTGGACGGCAGAACCCTACAGTATACGAAATGGCGAGGAAGATAGTCAGGGACCAGGTTATCTTCATCCAGGCCCGAAAGAGTGCGGGCCCCCTGCTGATTGCCGAAAGTATCGTTCTCCCGGAGATTCCGGATAGAAAGCCGGCCCACGCCAGCGAAGAGGTCTACGCCGCCCTAATATCCGACGTTCATGTTGGGAGCAAGGTGTTTCTCGAGGACGAGTTCCACAGGGTTCTAAGCTGGTTGAAAGGAGAGATCGGAACACCGAACCAGCGTGAGATCGCAGAAAGAGTGAAGTACGTTCTGATCGGGGGCGACCTAGTTGACGGGATCGGAGTCTATCCTCGTCAAGAAGTGGACCTAGCTGTCCCAGATATCTACGAGCAGTATCGTTTGGCGGCCAAGTTCGTCAGCGAGATTCCAGAGTACATGGATGTAGTTCTGATACCCGGAAACCATGACGCTGTACGTCAGGCCCTACCGCAGCCTGCTATTCCGAAAGAATTCGCCGGACCCGTATACGACTCTCGGAAAATTGTCTCCTTAGGGGACCCCGCGGAGGTTCGCCTGCACGGGGTCAACTTTCTACTCTACCACGGAACCAGTCTAATGGATATCCTAAGCGGAGTCCCGGGCCTCGACTACCAGCGTCCGGTAGAGGTCATGGAGTACCAGCTGAAAGCCCGGCATCTCTCTCCGGAGTATGGGAAGATGACACCTATTGGTCCTGAGCAGGAAGATTTCCTGGTAGTGGAACGGGTCCCCGACGTTTTCACCTCCGGACACATCCACGTTTCGGGTGCAGGCGTTTACAGAGGGACAACGATAGTGAACAGCGGCGCGTGGCAAGGGCAGACTGACTATCAGAAACGGATGGGTTTAGTTCCTAAACCTGGAATCCTTCCCGTTGTTAACCTGAAGACCCTTGATGTCAAGATGATCAACTTCCAGTAATCCTACTGACCCTCGACCGTTTGAGAACAGATTCTAACCCCTGCATACTGGGAGAAGAACATCCACCCCCACCCCACGGTTTCCACTGCAAGTACCCAACTTGCTGGGGGTGTCATTGTAGCTTTTGAAAACTTACTGGCAAGGTTAACTTGCATCCTAACAATTTATGTGGACCTGTACATTTTCCGGCACTAATTCATCTCAGATTCTGTACTTGGTAAAGGATTGAATTTTCTTGACGAGGCTCCTTCATGTCTCCAGAGGAAGGAGAGGGGTACGGGTCCCCGGATCTACTACTCGCCAATTACTTGTCTAGAAATGGCACTGACAAGTCCGGTCCTATCATGGACGCTCTAATGTGTGAATGTCCGTTGCCATCATGCCAACGATTCTCATGCTCGTAAGTCGCCTCCTTGGGGGCGAATCTTTCAAGGGCTATAGGGCTATAGGGAAATCGGTCAAAAGTCCTGGCTCGTATTCGATTGTGGTTAGGGCTCCGGTTGATCCGGGTACGAACAGAGCGGCAACCCCGTTTTTCAGCTTGGAAGAATTAACTATTCTCTGGGTCTTGTCGGTAATGTCAAGAATTTCTCCTTCGCGGTGGGTCCGGAACCTCAACTCCTGAGCCTCGACGGTCATGATCTCCCCGTCTGTTTCAGGCAAGGAATTAAGAATGAAACCTATCCCTTGCCTGACAGGTCCAAGGTCTTGTCCAAGGGAACCGGCCCCAAAGAGCTCTACGTGAAGAAAATCCGTAACGGAACAGTGATCGACCATATTTTGGCCGGCCATGCGCTGGATGTGCTGAAGATTCTAGGAATACACGGTGGCGAAGGACACATTGTGAGTGTGGCGATGAACGTGATATCGAAGAAGCAGAACAAGAAGGACATCGTCAAGGTCGAGAATCGAGAGCTCAAGCCCGGTGAAGTGGACAAGATAGCCTTGATCGCTCCCAGTGCTACCATCAGCATCATTCGAGACTACGAGGTAGCTGAGAAGACGAGGGTAAAGCTGCCTGATTCTATCAGGGGGATTGTTCGCTGTTCAAATCCCGCGTGCGTGTCTAACGCTGAGCCTGTTGAGCCAAAGTTTACCGTGGAAAGGCAGGACCCTCTTCGGCTTCGCTGCTACTACTGTGTTCGGATAATGGAGAAGGCCGATGTTCTCAAGCAATTCTAGCATAGAACTCTCACCGATCGAGCATGAAAAGGCGATTCAAGAGCTACAGATACTCTATAATGAAAAACGCAATGCTATCCATGAGCGTCTGCAAGAATTCAAAGAAATTCTTGATCGTAATGATGACGACATCTTTGCTGAACTCTGCTTCTGCCTGCTAACGCCGCAGTCGTCTGCGAAAACTTGCTGGGCTGCAGTTTCCCGGCTCAAGGAGCGGAGTCTTCTCTTGAAAGGCGAGGCTAACGAGATTCAACTGCAACTGAATGATGTCCGGTTCGGCGACAGTAAGGCGAAGTATATTGTCGAGGCGAGAGGAACGTTCACCAAGGATGGCAAGCTCTACATCAAATCCCATCTTTCCAGCTTCGCTAACCTGTTCGAGTTGCGGGAGTGGATGGTGGAGAACGTGAAAGGGTTGGGGTACAAGGAGGCCAGCCATTTTCTCCGGAACGTCGGACTGGGGGAGGAGTTTGCGATTCTTGACCGGCATATTTTGCGAAACCTCAAGAGGCTGGAGGTGATCTCTGAGGTGCCGGTTTCGATCACGAAGAAGCGTTATCTAGAGATCGAGGAGAAGCTCCGTCGATTCTCACGGGAAATAAGAATACCGTTGGCTGATCTTGATCTCTTGTTCTGGTCGCGAGAAACAGGTTGGATATTCAAGTAGGTAGATGAGCTACGGGAAAGATTGGTGTTATGGCGGACAAGGAGACAGCGATCTACTTCAAGCTCGGCGGGGTCAAGAATAGCTGGGTTGTGAAATCGGAAGATGAGGCGGTCAAGACGTTTGAGGACATCAAGAACAAACAGACAGTCTCCCTCGTCATAGTTACTGACACAGTCTTCGACTGGATCAAGGATAAGGTTGGACAGGGGAAGAAGGAGATCGAACTCCCACTGGTTGTATCAATACCCACAAGGCGCGGCGGCAAGTCCCAGGTTGACTTACTAGCTGATCTGATCAAGAGGACTGTGGGCGTGGAGATCAGGGTCCAATAGCGACCACCAAATCGCCGATAATCAGCCCTGATCTCGAATCTGGGACGCCTCCAGACTCTCGCCAGAGAATCGTTCGGGAACAGGCGAAGAAAACCCGACTTTTCGCCTTGCTATCCAAGCCAGGATTACGCCCCAAATCGCCGGACTCGCCTAGAATCAGGGCAAGACAGAAAATCCCCCTATCAAAAAGTGGGGTACGATTCAAGCGTCTCGCGTCGCATGAGCGGCTCCCGCAGAATCGGCTGTAATCGTTGATGATCGAGTTTTTGGTTTGTCCAGTTGAAATCATTGTACGAGAACCCTTAATTCCACTGGAAGCCGGCTCGCAGAAAACCGGACCGTTTCAGACTTGTCGCAACAGGGATTGGATCTAATCTTCGAAAGAGTACTGTCAGGCGGAGAAGTCTTTCGCGACAGAAACCTCCTTAGGCATGACTACATGCCTGCGACCCTTCCGCACCGGGGGGAGCAGATCCGGCGCCTTGGATCCGTGCTCGCTCCCGCCCTAACAAAAGACCGAGTATCGAATCTCTTCGCTTATGGCAAGACTGGAACAGGCAAGACAATCGTGACCAAATTTGTCCTCGATCGTCTACAGCGAAAGGCTCGGGAACACGGACGAGCTCTCGATACGAGCTACGTCAACTGCCGTCTCGCAGGAACAAACTATAGAGTCATTGCCGACCTCTGCCGATCCCTCGGTCGAGAAGTCCCATTTACGGGACTCGCGGTAGGCGAGCTCCTGGACCGGTTCCGAAGCGCCCTCCAATCCCGCGGCTCGGCGTTCCTCGTCGTCCTAGACGAGATAGACGCGCTGGTGAAGAGGAGCGAAGACGACAGCCTACTCTACGAGCTAACCAGGATAAACGAGAAATTGACAGACGGCTGGATTGGGCTCATAGGAATTTCCAACGACCTTCACTTCAAAGACTTCCTGGACCCGAGAGTCCTCAGCTCGCTCGGAGAGGAAGAGGTCGTGTTCAAACCCTACACCTCAGACGAACTATATGACATTCTAAAGGAGCGAGCAGAGTTCGCCTTTCGCTCCGGAGTTCTTGATGAAGGCGCTCTCCGCCTCTGTGCTGCATTAGCCGCGGGAGAACACGGTGATGCGCGACGCGCTCTTGACCTCCTTAGAGTGGCCGCTGAGATTGCCGAAAGATCACGCGAGCTAAAGGTCGAAGAAAATCACGTCCGAGAGGCACAACAGAAGGTCGAACATGACCGGGTCACAGAGGCCCTGTCATCGCTCCCCCTCCACTCCCGAATCCTCCTCATCTCCGTCATGCAGCTTGAGAATACCCGGAGAGAGAGCTCCGTAACAGGCGACGTGTACGAGGTGTATAGAGAGCTGTGCGCTGCAGGCTCGGTTGAACCTCTCACTCAGAGGAGAGTCAGCGGGTTGCTCAACGAGCTGGACATCATGGGCGTTCTAAACGCGCGCGTAGTAAGCTTCGGCAGGTACGGTCGTACAAAGAAGATCCGGCTCGGCGTAGAAGCTCGATCAGTGACCGCTTCGTTCAGCGGGGACGAGATGGTTCGAGGGCTGCTTAGCTATGCTCCACGGAGCGTCCTCAGACATCAAACCAGTCTCTAGATGTATCGGGATAGATGATGGGCCGTTTCCGCCGAAAACGGATGATACGGTCAGGCATGCTCCTCTCCTAGCTGTCTGGCTGAAAGGGCCTCATCTACATCAGCTCAGAACTGAACGGATCACCGTTGACGGATTGGACGCAACCAGAAAGACCGAGCTCCTCATCAAAGGATCCGTGCACGTTCCAGTCTTGTTATCAGGCGTGACTTTTGGAGGGTTCAATCTCATCGACCCTTGGAAGATCCAGAAATTGTGCAAAGCACCAGTAATAGTGGTTGTTGGGTCCCGACCGGATAACAGGGCTGTGAAGCGTGCCCTGTCCAGACACTTTTCCGATTGGAAGAAGAGATGGGATCTGATCAGGTCACTCGGCCCCTTACACAAAGTCCGGACGATGGCTGGTGAAGGCCCGGTGTTCTTTGAACGGTTCGGATGTTCCACTCGACAGGCGGGGGTGATCCTGAAGACTTCGGCGTTCGTCTCGCGGATGCCTGAACCATTGCGTGTTGCGGGAATCCTTGCTAGAGGCCTGTTCTCTTCGGAACCTCCTAGCTAGGATTCTAGTTACAGGAGGCTTTAGTCGTCCCGTTGAGGTTGCTGTGGACAGTCGACGGAAGAGTTCATGGATTTTGTATTGGTGAGTTTGGCATGACTGGAAAAAAGGCCAACAGAGAAAACCAGCTGAACGATTACTTCCGCAGACGGTGCTGCAATTACGAGAACTTCGCCTGTGACCGGGTCTGGGAGTGCGCGATGTGTGCACGCCAATCAGTGAAGATTGAGCCGATAATGGATGACGTTGAATCGACTACTGTGACTACTCGAAGGAGGTGAGTTAAATGGAGACTTTGAGAGAGGAAGAGGTTCTTCGCCTTGAAGAGGCACTTCTGAAGAAGATGGAAGAGAGGCTCACCCCTCTGATGGAGCAGGCCGCACGGGACGCCGCGCGAATGGCAATGCAAAGACTGCGGTTGGATATGATGGCTCATATCAGTAGGCACGAGGAGACTATACAACGGCTCGCCAAAGCGGCACTGGCTGCTAGCCATATTCCAAGATAGCTACATGCTTCCTATCCCTCATAGCGGGTGAAGGCTATGCCGGTCTAGTCGTTGCGACGCAAGCTTGAGCGGTCTTGGGCAGCGGTAAGAGAAGTTTAGCTGCTTCTATGCATTCTTGCACGTAGGGCAGAGTGGAATCTTGTTGACGATTCCTTTTGTCACGACGCAGTCTGTGCAAAGGTGCTTGTGGCAGGAACTGCATGTTCTCTCGTGTTCAGTACAAACGGTCCCTCCACAGGCCTCACAAATCGCTCTGGACTTGTGATCGCAAAGCGAGCATTTCTGAGTATCGTCCCAGATCATTTTTCCGGTAGCCGCTTGGAGGATCTTCCGATAGGACTTGCCGGCGGCAAGCATCTCCACAGTCACTATGGGAACGTGGAGCAGTTGAACTCCCATCACCGTTGACTCATTTCTACCGCCTAGAACCTCTTTGGTCTTAGCTCGGATCATATCCTCGGTGACCCCTGCCGGTGCGACGGTGACTGTGTTCTTCATCTCAAGTTCCGGAGGCAGCTTCGGCATGGACCCCGTTGATGGTTCGATCTCAAGGCAATCGACAAAGAACCCTGTCGACGGGAGGTCTTCCAAGTGGCCTTCGAAGAGAGCGGCGTCGCATACTCGTCCGTCCACTCCGTCAAACACGAGAACTCCCTGAGCAAGTTTTTTCCGGCCATCGTCGATCTGGAAATTGGCAAAGAAATACGGTCGAAACTCAAGCTTGGGCATAGAGGACAATTTGAGGAAAGCACCATTGACCAGGCCATGAGCCAAGATACGAGATGACGCGGCCCGAGCGACTGGCAGTGTGCCAGGAACCCTATGTCTCTCTGGTGCCTTGATATTTTCAACCCTCTCCTTTAGCTTGGCTAGGTCCCAGAGTTCGACGCCGAGTTTGCGAGCCATGAATTCAGCATTGCCTCCAAACCCCTTGGGAGAGACGTAGATTCCGCTTTGAATACCTAGACTCTTCAAACGGGCAGCGAACTTCTCGACTTCTCGACCTTCAACTTGGCTAGTTCCTTCCCAGCACTCGAACGCGACTTTCTGCACTTTCTTGCCTTTTTTTCTGGAAGCGAGAATGTCTACAAAATAGGTTGGCGAATCTCCAGTTTGCGCGTTCTTTTCCACCTCGAAACCTTCAACCCGGCAAACGTCGCAGACCATGTCCACTACGAAGTTGCCTGAGTCTGTTCTTGCATCTGTGGTCATGTGGGACCCGCCATATTCGATTCGAAGGGGTCAAAATTGTGGAATAAGTGTGGTGTTACCTAGCACTGTCGTTGAGCGTGGGTGAGCAAGACTCAATAGCTATGGATACAAAACCGTATCCATGGAGAATTTGGACACCCTGAAGGGTTGGCACGAAGGGACCCGCTCGGTCATTGACGAAACTCTTCGCGATCGAATACTCTCTGCACTCTTGCAACGCAGCAATCTCACGAAGATACAGTTCGAAACGCTCCTTGTAGACCAGCTCGGTCACGATATAGCGAATAAACGCTTAACGAGGAGTGATATGGCTCAGTTGAGGCGAGATCAGAAGGGAATAAGCCGTGGGTCCTTCAATAGAACCCTAAGACAAGCGCGGGAAAACGTTGTAGAGGCGATTCACACAGTTCTGCTTCTCGGTTACTGTGGGCTGACGGAGTCTCCGAGCATCGCCCCATTCTTAGAGGCCTCCGAGCGCCTCAAAGGTCAAACCTCCCAGATTCGGGATGCTGCGCAAAACGAGCCCGAAGCCTATCTAAGAACAGTGGATTCGATAATCGACGATCTTGATCAGGCTTTCAGAGCAATGTTTGGAAGAAATCGTGATACGTGACGTCACGCAAGTGATTGTTGCATCACACGCATCACGCTCATAACGGACACGTACGCAGCTGGAGGTCACTTGTTGGTTCGAGCGTGAATGTCATTAGTCTTGTCATCTGCTTGACGTCATGATGCAACAGGTAAGTCACACCTCCATCACTTGTGACGGGTTACCGCTGAATTCGAGTCACAAATAGTTAGTGTTAAATGCATTCGTAGCTCTTACCGTGACGTCACAACTTCGATGGGCGTGATGTCACAGAAATGTTTGGGAGGGGAAAACGGCTAGGCGAAAACGGGGCCATGTTTTCCTTCGAGAATAAAGATATTGCGAGGCTGTTCTTCGACGCATTCTCAAGTAGGCTCGGCTCTTTTGAAGTGAGTTTGAGGGACTTATCTGTTGAAGTTGAGAGCCTCAAGATTTCCGGCGATCAATCCAAGCTGTCCGACTTGGTATTGCTTGAGCGTCTACAAAAAACAGAGAAGCTTCTGGGTGAGTCGTTGAGCTGGATTAGGCAGGTCGCTGATGCAATTCTCCGCGTTCCGGCAGCGACCTCAGCGACGAAAAGAGTGGTCGAGGAGGTGTCTGAACCTGTAACAGCCAACTTGCAATCGACTGTGGGACAATTTCTTGTAAGGAATGACCCTTCGGTCGTGCAGCCGGGCTCATTAAATTCGATAACGACTCCCACTGAGCTTCAGGTTCTTACCCTTCTGGCAGACCGGGGGCCAAAGTCTGCGCCAGAAATAGGAAAGTTTGTAGGACGTTCCAGAGAGCATACCGCTCGTTTGATGAAGAAGCTCTTCGATGAGGGGTACGTTCGACGGGACCAGACTCGGATCCCGTTTCGGTATTCAACGGTTGAGCGTGTGAAGCAGAGTCTCACAAAGCCTGAAGAGAAGGACCGCGAGCCAGAGACAGTTTCTGCTCCTCAATCTTGACCCGATATACTAAGCCGAGCTTTTCCTGCTCTCTCTCGAGGACTCCTCGATCCGCTAGTCTCGTTAGATACGTGGATACTGTGCTCAAAGGTATCTTTTCTCGAAAGGTGGTCTCAAATGCCTTCCTCGCTTCACCTGAGGTAAAGCTTCTACCTTTCAGCTGGGATATGATTGTGCTTGCCAACTTGTCGAATTTTTTGGGGGAGAGCCCAAGAGCGGTAGGCGACGTTTGAGGCGTTCCTGCCATCAACTCAACGAGGTCCAGTATCTTGGCCACCTTTTCTTTTGTCACGGGACCGTCGATGGCGATGGAATGTCGGACCCCTTCCGAATCGTAGAATTCTACCTTCAATCGTCGTGGTCTCATCTTCATTCCTCGGAAAAAACACTGGGCTTCACAGTTCGCAGTTCACAGGTAGAAAAGGCTCACGCGTCATTGCTCGCGCAAGGCGTGAGTGTACAACACGACTACTCCTGACAGGTTCCATAGGTTCCAGTGGAAACGAAGGGGTCTCTGAACGATTTCACAGGTAGTGAAGCCATTCCAGAGCCAAAATTGGGAAACAACTCAAAGGATGACGCCGCGTTTGAGGCGAGAACGGTAATTCTACAGGTTGTGAACATGGGCTCAAGGATTTGCCGGGCTCGGGGTATCAGCAGGTTTGTCAGGTCCCGCGGGCACAGGTTGGGAAGGTGGCGCGATTTGAGGTCCCGCGGGGGTATTGACCCAGGGTTCAGGATTCTTTTTTCGATGTCTGCCGACAAGCTTCAGGGTTTCAATGACGGGTGTGAGTAGAAGGGGGAGTAAGAGGAGATAGGAATAAGGTTGGAGGTCGGTAAAGGTCCGCGTAAACTGCGTCCAGGGTCCGCTTGATGACGATATCAGCGGCTTGTCTGTGGTGACTGTGTATCGTATCTTTGTCCCATTTGGCGCTTGCCAGACAAAATCTGCAGTCGCTGATGACAGAACATAGATGCCGCTGCTTTGCGTTGTTGCCGTGTAGCTGAGAAATTGGGTTTGGCCTGGAGGGAAACTAGCGAACTGGCCGGTTTGTACGCCGCTAGGCGATATCTGGAGGGTCTTCTGATAAGCGGATGGTGCCTGGTTGTCTGTGACGTTGAGGTTGGTGACGGTGACGTTGTCGAAGTTCTGAATCATGACAATGATATTGTGGCTGGTTCCGAGGGATCCGCTCGAGGGGGTCACGGTTTTCTGTAAGGTTATGTTTGGGGCGAAGGGATAGGTGAAGTTCGCCGAGAAGTCTGCTCTCGGTGTAACGGTGGCATTGTAAATGTATGTTAAAGTGAAGTTGTTGTAGATTGGATTGGAGGGCGGTATCTGGCCGAGCGAGCTGTAGAGCACTGTTCCGCGTTGAAAGGAGATGGAGACGATGGATGCGTTTGAGTTAGTATCTCCCACGATTCCAGTTTGGAATCCAAAGAGTGTTTTCAGGCTGAGATAGTGTTGTCCGGCCTTGTAGAATTCTCGTGGAAACTGGGCGTTGAGGAGGAAGCTGAAGGCTTGTGTTGGTGTTTTGTTTAGTGGGGGTGGGAGGCTTATTGTTGCGAGGCCTATTGCAGCGAAGTAGTGTATGTTTTGGAGGGTGGCTGGTTTGATGAGGGTGGAGAAGCTTGAGCTGGGTAGCAGGCCGAGGACTCTTGTGAGTGCGTCGTTGTTTGTGAGTTCGGGGTTTGGCGCGTAGATTGTGATTGTCCCGGGCCCATAGGGAAGGGCGAAGGCTTTGGTGAAGATGACGCCGAGGGCTTGGGAGAATTGTGACGCGACATTGTCTGACTCTCCGCGAGTCGTGGCTGGGTCTCCTGTGTAGAATGTGATGAGGGCTGGTTGTGAGAATAGTCCGAGGATGAAGCTTGGAATGCCGAGACTCGAGCTGGCGCCGAGGGGTTGTGAGTAGTTGTTGTCGATGACGAAGATTGAGAGGTTGTTTCCGGCGTAGTTGTCGTCGAGAACGAGTCCTCTGCTTGAGAGGTCGAGGTTTGTCATTCGTAGGCTGGCGTTGGGGGCTCCGAGCATGTCTAATCCGATGGCGAGGTTTTGCTGGTAGGGTCCGCTTGGTAGAGCCTGAGTTATCGGTGACGGGTGACCGGTGTGATAGCTCGGGATGAGTAGGAGGATTGCGAGTGCGAGTAGGAGGATTCCTTTCTTTGGTATGCTGCCGGTGCTTGTGCTCTGTGGAAATGTGGGTTTCTTTGTCTTGATCATTCCCCAGAAAGTCTTGAGGACGAACACGTCTCCTTGCCAGAAGAGGGAGGCTGCTCGACCGGATATCGTGGCGACGGCGAAGACGAGGCCAGCGTTTCTGATCATGGTCAGAACAATGTCTTGAATGACCATCTGGCTTGTTGGAGATCCGCCTTGTATGAGGATCGGGATGATGTCACCTGCGACGGGTCCGGTGGTGGCGCTTATGATCGAAAAGCCTGGTGGTGGAGGCGGAAGATTGGAGAGTGCTGAGAGACTGACGTTCTGGTAGATTGCGAGGGCTGCGAGTCCTAGTGCTCCTAGGGTTGAGAGGTATACTGTCATGCCGACTAGGAATCCTCGTCTGATCTTGCCGCCAGCGATTAGGCCGCCGAGGAATCCTGCGAATGTCCAGAGGTAGAGTAGTGGTGGGTAGGTTAGTGGGTTGGTGAAGACGAGGAATAGCGCCACGATCATCGTGTTGAAGTGGACTCCTAGGACTGGTGAGAGCCAGTCGCTTACTTCTCTGAGGCCTGGTGATAGCTGGGTGTAGCCTATGTAGAGGACGAGGAGGTATGCTGCGATCCATCCGAGGTAGCGGCCGAGGAATATTCCCTCGCTTGGGTGGGGGAGGAGGTAGACTGTTTTGGGATCGTCAGGGGTTTGTTTGACCATTACGTTGCCTATTCGGGTGTAGAGGTAGAGGTAGAGGATGCCGGGGAGCATGCCGCCGACTATGAATCCTAGGATGGCGGTGGTGAATGTGGAGCTGCGGGCTTTTTGGAACTGTCGTTCTGCGATCTCTTCTCTTATCCGGCTGCCTTTGTTTGAGACGATTATTGTTCCTATTGCGAGGACGAGTAGTGCGACTGGTATGGTCTGGTGTGCGAGGAGTCCTGGGACCCATGTGGGGAGGGTGGCTATGATCAGGGTTGTGAATAGGATTCCGAGGCCGCGTGTGAACGAGCTGGAGATCTGGGCTACCGTGGTGGCTCGACGGATCTGGACTGGCGCGTCTTTCAAGGCCATGTAGGGCAGAGGCTGGGCCACGCGTCCCTCATCTCGGAAAGACGGTTCTTGGAACGGGCTAAGAAAGGGATTCTGATACCGGGGTTGGCTGTTCGGAGCGCAGGCTGGGGCTGGTTTAGGGAAGGGCGCGCGGCGCGCGACTTGAGTAGGTCCCGGGGGGCCCCTAAAATTCACAGTTACCGATTTCAAAAGTTGTTTCAAAAACCGATTCGAGAACCAGGTTTCAATAACCGATTCTCTCTCGGTTTCAAAGACCGGATCCCAATAACCGTTTCCAGAAATTGATTTCGAAAAAGGTGGTTTTTCTAATTGCTTGTTTTCATTACGTTAATCGCAGAATTGATGGCCCTTTCCGACTGATCACTTTCGCAAGGGTCCGCGTGGGCCGCTCATGCCGCGCGGGATGCCCTAGGGATCCGATTTTTTCTGCGAGGCTGTTTCTGTCTGGGCTGGATTATGGGCTTGTTTCTTGGAGACGGGCTTGTTATCGGCTTGTCCGGCTGTTTCTGATCCTTGTAGATTTCCCTAGGGATAGGCGTGTGATTTCGTGTTCTGGAAATCGCGGGTTTAGATTCGGGATTGGGGGTGATTATGGGCGAATACTGCCACAGAACTGTGGGATTAATCGGCTAACGGGGCTTGAAACAACCCGTTCGACGTCTGGGCAGGTTGGGCAGTCGTCCCACCCGCATTCTGGAGCCGATTTCCCAGTTATCATGGTTCTATGAGTAGAGTTTGGCCGGCCCCGCAAATAAACTGCGTGGGTTTTCGGCCAGGGACTTGGGTAAAAAGGGTGGCGGGTCGGGTAACTGCGAGAAAGGGGATAGTGGGAGTCTGTCACCAAAATGTTTTGTGCGAAAGTGGAACTGTAAGGGCACTATGGGTGTCCCAGTCTTAAGGACTGCGAAGGCGTACGAGAAGTATGCTTGGATAATCTTTGCAATCTTACCAGTGTTCCACCTGGGTTTCGGCCTGGTCTTAATTTTCGCGCCTGCGGTGTTCTTCGACACGTTTCTTGAGCCTACGGCCCCAGGTTTGAAAGTTACGAGCCTTCTAACGCCTTGGTCGGTAAACCATGCCGGAGCACATCTGGGTTCAGTTCTCGTGGGCTGGTTCATAATGCTGGAAGCTGTAACATGGTTCGGGTATAGGAAGGGTGAGAAGTGGGCTTGGTATGCGCTTTGCTACGTGCCAATCCTCCTTGTCTATGACGCATCGCTCCACTTTCCCATCCTGTCTGACATGGCAATACCTATCCTCTTTCTCGGATTGGCCATATTCGGACTTATGTTGCCTTTCAGAAAGTTCTTCCCAGGCAAGTAACCAACGAACGCATCCCCAGAGAGCCTCAGGAAAAGAGCCATCCTCGTGGCCCATGGATCGCCCCGAGCTCGGCGTATGAACTCAGTGAACCTGGCACGACAAGATTTCCCTTCTTTTCCGTCCCCACGATGAACGCCAGGATTGAAGGTCTTTTCGGGTATTTATATAACCAAACTCCACCGACTTTAGTTTCGGAAATGCAGTCCCGGTCTAGAGGGTCGCGTCTCCGAGATCCGCTAATCCTGATACCTATCCTCGGTCTTCTATGCGCGGACTTGGTCCTGGCATCTAATGTCCTGCTGTCGATTACCGCAGGAGATGTCTTTGCGCTGTTGCTTGGGACTCCATTGCTGACACTGTATACCCTGAGCCTGTTGACCCTCTGGTGGAGGCCCCGGGCAGGATACATCATGTCCACCGTGGTCTCCGCAGTATCTCTCTTCATCTTCGTAGGGATAGGGAACCCGCTTCCTACACTGGCGGGTCCTGCTGACACGACGGCGTTCCTGTTCGCCATCAGCTTTCCCCCTGCATTGATTACCGTTCTTGTCTACTCCCTTCTCGGGCTGCGAGCTCAAAGACATCCTCCAGACACCGGCAAGCCCGCCCAGACTATTCCCCGATACACCGTTGCAAGCCTGCTCATACTCGGATTTGTTATGGGAGGCATCGCGGTTGGCCTGATGGCAGGAGCCACGCAATCCCGGCTGCTGGCCAATTCTTCCCCAGCAGACATCACAATTGTAAAAGATGCCGCCTTGCCCAGCACTGCTCAGCCATACAGCCCAGCCACATTCCAGGCCCATGTAGGACAGACAGTGACATGGGTGAATAGAGATACGACAGCCCACACTGTCACGAGCAAGGATAATCTGTTTGACTCTGGAATAATGAACATCGGCGCGAGGTACGAGTTCAATTTCACACAGGCAGGGACATTTCAATACTACTGCACGTTACACCCGAAGATGACAGCCGAAGTCATAGTCTCATAGGCCTTCTCAGACAACTCTCGCTCAACAGGGCTTCGACAGCGCGACAAACGGGACCTACGCCGTTTAGGGAACTCTTGTAACGCCCAGACCGACACTGACACAGCTTCAGCACCAACCGGGAGCTATTGCTGATCAGCAAATCCTCAGATCGACGAAATGCCTAAAGCAAGTTCCCATCGCCAAAACTGATCGGTGTCAGTTGCCGGCTTGTCCTGGGGGTTCATCAGTCACTCACACTCACCCCCTTAGGGAGTCCATCACTTACCCCCTGTGTTCCCTTACCGATTAATGCCACAGAACTGTGGGAAAAAGGGCGATTTTTCTGCAAGGAGCTCGCTAAGACTAGAGCTGTGTGTTTAGTTCGAGTTGATTGCTTCTTTCCAGGTGGACCCGCAATAGCGGCAGTCGTGGTATCTGAAAGTAGCGTTAGACTCAGGACCGGGGTAGATGCAGGGGCTTACGCTTCCGCATATGGGGCAAGTATGGCTCATACTCTACTGCCTCGCTGTTGGTGTACTTGTTTCGAAGCTTCTAGGACCAAGTGCATGATCGATGCGTTCTCTGTAGGCCGAAGCAGGATAGGCGCCTATGAGGCTGTCCTTGACGATTCCGTTCTCAAACAACATGCTCGTCGGTATGCTCAAGATATCGTATTTCATTGCCAGCTGCTGGTTGTTGTCGACGTTAATCTTGACGAACTTTACTTTGCCGTTGTACTCTTCCGACAGGGCTTCGATAGTGGGCGCGATCATGTTGCAGGGTCCGCACCAGTCAGCATAGAAATCGACAAACACCGGAACCTCTGATTGGAGAACAGTTGAATCGAAGTCGGATTCACTTACCAGAATGACTTTCTTGTTGCTAATTGCTTGCTTGTTCATACCTTTGTAATCTGGCTGTTCTTGATATAAACATATCGATAATCATCTATATGATTTTGTAGACAGGATCATCGAACGAGACATGTAACTCAAGTCCATAGATACATATCGACATGTTAATACGCACGCTGGCACTAGAGATCGGGTAATGAAGCTCGCAACTGAAGAGTTCGACCGGATCAGCAAGGCCCTGGCGGATCCCCAGCGACGCGAGATACTCCAGAAACTTGTCGCAAGGCGGATGAACTGCTCCGATGTTCATGCCATGTTCAATGTCTCCCAGCCTACCGTGTCCCACCATCTGAAGGAACTTGCCATCGCCGGGATTTTGGACAAGGAAAAACAGGGCCAATTCTGCTTCTACCAAGTGAAGGCGGAGGTCTTGTCTGCCTACGTAGCAGAGCTGCAGCGACGCTTAGGCTTGGAAGCCATAGCAGTTGCTCCAAGAATGAAGTAGCATCGTACATAGACGCTCATCAATACGTTTATATGTTCACGACACACATAGGCGGATATGTCTGATCATTCAGAGCCTCACGAATCATTACACCTGACAGTCGTGCAGGAGTCAGCCAAGAATTACCAATCATTCCTCAACAAGAAGAAAAACCTAACTGAGAAACGCTCGATCATATCCGCACTGCGAAAACTTTTCGCTGAACAGTTAGAACCCTTCAAACAGCATCCACATTCTGCGGACACTGCAGGATTCAACTA
>Ga0209160_1000501_pt1 | contig 32001 bp, 37 predicted proteins | sample GraSoiAngelo_153_FD_186167 | JGI IMG/M metagenome (GOLD analysis project Ga0209160, IMG submission 186167) | Grasslands soil microbial communities from the Angelo Coastal Reserve, California, USA - 14_1009_12_40cm (SPAdes) (version 2) | ecosystem: Environmental > Terrestrial > Soil > Grasslands ...
GTCGAAGACAGCGGAGTTCATGTCCGTGATCTGGGCAGCAATGGTCAGCAAGATGCGTCCAATATGAAGACCTTGCTGACCATTGCTGCCCAGATCACGGACATGAACTCCGCTGTCTTCGACACACGCAATGATTTCCGCGGGTGCATCTCCGGCATTCACGAAGTTCTTCGCCGCCAAGGCTTGCTCGAAGGCCGCTGGTGTCTCGATCCGAATGAAGAACTATCTCCTGGCCAGAGTGAAGAACTTGACCGGGTCTGCCGCACGTATCCCGAACTCTGCTCTCCGGACGATACCTTCATTCGCGAAAATCTCGACGCCTGGCTACGGTAGCCGCCGAAGCGTGACAAACGGCCACGGAGCTGGTCTTTTTAGCCGATCTCAAACCCGGCAATTGCATACACGAGTTCATCACGTCCGCGGAAGCCCTCTCCACGGACCATCCGCGTCAACTGGCGCTTCGGCGTAAATCCCAGTTCGTTGGCTATTTCTATCGCAGTTCTGTTGTCGGGCAGCAGGTCCCAATACCATTCCCGGCACTGCCTCACTTCGGGCTCCCGCGAACGCAAGGCGCCCTTTACTTCTCGCTGCTGCTGCGTGAACTGGGAAAGCAAATCCCTTGCCGATTCCACATCACGCGCCACGCACGGCCCCAAATACGACGCGACTCTTCCAGTCCGCGTCATCAAAAACCCTGCTGCACTCCAAATAGATCTTCCTCGCGAAGCCAGTGCCTGCAGCAAAACACTTCGATCGACTCCAAAGGCTTTGGCATCCAAGTTGCGCCTATCTTCAAAGTCGGAGTAACCTGCTGCCCCGACTTCAGCGCATTCGGCGCCCCACCTCTCAACCGCCTGCTGACTCTTGAACCCGTATTTTTCATACAGGGGCTTGCCCTGTTCGGTCGCGTCCAGCTTCAACGTACGAATGTCTGCAGCATCCGCGCGCTGCAGCACGTGCTCAAGTAATCTCTTGGCAAATCCGCGGCCGCGAAACTCGGGATGCGTCAACACCATCCCGATCCATCCCAGTTGCTTCCCATAGCAGATCAATGTTGTCGTCGCCACTAACCGATCTTCTACCTCAAACCCAAAACATCCCTCTGGGGCGAGCCGCAGCAACATGCGCCAATCCTCTGCGGTCTGGTTCCATCCCGCGAATGCAGACAACTCCATGCCCGCCGCAATATCCGTAGCACCCAACTGGCGAATTTTTTCCATCGTCAACAACTCTCCAATTACAAATTGCGCAGTCCACAGGTTTCTACGGCGTCTTTTCGCCTCGTTTCCTGGTGATTGACACGTACCACGACGCGACTCGTGCATTCGCCTGCAACGGGCCTGTCTGGATTAAACTACACCACGGAAGTGAGCGAAATGTCGGATTATCGGCAATGCCCATTTCTCTGGAGACAAGCATGGGTGAGTCGGAACGAAAACCCGATCGTCGGACATTCCTATCGCAGTCAGCTGCAACGCTTGCCGGGGTCGCTTTGTCCAGCACGGCGTTGTCCTACGGAAACATCATGGGAGCGAATGACCGAATAGCGCTCTGCCATGTAGGGAACGGTAACCGGGGAGGCGACCTCGATCTGATCGTTTCCAAGCTCGCGTCAAGTCACAACGTGGAAATGAACTCGGTTTGCGACTTGTGGCGTCACAACCGCGAAAGAGCTGTTGCCACCAACACTAAGTACTACAGTCGCGCACCGCGTGCATTTCAGCACATCGAAGACGCGCTCGCCGACAAGCAGATTGATGCCGTAATTCTCTCCACGCCCGACCACTCGCATTCTCCACTGCTGAAAATGGCGGCCGATGCCGGCAAGCATGCCTATGTCGAGAAGCCAATGGGAAACGTCCTGGAAGAAGCCAAAGCTGCTCGCGATGCCGTGCTCCAAAGCAAAGTAGTCGTGCAGGTGGGAACACAGCACCGCAGCGAACCCTACCAGATTGCAGCGCACGACCTGGTACAGACCGGCGTGCTCGGCGATGTATCGAAGGTCGAGATGGTGTGGAACTATCACGGCCCGAGATGGCGCGGCCGCCCGGAGACGAAATTAATTCGCGAAGAGGACACCGACTGGCGAAAGTTTTTGATCAACAAACCGTATCGGCCGTTCGATCCCCAGGTCTACTGCGAGTTTCGGCTCTATAAGGAGTTCTCGAGCGGCATTCCCGATCAGTGGATGAGCCACGGCATCGATCTGGTGCACTGGTTCATGAATGATACGTTCCCGAAATCCGCGGTCGCTCACGGGGGAGTCTTTGCCTGGCATGACGGACGCGAGAATGCCGATACTTTCCAGACGTTGCTCGAGTATCCGAAGGGCTTTCTGGTGAGCTACTCGACGAGCTTTGGTAATGATGCTCCGGGATTCACGCGCTTCATGGGCAAGAAGGCAACCCTCTTCAACTTTGGTGGCGAGGGCAGCCCGCGGTATCAGCTAGTCGATGAGAAGGGCACGCACGAAAACAATCCAGACATCGACAAGCAGCGCGCTTCGAAATACGTGTTGCTGCCCGGTGAAACCGAGCTCCCACCGATGGGGATTGATGACCTCACGCTCGGTCACATGACAAACTGGTTTGAATGCATGCGCTCGCGTCGGCAGCCACATTGCACCGTGCGCGAGGGTTTCGCACACTCGGTCGCGTGCATGATGGCCACCGAGGCTTACTGGTCGGGACGGAAGCAGTATTGGAATACGGCCACTGAGACGTTCTCCGATCGGCCACCAGGAGCGTGAAGTTGCAAACGCTTCACAACAGATACCGCAGCGCCTGCTCGATCAGGGCAGCAGTAGGCGCGTATGGATCTCCCGGCTCGTCGACCTCCATTGAGCAGTAGCCGCGGTAGCCGCTTGCTTTCAGAATCCCGAAGGTTTTCTGCATGTCAATGTTGAAGCGCTTGCCCTTATCGTCGACTTCTCCATCTTTCACATGGCAGATGCAGTAGGCGTGACGGAACATGGCCTCGACTGCCCGGTAGTTGAAGTCGGCGTTGCCCGTCATCATGGAATTTGCGAAGTCCGGAAGCGCGTGTAGGAATGGATCGTTCACGGCTTCAATCACTTTCACCAAGAAGAAGGCGTCTTCGCTCATCAAGTCGTCGTTCTCGAGATTCACGACGACATTCTTGCTGCTCGCGTAGCCGACCACGTCGCCAAGGCTTTCTGCTGTGCGTTGAACATCCGGCGACGAATTTTTGGCGCGGCTGATGTGCACGCGAATGCTGGGGCAGCCGATCTGCACCGCGACGTCCACGAATTGTTCCGCATGGATAATCGCCTGCTTGCGGGCGGCGAGGTCACGATCGTAGTAGCTACGGTCGGCATCGACGGCAATGTCCACAGCTTTGGCATTGACAGTGCGTAATGCTTCTCGAAATTGGGCAAGATAGTCGTTCGTGAGGGAGCTGAAGTGTCGGCTCAGCGGCTCAATGTTGCGAACGTTAAACTTTTTGACGACCTCGGCGGCGAAGTCTTTCAGGTCCATGCCGGGCAGTTTGGGATCGCGGTCGCGATTGCCAGGGGCATTGATGTATGCGCGAAACGGGTACGAGGCCACCGCGATGCGGTCGCGTGGTGCGCTTGGGAATTCAATCTGCGGCTTGGCGTCGGCAAAAGCGCTGTGGCTGATTCCGGCGAAGGCACTGCCGGCAGCAAGGGCCCACGAGTGGGCAACGAACCTACGTCGTGTCATCAGGTTCATGGGCGAAGGGATTATAGCTGAGGTTCGCACCGCCGAGATTTGCGGGGAGTTGCATTGGCCTACGTGGCTTGTTCCCGCCTTGAGCGGCAAGTGGAATATTTCTAACTGTTGCAAAAGCGATCTCCTCTTCACGCTATTTGCAAAAGGTGTAACGTAAATGCGACGCTACTCGCCTGACCGGTTGGTGAAACGAGTGGAGAAGAGCCATGCGAATTGAGAAAAAACAAAGAAGTATTTCTCGCCGAAGCTTCTTGAAGCAGAGTGTGGCCGGCAGCGCCGGCGTACTGGTTGCGGACGGACTTTTGAGTGCCGAAACCAGAGCTCAGGAGAAAGGAGACCGGGTCACAAAAAATTCAGGCGCGACAATGATGGACGTTCCATTTGGGGCGAGAGAGCGGGTACGACTGGGGATCATTGGGGTTGGCGGGCGAGGCAGTAGTCTTGTACGGGACCTGCTCGCGGTCGAAAATGTTGAGGTAAAAGCCATCTGCGACCTAGTGCCCGAAAAGGTGGCGCGCGCGCAGAAAGCGGTCACGGACGTTGGGCAGCCTCAGCCAGCAGGGTTCAGCAAAGGCGAATGGGATTTCAAGAATCTAACTCAGCTCGATTTGGACATCGTTTACGTCGCGACGCCCTGGAACTGGCACGTCCCGATGGCGGTCAGCGCCATGAAGAATGGTAAGCACGCTGCAGTCGAGGTTCCGGCATGCACAACTCTCGACGAGTGCTGGGAACTGGTGAACACGTCAGAAAGCACGCGTCAGCACTGCGTCATTCTCGAGAACTGCTGTTATGGCTCAACGGAGATGATGGTGCAGGCGATGATTAGGGACGGAGTGTTCGGCGAGTTGGCACACGCAGAAGCAGCATATCTCCATGACCTGCGGAGCATTCTCACAGCAAATGAAGGCGAGGGATTGTGGCGACGGTTTCCGCACATGCAACGGAATGGAAACTTATATCCAACACATGGATTGGGTCCCGTCGCGCATTACTTCAATATTCATCGTGGAGACCGGTTCGACTACATGGTTTCCGTCAGTTCCACGGAGGCGTCGCTCAGCGAATATGTAAAAACAAGATTCCCTGAAACAGATCCAAAACGGCGGGAAAAGTACGTTTGTGGCGATATGAACACGAGCGTAATTAAGACGCTGAAGGGCCGAACCATTCTTCTCCAGCATAACGTTGTCAGTCCCCGGCCTTATAGCCGCTTGAATTCGATCTCAGGCACAAAGGGCGCATTCGCAGACTATCCGGGGCGTGTGTTTGTAGACGGACAGAAGGAGGAAGAATGGCAGGCAGTGGATAGCTTTCGGGAGAAATACGAAGATCCGCTTTGGAAAGAAACGGGTGAGATGGCCCGCAAAACTGGCGGCCACGGCGGCATGGACTACGTGATGAATTACCGCTTGATGGAATGCCTGAAACGTGGCCTGCCTCCCGACATAGACGTTTATGACGCAGCTGCCTGGAGCGCTCCGACGCCCTTAAGTGAAGCGTCAGTAGCTGCCCATGGCGCTCCACAAAAATTTCCCGATTTTACGCGGGGTGGTTGGGATAAGCGTGCGAGTAAGGACTTCGCGAGGACCTGACGGTTCACATTGATTCTGGTGATTGAGGGCGGCTGTCATGGCCGAATTGGCACAGCTTGAAAGTACGGCGCTGAGAGCGGCAGAAAGAAGATCGGAAGCGAGTACCCGTCTGGTTTCAATGGACGCGTTCCGTGGCCTGGTCATGGTACTGATGCTCGCCGAGGTGATGCGCCTTCCTGAGGTGGCACAGGCTTTTCCCCACAGCCTCTTTTGGAGAATCGTCGGATTTAACACGGAGCACGTGGAGTGGCAAGGGTGCTCGCTGCACGATCTCATCCAGCCGGCATTTTCCTTCTTGGTTGGAGCGGCGCTTCCCTTTTCGATCGCGAGTCGCACACGAAAAGGACAGAATTTCGGTCAGATGCTTGGCCACGCCGTCTGGCGGGCTTTGTTATTGATCGTTCTAGGCATTTTTCTGCGCTCGCTTCATTCGCCCCGGACTTACTTCACGTTCGAAGACACACTCACCCAGATCGGATTAGGGTACGTGTTTCTTTTTGTGCTTGGATTCAGTCGGGTACGAACGCAGGTGATTACGTTTGCGCTGATCATGGTTTTGTTCTGGGCGGCATTTGCACTTTACCCGGCACCAGCAGCGAATTTCGATTATGCGCGGGTTGGAGTTCTACCGAGCTGGGAGCACAATTACACCGGATTTTTCGCCCACTGGAACAAAAATTCGAATCTTTCGTGGGCATTCGACGTTTGGTTCCTGAATCTCTTTCCGCGGGAACAGCCGTTCGTTTTCAACCAAGGCGGCTGGTCAACCTTGAGCTTCATTCCGACGTTGGGGACGATGATTCTCGGGCTTCTGACCGGCGAATGGCTTAAGAGCAACCGATCCAAAATACAAAAACTGCAAGGGATGGCAATCGCTGGCCTAGGCTTGCTATTGCTTGGGCTGGTTCTGCAGTGGGCGGGCGTTTGCCCCATCGCCAAAAGAGTATGGACGTCGTCTTACACGCTCTACAGCGGCGGCTGGGTCCTGCTGATGCTGTCCGGTTTCTACGCTCTTATCGACTGGAAAGGATGGCGCGGCTGGGCGTTCCCGCTGGTTGTGGTGGGAATGAACTCAATAGCAATCTACGTAATGAGCTGGACGATGAAGGGATTCATCGGCGACTCCCTCGACCGGCATTTCAGTAGCGTATTCGGTGTGGCGGGAGCTACTTTTCAGCCAGTGCTTCATGGTTTTGGGGTGTTAGTAGTTTTTTGGTGCATCCTGTTCTGGATGTACCGGAAGAAGATCTTTTTGAGAATATGAGCGAATACACACCGTTTTGAAGGTTGACCGCAAGCTTCTTGTATAGTGCGGAATCTTGATTTTGGAGCGTCGTGTTCGGAGTCCGGATCAGCTGGCATGCACTCTTCACTTGCGGCATTGCCACATTTCCTAGCAAATCCAGCATCTGTAAGCGGGTGGAATTCGCAAAGGCTTTGCAAATACGTGCCTGACGGTCAAGAACTTCCGCCTGTATAGCGGCACTGCTTTTGTCTTTTCTTCTGGCCAAGACGAGCAGTTCCTATGCGGAGATGGCGTGGGATTCGCTTATGTCCCCCGCGAAACATCAATCTCTTCCGACGCTAGGCGAACATCGGCGCTGGTCACAGAGTGTTCACAATAAACCGGCCACTCTGATCAGTTAAGTTATTGACGAACCAAGGACTTAAGCTGGTTGTGCGCAGCCCTGAAAAGGCTGGCGTCGGCGGTTCAACTCCGTCCCTGGCCACCACATTTTCAATCACTTAGAAGCCTGCTGGTCACTTGGTCACACTCGGTCACAATTCAATTCACTAAACGGCTGAGTCGATCCACAGCGCGCTGCTGGCTTTCGGGCACGAACTGCTGGTAGATGTCCAGCGTAGTGCTCGAACGCGAGTGCCGCATTTGTGCTTGTGTGTCCTTCACGCCGGCGCCGGCCATCTTCAGCCAGGTCGCATGAGATGTTCGCGGGCTTCTCCAATTCACCCAGGGCAACTGCATAACGTACAGATGGCGCAATGGTTCTCATTGCGCCCGAACCTTCAGTACGTGATCAATCCAGGGGGCACCGGAAAGATTCCGGGCGCATTTGTCATTGGTCTGTCCACGAGCGTGACTTTCTGAGTAAATGGTTGTTTTGATTGGAACGCGATCATGTCGTAACAGAGTCCTCTTAGCTAGCTTTTAGCAGTTCTGGATGGAACCTTTGTAGCCATGCAACGGTAGTGTCCTTCAATTCGTTCGCGAGAGTGATCATTGCTTCCAATTCTTGGTTTGATACTGCACCAGCAACGTCATAAACCGATTTGTTTCTCTTATTGTTGAAGGTCTTGAATCTCTGAATGATCTTGGAACCGGCCTTCACGGTGAGTTCGAGCGACTCAATTGTCTTAACGTGATGACCCGCTTGGGTGACGGTGCGGTGACCCGAGGCGCGGAGCGCTGTTGTAGCGACGCAGAGCGCCGCGTTGAATGCCGCGATGAATCTAAGATCGGTCGATACCGCTGCGACTCTTGAATCGGCGAGGCTACGTTCCACAATTCCCAGAAGATCTTTGATTTCACCGGGGCTAGTCGGTTCCTGCCTTAGCCAACCGTACTCCACCCACTTTTCTAAGCTCATCCTCGTCTCCCAGCAAAAACGCCTTTTGACCCTTGAGCACGGAGTTCAAAAAGTGATTCCCGCTCGCAAGCTTGGACTTGAATTCCGCGACAGAATATACGGTTGGGTTTATAGGGCGACCGAGGCCTTTCTCGACGGTAGACAGCCGCGAGAGTACATCGTTAAGTGTGGCCTTCCCAACAACCATTAGATCAACGTCGCTTTGGGCGGTTTCTTCTTCGCGTGCCACCGACCCGTAAACAAACGCCACAACAATTCGTTTCGAGAGCGGCTGCAGAGCTGATCGAAGAACGCTGAAGACGCCAATCGTCTTGTTGACCAGAGCCTGCAAGTCTTTAAAGATGGGAGCGCTTCGGTTAGCCTGATAAAAAACCTGACTACCCAAAGAGTTGCGAACGATGAGTCCCACTTTCGAAAGGTTTTCAAGCTCTCGTTGAACCGCGCCAATACTGGCATCCACTTCCCGTGCAATCTGGCGTGTATAGAAGGTCTGATCGGCGTGGCCATAGAGCAGGGCCAGGATGGCTCCTCTCGTACGGCCGAATAGAAGATCCGCCAAACCGGTCGCTGTACTCATTTAGAGAACAATTGTACTCAATATGAGAACACACTTCAAGGCTTTCGTTTCCAGATCAAGAACTTATCGCGGTCCTGATATCTAAAGGGTTCAAAGAACTTGCGTGACCCACCTCGGCGACCTTTCAGTCCGCTCTCAATCCGCATCTAGAAACTGGTAGCAATGAGACCAACGCATACGTCCATGTCCTAGCTAGAAGAACTTATCTTGAACTGTCTTCCAATTCAGTCCGCTGGCAGTCCGTTTTTGTCTGGCGCATGGCTGAGAATCGCTTGGGCGCGAAGGGCGAGTGCGAAGATCCCAGCTTTCAAGCCCCTTGTATCCAACACAATTCATGCTCGGCGGGCAGTTGGTACCGGTTTCTTTCAGTCACAAATGGGATTCATTAGTTTACCCAGCCCCTCCAGATCCACTTCGACAATCTCGCCGACCTTTATAAAGGATGGGGGTTGGCGAAACACGCCCACCCCGGCCGGCGTACCTGTCGCGATTACGTCCCCGGGTTCGAGCGTGATCGCGCCTAATATGAACTGGATGAGGTCGGGGATTTTGAAGATCAGATTTGAGGTGCTGGAGTCCTGCACAGTGGACCCATTCACGCGGGCTGTGACAATCTTCTGCTCGCGTTCCGTGAATGTAGAGGGTACATTCTGGGCCACAATTTCCGTGAAACGCCGGAAAGCTTCAAATCCCGCAAATGGCGTTGGGGGATGCAGAATACCGGTGATGGCATGCTCTTTCGCAGCCCGCACTCGTGTCGCGTCGGCGCCCACACTGATCGCCTCCAGCGCAACGTGTTCGGCCGCCCAGGTTAGAAGAGCGCGGGACTGCTGGAGTTTTGAGTTCCCGCATGGTTGCTAGCCGCTGATCATTGACGTCTACTACGAGGACATCGCGGCTGCCGATTCTTCGCGAGGTCATGAGGGCAAGCGCACCCATGGTCCCAGCACCCACAATCGCCAAGCGGGAAAAAGGTGCAGGCTCGACCAAACGAAACAGATGAACAATGTTGGCCAAGGGCTCAGCCAACACCGCCCGCGTGGCGGGCAGCGATTCAGGGACCTCATGGATTTGACTAGGCGGCAGCGACACGAATTCCGCAAACGCACCCTGAGTCTGGCCCAGTCCCAAGAGTCGCCAAGACTCGCAAAGATTCTGATGTCCCGAGAGACACGCATTACAGCTGCCGCAGCTGATCAAGGGATTGGCGACTACCCGGCGCCCATCATTCAGTCTACCCAACAGTTCGTGCCCAAGAATCAACGGAGGTTTCCGAAGTGCGCTGTGGCCAAGAAAGCCCGAGAGATCGGATCCGCACACACCCGCCACTTCGATGGCAACCTGCGTCTCGTTGCCGCCGATCCCCGGTCGACTCCAGTGCTGAAGCTCGACTTTGCCGGGGGCCGTATAGACCAGTGCTCTCATTTTCTGAACAGTATATCCGCGCCGAGCTTTATCTTTGGAAGTCGTTCGCGGCGAGCTTCGAATGTGCGGCTAGAATTGCTTCACCCCCGTGACCTGGATGATCATGGGCTCAGCGCGATGGTGGACCGATCGAGGAGATGAGACCGGGTGACGTGGTCTGGTTCTCGCACGGCGAGAAGCGCTGCCATGGCGCCACGCCGACCACTGCCATGACGCACATCGCTATTCAGGAAAAACAAGGATGGGAAGGTGGTCGACTGGATTGAGCAGGTTACCAACGAGCAATACTGCAAGTGGTTCGGTGACGATCTTCCAACAAGCGAAGGAGTGAACAATGCCTCACGTTATCGTCAAGCTCTGGCCTGGGAAATCCGAACAACAAAAGACTCGTCTAGCTGAAGCAATCACCAAGGAGGTCATGGAAATTCTGCATTATGGTGAGGAGTCGGTTTCGGTAGCGATGGAAGAGATCAAGTCTAAGGATTGGGTAGAAAAGGTGTACAAACCTGAAGTTAAGAACAAGTGGGATACGCTCTATAAGAAGCCAGGATACGATGAAAATGACCTGTGACTCAGTTGCAGACAACAGTATTGTCGAACTCGTGCGTCGAGCGATTCAGGACAGGTTAACTGGGCATCGCCCATCCATTAATGATCGCCCGGGCACTTCACATGAATTTTTCCGCCGCTTTTGAAAGTTCGAGAGGTTTATGAAGACGAGCTCGCCCGCAGACTGGCGGCCTTTGCATGCACAATGGCGTGTTTTGCATAGCCGAGATGCCGGCGAGCCTCTAAATTATCTACATGCACAACGTGCGATGTAAGGTACCGCTTTTCGATCGAGATGGCTGCTCAATTCTGAGCAAACTCATGAACAAGCACTTTCGCTTTTCGGGCAGCAATTTTTCGAGACTGGAAGAACTGGGAGTCCGTGCTTCTGTGGTCTTGCGCAGAGCCGGGCTTTCTCAGGGATTCATCGATCAACCGCGCCTGCTCCTCAAGACGGAGGAACTCTTTGCCTTGTGGCGTGCCGTGGGCGAAATCAGCACCGATCCGGGCATTGGCTTACTGCTTGGAACAGAAAGCAAGACGGAGCGATTTCACCCCGTCGGGCTCGCCGCTCTCTCATCAGAGAACTTCGGCGCAGCCATAGACCAAATGGCTCGCTACAAGCAGCTCACCTGCCCGGAAGAGATCCTGCAAGAAAAGGATGACAAAGAGTGGAGTATCGAATTCCGCTGGCTACTTGCTAACGAAGTCGAGCCACCGGTGCTGATCGAATGCTGCTTCGCTTGGGTGCTCTCGCTGGCTCGCCACGGCACCGGTACTCGCGTTTCGCCAATGCGTGTGGAGTTCGTAGAACCTCGCAGGCACGTGAAAACGATTGAGCGCCACTTTGGTTGTGAAGCGGTTTGCGGGGCGCCGCGCAACGCGATTGTATTCCGTGCCGCCGACACACAAAGACAGTTCGTCACTCGGAATGCCGAGCTCCTAGCCATGCTTGCGCCGCAGTTTGAAGAAGGACTAAAACAAGAAAACCCTGACGAGAACTTCGCGGATCGAGTGCGCGTCGCGATACAGCAAAAACTCACAGGCCAGCGCCCAACTATTGAAGACATCGCCGGCACACTGCATGTCAGCTCGCGCACTCTACAGCGGCGTTTGCAAGAGGAAGGGCTGAATTTTCAGCTGGTTTTGGAAGAAGCTCGCCACCAGCTCGCTCGCTACTATCTCAACAATTCTGTCCTTGAGTTGAATGAAGCTGCCTACTTGCTCGGCTATGAGGACGCGAACTCGTTCGTCCGCGCCTTCCGCACCTGGGAAGGGGTTCCACCGGCTCGTTGGCGAGAACAACAGCGCGCGCGAGTGGCGTCATAACTGGCGGATCTATGAAAGGAGAAATAATGCAAAAACGCAAGCTCGGAAAAAGCAATCTTGAAGTTTCGGCCATCGGGCTCGGGTGCATGGGGCTGAGTTTTGGCTATGGCCCAGCCGTAGACAAGCAGCAAGGGATCTCGCTGATCAGAGCAGCTGTCGAACGCGGCGTAACTTTCGTCGATACTGCCGAAGTCTATGGTCCATTCACAAATGAAGAATTGGTGGGCGAAGCGCTGGCTCCATTTCGTGACCAGGTAGTGATCGCCACTAAGTTCGGGTTCAAAATCGAGAATGGCAAACAGGCTGGCTTGGACAGTCGTCCCGAACACATCAAAGAAGTGGCCGATGCATCGCTGAAGCGTCTCAAGACTGATCGGATTGACCTGTTGTATCAGCATCGCGTCGATCCCAATGTACCGATCGAGGATGTCGCCGGCGCCGTGAAGGACCTCATCCATCAAGGCAAGGTGAAGCACTTCGGACTCTCGGAGGCCGGAGTGAAAACCATCCGTCGCGCGCACGCCGTTCAGCCCGTCGCGGCACTTCAAAGCGAGTATTCGCTTTGGTGGAGAGAACCTGAAGCGGAAGTACTACCGACCCTCGAGGAACTCGGAATCGGGTTCGTTCCATTTAGCCCGCTGGGGAAGGGCTTCCTCACTGGCAAGATCAGCCAGGACACCCAGTTCGACAAGACCGACTTCCGCAACGTCGTTCCTCGCTTTACGCCGGAGAACCGAAAGGCGAATCAAGCTATGGTTGACCTGATTGGCCGGTTCGCGCAACAGAAGAAGGCGACCCCTGCCCAGGTCGCCCTTGCCTGGCTCCTCGCGCAAAAGCCATGGATCGTTCCGATCCCGGGTACGACCAAACTGCATCGCCTCGAAGAGAACATCGGAGGCGCTGCCCTCGAACTTATGCCCGACGATCTCCGGCAGCTCGAAAGCGCTGCGTCGAAAATTCCGGTCCAGGGAGAACGGTATCCCGAAGAACTGCAGAAATTAGTGGGCCGCTGAACTACCGCAAGGGAGTGAAGGCATTGAGAGAATGGGACGTGTTTCGACCCATGAATTACCGAATCGGGGGAGGAGATGAAACTGCTCGCCATAGTGGTCACGGCATTCTATTTACTCGCTGCTGCGGCCGCGTTTGCTCAAACGGCAGGCCCATTAGCCGCTGATGCTCGTCAGACTGCGTCACTGCAAGTCTCGCAGACCATCAAAGTAACGCGGAGTGGCTCGCAACCCTCCGCCAAAGACCCAGGCGAACACTTCACAGGTTCTGCAAGCATTGATCCTCTTTTCAACGAAAATCCACCCGCGCACACGTCTGGTGGCCGCGTCACTTTCGAAGCCGGAGCTCGCACAGCGTGGCACAGCCATCCTCTGGGGCAGACTTTGATCGTTACGGCTGGTACGGGCTGGGTTCAGCAGTGGGGCAGTTAAGTCGGGGAAATGCGGCAGGGTGACGTCGTCTGGATTCCGCCGGGCGTGAAACACTGGCACGGAGCTACGACCAGCGCGAGTATTACCCATATTGCTATTCAGGAAAGTCTCCATGGGAAGACTGTCGAATGGATGGAAAAGGTGAGCGACGACGAGTACAGGAATTCTCAGTCGACCTCAGGAGGAGTTACGGGCATGACTAAGGAGCCTTCTGCAGCGCAGAAACTGATCGGCGACTTCGACCCCAAGCTGGCTGAGCTAACGGACAACGTGCTGTTCCGCGATGTCTGGGAACGTCCAGAACTCTCGAAGCGCGAACGTAGTCTCATCACAGTCGCCGCCTTGATTGCTCTAAATCGGCCGGACCAGCTGCGATCTCACCTTCAACGGGCGCGCGCGAATGGCGTAACCAAAGACAAGACGAAGTGGTCGAGCTAATCACGCATTTGGCCTTTTACACAGGGTGGCCGAACGCGATAAATGCTGTCCCGATCGCCAGAGAGACGTTCAAGTAAGGACGTCCCCAGATTCCGTGGAGCAGGATCCTACGAGTTGTCACAGCAAAAAGGATTGAAGTTCTCATGAGCAATAACATCGCAGGAAAAGTCGTTGTCGTCACTGGCGCGAGCAGCGGGCTCGGCGAGGCCACTGCCAGGCTGGGGTGCAAGTGTCGCGCTGGGTGCGAGGCGGGTCGATCGCCTCAAGTCGCTGGCGGGTCAGTTGACCCAAGGTAGCGGCAAAGCAATTGCGGTAGCCACAGACGTAACCGACTCCGATTAGGTGAAACAGTTGGTGGACAAAGCTGTGCAGGCATTCGGGCGGATCGACGTCATGATCAACAACGCCGGGTTGATGCCGCACTCTCCACTCGAGCGTCTGAAGATCGACGACTGGAACCGCACGATAGATGTGAATATCAAGGGCGTGCTGTACGGAATTGCGGCTGCCTTGCCATACATGGAGCAGCAGAAGGCCGGACACATCATCAATGTCTCTTCTGTAGCTGGACATACGGTTCGTCCCGGCGGCGCAGTATATCCGGCGACCAAGGCTGCCGTGCGAGTCATATCCGAAGGATTGCGCCAGGAAGTGAAGCCCTACAACATCCGCACGACAGGGATCTCGCCCGGCGCCGGCGCCACCGAGCTGCCGAACAGTATTACCGAGCCGGACGTCGCAGAGGGCGTCCAAGAGTTCTACAAGGAGATTGCAATTCCGGCCGACTCGTTCGCGCAGGCAGTCGCCTACGCGATGAGCCAGCCGGAAGAGGTGGACATAAACGAAATCCTTTTCCGGCCTACACGCCGGGAGCTGTAAGCGCGGTTGGCTGCTTCTCGTAGGCGGTCGTGAGCGTTGGCCAGATTGGAGTAAGATTTGCAGCTGCTTTCACAATTTCATCTCGTCTTAACGGAGGTGTTTCGATGATTTCCTTCAGCGTGAACCGACTGCGCGTAAACCTCGATGTCGAACCCTCAACTCCTCTGCTCTGGGTCTTGCGGGATAACCTCGGTTTGACGGGAACCAAGTACGGTTGTGGCATGGCGCAATGTGGTGCTTGTACCGTCCACCTCAATGGTGAGGCGGTGAGGTCCTGCGTGGCGCCCGTGTCGCGTGCCGCCGGCAAGGAGGTGACGACCATCGAGGGGCTGTCGCCAGACCTGAGTCATCCGTTGCAACGCGCTTGGATTGCCGAAGATGTACCGCAGTGCGGCTATTGCCAATCCGGACAACTGATGAGCGCCGCCGTCCTGTTACGCGAAAAGCCACGACCGAGCGATGAAGACATTGACCAAGCGATGACAGGCAACATCTGTCGCTGCGGCACCTATCCTCGGATCCGAAGAGCGATTCACCGGGCTGCAGGCATGATGTCCACGGGAGCAGCAAAATGAGGACTCTTCAGATGGAACGGCGCGAATTCCTGAGGTTTTCAATGGCCGCCAGCGGCGGTTTGTTGATTGGCTTGTATCTTCCCGGCGCGAGCAAGCTGGCGGCCGCGGAGGACCGCTCGGGCAGTGCGTTCATGCCGAACGCTTTCCTGCGCATCGGCACCGACGAACGAGTCACAGTGATCGTGAACCACTCGGAGATGGGGCAAGGCGTTTATACCGCGTTGCCGATGTTGCTTGCCGAAGAGCTGGATGCGGACTGGAACAACGTTGCCTACGAATCGGCACCGGTCGATCCAAAGTACAACCATCCGGTCTTTGGGATGCAAATTACTGGAGGAAGTTCGAGCGTATGGTCTGGGTTTGAGCAATATCGCAATGCGGGAGCAGCCGCGCGCGCCATGTTGATGGCCGCCGCCGCGCAGCAATGGAACGCCGACCCGGCGACTCTGCGGACGGAATCCGGCGCCGTACTCGACGCCACGAATCGGAAGTTAAGATACGGTCAGCTCGCCGAAGCCGCTGCAAAGATGACCCCACCCGCAAAGTCGACTCTGAAAGACCCCAAGGCCTTCAAGCTGATCGGCACACCAGCAAAGCGGCTCGACACCCCTGAAAAAATAAATGGCAAAGCCGTCTTCGGGATTGACGTCAAGAATCCAGGAATGCTTACCGCGGTGGTTGCCCGCGCGCCTGTCTTTGGCGCAAAGGTGAAAAGCTTCGATGATTCTCGCGCCGGCAATATGCCAGGCGTGCGCAAGATCGTGGCAGTTCCTTCCGGCGTGGCCGTGGTTGCGGACTCTTTCTGGCAGGCGAAGGTGGCGCGCGATGCAGTTCGCATTGATTGGGATGAAGGCGAGATGCACGCCTTCAGCACGAGCCAGATGATGCAGCAATTTCGCGAGCAAGCTAAGTCGCCAGGCACGAGTGTACGCCGAGATGGTGATCCTGATGACGCGCTTGCCAAGGCTGCACAAAAGATCGAAGCGGTTTACGAGGTGCCTTATCTGTCCCATCTGATGATGGAGCCTCTGAACTGCGTCGTCGATCTGCGGGCAGACGCTTGCGAGATCTGGACCGGAACGCAGTTCCAGACGGTGGACCGTGCGGCCGCAGCCAAGGCCGCAGGCCTTCCCAACGAGAAGGTCCAGATCCATACCACCTTTCTTGGTGGAGGGTTCGGGCGTCGGGCTACTCCCCAGTCGGACTTCGTGGTGGAAGCCGTTCATGTGGCAAAGGCTGCGGGAGTTCCAGTGAAGGTCGTGTGGACGCGCGAAGACGATATGCAAGGCGGTTGGTATCGCCCGGCGTTTCTCCATGCCATCGTTGGCGGCGTCGATGCGAGTGGTAACCCGGTCAGCTGGAGATCGCGGCTGGTCGGTCAATCGATCATGTCGGGAACAATGTTCGAGGCCATGATGATGAAGGGAAAGGAATACGATCCGGCATCCGTCGAGGGTGTTGACGATCTTCCTTACGAAATTCCGAACCTGGCTGTCGAATCTCATCAGGCCAAGGTCGGCGTGCCGGTGCAATGGTGGCGATCGGTGGGCCACTCGCACACCGGGTTTGCCACGGAGTGTTTCATTGACGAACTCGCGGCGCTCGGACACAAGGATCCGTACCAGTTCAGGCGTTCTTTGCTGACGAAGCACCCACGGCACCTCGCGGTGCTCGATCTCGCTGCCCAAAAGGCAGGATGGGGTAAGCCCTTGCCGAAAGGCAGGGGGCAAGGCATTGCAGTGCACTTTGCGTTCGAAAGCTATAACGCGCAGGTGGCCGAAGTCTCAGTCACGGACGGCAAGGTCCGGGTGCATCGGATTGTTAGCGCGGTCGATTGCGGCCATTACGTTAACCCAGGCATCATTGCGGCCCAGTTGGAGGGCGGCGCAATCTTTGCTGCGTCGGCTGCGCTCTATCAGGAGCTCACATTCGAGAATGGGCGGTTGCAGCAGACGAATTTTCACACTTTTCCCGTGATGCGCATGAACGAATGTCCGGAAATTGAAACCCACATTGTGGAGAGCAATGAGAAGTCAGGCGGCATTGGGGAGCCGGGGGTTCCGTGCACAGCTCCCGCTATCGCGAACGCTGTGTTCGCTGCGACTGGGAAGCGGATCCGCAAGCTGCCGATCCGTATGACGGAGGCTGTATGAAGCACTCGCAAACTGCAGTCCTCTTAACTGTCGCTGTTCTGTTCTTCGCCGTAGGGATGTCGGTCTCACGTCCGATCAGCGCGGCGGAACGGCCTTCTGCTAAAGCGACGGCTTCTGGAACTCCGGCGGCAACCGGCGGAGCCCTCTTTGTCGAATTTGTGTCAGTTTTGCGCCATCCGCGCTGCATGAACTGCCATTCGCAGGGTGACTTCCCTCGCCAAGGAGACGATGGTCATCCACACAGCATGAACGTGCGGCGGGGGCCGCAAGGCCACGGGGTGACCGCTGAAAAGTGCAGCACTTGCCATCAGGACCACAATCTAGCGGGCGCACAAATGCCGCCCGGCGCGCCGAACTGGGGTCTTCCCCCGCCGACAACGCCGATGATCTGGCAAGGCCTCACGGACGCACAGATTTGCCGTGCGATCAAGGACCCGAAGCAAAATAAGAACCGTAATCTCGGTCAACTCGTCGAGCACCTCACGGAAGACAAATTGGCGGCGTGGGGCTGGAATCCTGGTGAAGGCCGGGACCCTATTCCGATGTCGCACGACGAGTTTGCAGCGAAGGTGAAACAGTGGCAGGCGGCCGGAGCGCCCTGCCCGGCCGATAACTCGGTTTTAGGTAAGCCACTGGTTCGACCAGTGAGACACGATGGGGTTTGACGGTGGGGTTTGACGGTTCCGGCATAACATCCTCCTCAAGGTAGCGTGATGAGAGTCCTTGCCCGGAGGATGTAATGTCTGACCTTTAGCCAAGCCTATCCCACTCGGAGTAGGACTGTAAACATCATGTTGTGTGTGTCCCCAAGCGACGGCGCAAAGTGATGTGCGGGCAAACACGTCATCATCTGGGGGAGATTTTCCACGCTCTGGCTCGGCAGAAGGAGTGCCCGATCCTGGAAGGGCATTTGATGCCGGACCGCGTGCACATGTACGTCGCGATTCAGCCCCAGCACCTGGCGGCCTCGGTGATTGGGTTTCTGAAAGGGAAGAGCGCGATTGCGGTGGCGCGATGGTGCGGGAAAGAACGAAACTTCACCGGGGAACCCTTACGGGCGCGCGGGTACGCCGTCTCCACCGTGGGTTTCGAACTGGAGCAGGTCCGCCAATACATCCGCGAACAAGAGGGCGCGGATGGAACCGGCGGAGAATTCTAAACTAGCAACCGAGGCCCGCATCGCGCGACGTCTAAAGGATTGAACCGACCGCCTTCGAGGCGGCCCAACCCATCAAGCCACCCGCTTCGCGGGGAGTGTCTGACTTATTTCTTGCTTCGAACTCGAGACCTCCCGTCCGGGAAGCCTGCTCAGTTGATTAATCAGATCATGTCGCGACTCCAATCGCGCTATCTGCGACAATAGTTCCAGTTCCCTATTCTCGCGAATGGCGCATACACGAGTGTCATTATTCTGCCGGCCCAGTTCGGTCACCATCGAGCCTGTTCAGTAGAGCAATCGCCCTCAACTCATCGAACAGGCGCTCCAGTTTCTTGCGCTTCCACCACATGGGTAGCCCCTTCGGCCTTACCCCTTTTTGGAGGCAGATCGGCAGCCTCTGTGCGGGAGATCCGGGCTATGATTCCATTTGAGATGACGGACCGCCGCAGACGGCGAGGCGGTATGCGAAATAATCCTGGACGATAACACAATCGTTATTACAATCAGGTTAGTGGAAATTGGCGGGTTCGACCGCCCGGAGCGCGTGGCCATCCCTGGCCGAAGGAACAAACCGCTAAGATGCAGGTGGAGAAGCGACAGGATGTGCGAAGAAGGTCTTGGGTATGTAGCCCGCCCGGAGATCTGGGAAAGAAAAACACAACAAGTGAGATCGAAGCGCCGAATCATATCTTCTTCGTGAGTTGAATTCAGGCCACTCGACCGGGCCATTCTCAGGCGGAAAGATCAATTGATTGCTGCAAAGACCCCCCGAAGCAGCATCAGCAGGTGCTTTCGAGTGGCTTTGACGGCGACCCCCTCGTATTCGAATCCCGGAAGGATCTGTATGCGCCTGTCGCGATGCAACTCGGAAAGAATCCGCGATCCCCATTCCGGCGTAGCCGGCAATCCGTAATGGCGCACCAGCGACCACCAAATGAACAACTCGTCATCGCTCACCAGCAGGAGTTTGCCATCGGCTTGCGCGTCGACCAGTTCCTGTGAACAGCTCACCAAGTGCCGCAACGGCCGCTTGCGACGCGTGATCGTGATTGAGCCACGGAAACATGTCTAAGAGCAATCTACTCTCTGTCGTGTTGCAGGCTGGCGACAAGATCACGGGGATTGCCCCGAAGTCAGAAGCCTTTGTCGGGCGACAAGGGCTTGTCCAGTTCAGCCGAGAGCAGGCTCACATTGGGCATGGCTCTTATTAGGATAATTTGTGTTCGGCAGAAATTCACAGATCGATCCTACGTAGGCACAACCGGAACCGCCTGACTTTGCCCAAGACCGCGTAAGCTAGGGTGGAAAAAGCGCCGATCTGAACAATCTATTTCTCTGACTTCGTATTCTTTGGATTCTGCTTCAGGTCTTTCAGGTCTCTGCTGCGGCCTAGAGCCTGTTTGTTGGCTACAAGGTCGTCCAGTGAAATGAAGTGCACCGGAACCCCGAAGAAAGTGCTCGCGACCCTCTTTCTCCACGCATCCGGGAACTGGACGCCTGTGATTTCGGTCAGAATGTCGATGCGGACTGGAGCAATTCCAATCTGATAAACCACCTGCTTCTCGGTGAATGTCTCCGAAGTGATCCCATCATGCTCGAGGGGAGCGCCAAATTTCTTGAGCGCTCCGACCAGCCGCACGGAATTTTGCGGTGAATTGTGTGCCCAGACGTCGAGATCTTTCGTATAACGTGGCTCGCCATATTTCATGACCGCGAAGCCGCCGACGATCAAATATTCAACCTCAAATTCGTTTAAGAGTTGTAGCAGTTCTTTGTAGTGCGGGTTTTCTGCCATGGCTGATTTCCTCAGCTAATTCCACCATCTCCCACGCAGCAGCGAAGATGGCTTCATCTCCCTGATCTTGCCAAAACTCGATGTCGAACGAACGATCTGGGAACCCGCGCTCTATCAATCGCGTTTTCCAGATTGAATCTTGAGGAATGCTCATTTCTCCTCGTCGGGGCGGTCCTTATTGCAGCATTTTGCTGAAGGGAATTCCCAGTTGCCGACGGAACGAAAACCTGGCAGCAGTTCGCCCGCAAAAAGCATTATCAGGATACCAGGCCCGAGGGCTCGATTTTCACTGCCTGCTGAGGAAGTGACAAGCATAGACTGCACCTATCAGAACGAAGCCACAATGATAGACCCAACTCGGCATCCGGAGCTCGCCGTTTTGAAACGCTCGGGAGGTATCTCTTCGCATCTGCAAAAGATCCGGGGAGTAGAATCTTGCTTCGTCTTCGTACGTTTCAAGGATCTGTCGCACGCGTTGACCAAAGGCCTGTGGTTACCGAAAACTCCGTCCCATCTGAAAACACAGAGGTCTGATCATTCGTGAGATCATCGTGGATACCACGATGAGCTCTCTTTTCGTCGCTCTTTTCGCTTTGGTGGCCTCCAGTTTTCGAACCCGTGCCGCCCTGGAGGCGGAGATCCTTGCGCTTCGTCACCAGCTTGCGGTTTGTCTTATGAGCGTCGCGCCAGACAGACAAACTGAGTCTACTTTCGTGAAAAATTGAAACCGAAGCCCTCGCTGGAAAAGCATAAACGAGAAACTGGATTTGCTGTCAAAGTCGGGTCAATTGGCGAGACCAGGACATTGCGCTCACAACGGGATTGTTGTTGCTATCGGTGCGATTTTTGTCAGCTGCGATAAGGTCTGCAAGTTCTGACGTGCTGACGATTCGACCGAGAAGCCAAGCGCATCCGAAAGGCGCTGCCGACCTTGCGTTCACTTGCTTTGCACCGTGCCCACAAAGAACCCCGAGACCGCGAAGTTGCGATCAAGGGTTTTTCGTCCACGGTGTCTGTCTCTCGAAGGCACTTCCGCAAAGAAGGTCTCGCCTTTCCCAAGCTGCGACGATTTATGAGCTTCGATACGCAGCAGGGCTTAGAATTATGACCTTTCCCTGTTAGCTGAGCATGAGGTTAGATGTCAAAGCCATGAAAAAACTTGTCGTCAGCCTTCTCTTGGTATTCAGTGACGCCCTGCTTTGGGGACAAGGCCAAAGCTCACCGGTCCAGCCAGCCACCAAGGCAGTGAGCGCGCAGGCATTTGAGCACCTCTCTGTCGATACCCCCAAAACTACCGTTCTCGGCAATGCCTTCGTTGCACCGAAGGGTTGGTCCATTCGCGTCAAGGGCCCGGCGACCATCCTCGAAGCGCCCGAGGGAGACTCCTGGGTCGCGCTCGTCGATGTGCAAGCCAAGGGGCCGGAGGAAGCGTTGGCTGCGGCTTGGCAGGCTTACAAGCCGGACGCGAAGTGGCCCGTCAAAGTCAGCAACGATCTCGCCGACAGAGATGGCTGGAGCCGACGTCGCGTTTACGAATACCTAACCTCGCCCAACGAGAAGCGTGGAGTGGAGGCACTCGTATATTACTCCGCATCGAATTGGACCGTCGTTGTAGAAGATATGGCGGATGCAGTCGCGGAGAAGCGCGGCGCTCAGGTTGCCCTCGTTCTTGGCCGCTTGCTACCCAAGGGCTACAGCCGCGAGTCGTTTGCCGGAAAGAAAGCGAATACTCTCGACCAGGCGCGCATTGCGGAACTGGGGCGCTTCGTCGAGCTGGGACAAAAGGTTCTGGGAGTGCCTGGAGTCGCTCTCGGCTTAGTACAAGACGGCAAGGGCGTCTTCGCTGATGGCTTTGGAATCAAGGAACTTGGTGGTACAGAGAAGCCAGACGGCGACACTTTGTTCATGGTGGCCTCGAATACGAAGGCGATGACAACACTGTTGCTTGCCAAACTCGTCGATGAACACCGCATGAGTTGGGAGACGCCGGTCACAACATTGCTTCCAACTTTTCGGCTCGGCGACGCCGAGACAACGCGTAGTGTTCTTGTCAAACATCTAATTTGCGCCTGCACAGGCATGCCGCGCCAGGATCTGGAATGGATCTTCGAATACGGAAACATGACGCCCGAGAGCTCGCTCGTTCTTCTCGGGACCATGCAGCCAACCTCCAAGTTCGGTGAACTCTTCCAGTATTCCAATCTCATGGCCGCAGCCGCAGGGTACACCGGTGCTTACGTGATGTATCCCCAGATGGAATTCGGCGCCGCTTACGATCGAGCCATGCAATTGTCTGTATTCGATCCGCTCCAGATGAAGGCGACGACCTTCGACTTCGGGCGTGCACGCTCCAATAACCATGCAACGGCGCACTCGCCGGACGTCGACGGAAAGCCCGCCAAGGCGTTGACGGCCATCAACTCCGCCGTCATACCCCTGCGCCCCGCCGGAGGGGCTTGGAGCAGCGTGCGCGACATGTTGAAATACGTCTCCATGGAACTTGCGGAAGGCAAGCTTGCCGATGGAAATACCTACATTTCCAAGGAACCGTTGCTCGAACGGCGCGCTCCCCAGGTTTTTATCGGCAAAGACGTCTCCTACGGCATGGGCCTGATGGTCGACACGACCTACGGAATACCCGTCATTCATCACGGCGGCGACCTGACGGGATATCACAGCGACATGATCTGGCTGCCCCAGCAAAACGTCGGCGCTGTCATCCTGACGAACGGCGACCCCGGGTGGCTGCTTCGCGACCGCATCAGACGCAAGTTGCTCGAGATCCTTTTCGACGGACACCCTGAGGCCGAAGCGCTTCTCAATGCCGACGCCAAAAATTTCTATACCAGTCTCGCCGCCGATCGCAAACTGCTCACCATCCCAGCTGATGCGCACGAACGTGCTAAGCTCGCCAAACACTATGCTAATTCGGCACTCGGAGAAATCGCTGTTAGCACGTCAGGCGCTTCGACGATCTTTGATTTTGGCGAGTGGAAAAGCGAAGTAGCCAGCCGCCAAAACCCCGATGGCACAATTTCCTTCATCACCATTGCACCCGGTGTCATAGGTGCTGAGTTTGTAGTGGGTTCCGGATCCAAGCGAACGTTGACCATCAGGGACGCGCAGCACGAATACATATTCGAAGAGCGTTGAGGAATGGCTGGCGACATCTGGACGGCGCCTCCGAGATGCCGGGGGCTCTTGCGCTCCCTGCGTGGGATACACCTGAATTCAGGCTCTGGTCGGGCGTTTTTAGCCGGTCAACCCATCCGCCGTCACCGAGCAAACTCTCCATTCTTCAGGAGTTCTCAAATCGCCGCATTGCCGTTGCTGTAATTCTGCAGGGCGTAACTCACCCGGAGGTCCTGCAGCAGCCAACTATGGGATCGTTCAAAGGCGATGATGCCGCTTTAGAAGTATTTTTTCCGGCGGCAAAGTCTCGTGAAAACCACGATGTAGATTTGTTGCTATTCTTAAAATAAGACCTGCGATCCTATGTGCCGAGTCAATCGTCTCGCGCAGCGCCTGCTTTGGGCGGACGGACGTGTCGCCCCTGTCAACAATGTATTTTTCGTCCGCTTCTCCACCTTTGTGCTCGTACACATGTCGAAATTCTCAGGTTCTCAGATTCTTGGTCAGGGACTCGTTGAGTTGGTGAAACGACCTAGCTTAGCTAGGCAGAGTCCGTTCGCTTTGCTCGCCAGAATAGATTTATCAAGGCGAAGCTTTGGCTCTCTTAAGGTAGTTACTGTATGCCTGCATTTTTCCAGCCTCCCGGATTCCCTTGCTAAACGGGCGAGGTTTAGGGCCGCCAGCCGATGGGAGAGGCGGCGTAAAGACTAAAGAGGGAAGTACAGATGCGTATGCGGCGACTGTGCCAGCAGATCTAGCTCGCAGGAGAAAAACATGTGGATGAGGTCGTGCGCTGTTTGTAAAGCTCTTTTGCGCAAGCTCCGGTTGTGTGATTCCGTGCGCTGTCATTGCGGATGGATATGGTAGGGCTATAGGAGTTCGAAAACCGATTGCAGCGGTGTAGTAATGGACCACCTTCACCAAAAATGGAAGATCTGAGCGAGACGCATTGCGACTTCGAGCGCGAGAGATTGGAACTGCCGTCGAGTCGCACTATCTCTCTGCTCCAGTTGATGTCCTTCTCCACAGGGTTCCACGTCGGGTATGGAGAATCCGCGCATAACACGGGAGCAGCTTCTGCATTGGGCGGATATATACTCGAAGCACCGACAGTCGAGGCAGCCGCACTGTTCGATAGCGCCTTCACGCTGGAACTTTAGGTCGTTCCTTCCTGCGACACCGTCAGCGCTTGAGCGCTTGCCATCGTTCGGGATGCGCCTGTCCCGCTGAAGAGGCCGGGGATCATCATATCCCGAGCGGATTGATGTGAGCCGTTCTGTGGTGAACAGGATGTGCGTTGTCCACTACAGGCGCCCAGTCCAGTACTCCAGTCGACTGCTACCGTCAGCGACGGCCCAGATTGTGATTACGGATTCTTGCTCCGAATAAATGATCGAAAAAGGAAATCGCCAAAGCAGGAATCGTCTGGCGTTCTACTTACCCAGCAGCCAGCGTTCGGGTGCATCACGGATCGTGTCGACAGCTCGGCGCAGTTCTTCGATGAAGTCCACGGCCGCTTTGGGAGTGCGCTTCCGATACCAAGCGACTCCGCCCTTCACGTCCGAGATTGCACCCTGGTGATACTCAACGGGCTTTGCGCTCATTCACCATGGCCAGCAGCTCGCGGTGCAGTTGTTCCCAAGGGACGGTGACAGCTTTCCTCGTCATCTGGGGGAGATTTTCCACGCTCTGGCTCGGCAGAAGGAGTGCCAGATCCTGGAAGGGCATTTGATGCCGGACCGCGTGCACATGTGCATCGCGATTCGGCCCCAGCACCCGGTGGCCTCGGTGATGGAGTTTCTGAAAGGGAAGAGCGCGATTGCGGTGGCGCGATTGTGCGGGAAAGAACGAAACTTTACCGGGGAACCCTTACGGGCGCCCGGTACGCCGTCTCCACCGTGGGTTTCGAACTGGAGCAGGTCCGCCAATACATCCGCGAACAAGAGGGCGCGGATGGAACCGGCGGAGAATTCTAAACTAGCAACGGAGGGTCGCATCGCGCGACGTCTGACGTCTAAAGGATTGAACCGACCGCCTTCGAGGCGGCCTAACCCATCAAGCCACCCGCTTCGCGGGGTGTCTGACTTTCCTCCCCTCCCGCCGCGTTGAGCCAGCCACCGCGCGCGGTATGATGGAGATCGGCTTTGCACAGAGCGTCTCCGCATGATCGCCCTTCTCACCATCGTAGCTGTGGGATTTTTTCTCGGGATGCGTCACGCCACCGATCCTGACCATGTCATCGCCGTTGGCACGATCGTCACTCGCGAGCACAACGTCAAGCGCTCCGCATGGATCGGGGCCGCTTGGGGCCTCGGCCACACCATGACGATTCTCGCCGTAGGTGGCGCCATCATTCTGTTTCGAATTACCCTGCCGCCGCGCTTGGGCTTGGCAATGGAGCTCGCCGTAGGCGTCATGCTCATCGTGCTCGGCATCAGAAATCTTAGCGGCCTGTTCATTTGGTCGGCGCAGAAAGCGCTGGCGGCCAATCCCGGTCTCGATCAAGGCGCCGCTCAATATCACTCGCATGGCGATTACGTCCACGTGCACGGCGAAGCTCACGCTCACACTCATCCGCACGATCCACAACATAATCCCATTGCTGGCCTGGACCGCTGGTTCAAGCAAAATGGTTTGTATCAGCTGGTCCGCCCCCTGGTTGTGGGCATCGTGCACGGTCTGGCCGGGTCGGCTGCGATCGCATTGCTCGTCTTGAGCACCATCAACAATGTGCGCTGGGCGCTAGCGTACCTTGCGGTGTTCGGCGTCGGCACCATCCTCGGCATGATGCTGATCACGCTCATGCTGGGCTCAACCTTCTCCTATGGTCAGAAGCGTTTTGCCAGAATCGGCCAACACTTCGGGCTCGCGGCAGGCGTGATCAGCATTGCGTTCGGACTGGTCATCGCATACGAGATTGGCTTCGTGAACGGATTATTCAGCAGCCATGCCCGCTGGGTTCTACGCTAGCAGGATGTCCCCGGCAACCAGGAAATCCTGGGCAAAGGCCGGAGTCTCCGGCAGTTTTTCTCACTGGTTCATGAATGCCTTAATCTCCGGCATCTTACCGCTGATGGCCGCGCCTTCAGGCGCTTATCCTTTTGTCTTTTTTCTTGCCATTATGATGGTGGGTGCAGTTCCGGTGGTCTTGCTCGTATATCCGGAAACCAAGGGCTTCAGGTTGGAGGAAATGCAGAAGAGGGTGGTCGCCACCGGCTCGACGCCGGGAAACGCGCGCTTCCAGGCTGCTCTGCGATCAATTCATTCAGTGTTGAATAGCTTTTTTAGCCGGCAAGCGGGCGTTATTATGCTGATATGAGTAGGTTGGTTGCGCTGCCCCTGGGGCGAAATAGATTGCCTTGTAGCGGTCGAATTCTACTTCGGCTTGTGACGCTGTTGGCTGCATGTTGGGGCCAATCGGCTGCACAAGGCACGACATCGCACGCTGCCATCAGCGAGACCGTTCGCGCTCACTTCTCTTCCGCGAAAGAGGCACAGCAGCGGCGTGACTATGCTGTCGCTGAGCGCGAATATCGGGCCATACTGGCTGAAGTGCCCAATTTCGCCGAAGTCCATATGAATCTTGGTCTGCTCTATCAGCTTCAGGATCGTACCCCGGAAGCAGTGACAGAATTCCGCCGCGCCCTGAAGATCAAGCCAGCACTGGCGGGCGCAAATTTTTTCCTTGGTGTCAACTACTGCAAGAACGGCGATGGCGCAAAAGCTATCCCCTATCTCAAGATTGCCTCGCGACAGGAGCCAAACCGGCCAGATATCTGGGCATGGTTGGCGACCGCGCAAGAAGTCTCGGGTGATAATCAGGCCGAAGTCGCTACGCTGAAGCATGCCCTCCGCTTGCAACCGCGGGACGTGGACCTGCTTTATCTACTCGGCCATGCCTATGAGAGGCTGGCTAAGCAGGAAGTCGTAAAACTCGAAAAAGCCTCTCCTAAGTCCTCTTGGTCCGAGCAATTGCTGGCCGAAAGTTATTCGTCCTCGACCGAGTGGTCTCTTGCGGTCATTCGATTCCAGAATGCTTTAGCGGCTTCACCAAACCGTGCCGGGCTCCATGTGCGTTTGGGAGAGGTTTTTCTGCGCGCGGGCAGAGTCGACCAGGCAGCTCAGGAATTCGAGCAGGAATTGCGGATCAATCCCAACCATTTGCGCGCAATGGTACGCCGAGGCGAGGTGAAGCTGATTCAAGGCGATACGGATGCCGCGCTCGAGGATTGGACAGGGGCGCTTACGATGGACAAACCGCGAACGGAACGGGTCTTGGGGATACATGAGACTGGCCTTGGCGAGGCCGTTTTCGAGCAACTGCCTGACTCGTTGCGCCACCAGATTCAGGCCGTCGCTCCCCAACTTCGCGCCCGTCATAACGCTGCGGCAGATTTGGCACTCGCTTTTCTTGCAGCTCAGAACGGCAACTCACTGCCTGACGGCACGCAGCCGGGGCAGTCCTCAGAAGCGGCGCCTATTGCAGCAACCTGTCCAGAAAGCGACGTCATTAAAGCCCTAAATGCGGGTCGTTACTCCAGTGTGTCAGGTTGCTTGCTCCGGGTATTGACTTCGAATTCGGCTCGCGAACAGCGCATTCAGATTGCTCAAGCACTCTTCGAACTGGGAGATGATGAAAGTGCTCTGAAGGCTCTCAGCGGCCTATCGAATCAGCAGTATCCTCCCGCATTTTATTGGCGTGCCCGCTGCTTCGAGAAGTTAGCCACGCAAGCCTACCTTCGGCTTTATCAAGCAGACCCAAATTCTTATCGCGTGTTTCAGTTGATGGGTGATCTCGAAGCTGCGAAAGGTAACGATGGCAAGGCAATCGAAGAATATCGTGCAGCCCTTGCCGTGAAACCCTCCGTGCCCAATTTACATTACAGCTTGGGCCATCTGCTCTGGAGAGATCTCAAGACGGATGATGCCCGCAAGGAATTTAACGCCGAGCTGGACCTTAATCCTCGGCATGCGGGAGCGCTTCATGATCTGGGCAACACATACTTGCTCGAGCACCAACCGGAAAAAGCTTTAATCTATTTGAACCGCGCGCTCGGGGAAGACTCCGGAGATCCGGACATTCATCGTGACTTGGGGACCGCGTATGCCGATCTACACGATTATGCGAAAGCAGAAGCTGAATTCAAGGCTGCAACACCTGGGGATCATGATGGCTCGGTCCACTACAAGCTGGCGAGGATCTACCAAGCGGAAGGGGAGAAGGAGAGCGCCGCACGTGAGTTCGAAATCTCCACTTCGCTGAATCGCGAATCGCACGCTAAACTCGAAAAGCAAACTGAGCGGCTAAATCAAATCGAGGGGGCATCTCCGCCTCATCCGTAGGAGTTCCGTCGATGGGGGCACTCGGAACTCTCACAACCTCGAACCGCGAGGGGCTCCAGGAAGCCATGCGACACGGCCCACAAACGCTCACGTCCAGATTCCTTTTTTTGCTTAGTCTTACTGCGCAGCTACTTTTCCTTGCACTCGGGACTTGTTTTGCCATTTCGCGGGAACCTCTTCTTTCCATTCGTGCCACGCAGAGTGATGCTCTGCAAGGCGCGCTCGAAGCGCTTCAGAATAATCGTCTCGACGAAGCGCTCAGGCATCTCACCGCAGCCGAACGTGAGCAACCATCGGACGCGCGGATTCGAAACTTCCGCGGAATAGTGCTCGTTCGTTTGGGGCGAAACCGCGAAGCTGCGCGCGAGTATCGAGAGGCGATTCGCTTAGATCCTAGTCTGGAGGATGGGTACAAGAACCTGGGATTTCTCGAGTGGACCGAACACCATCTTGAAAGCGCGCGTGCACAGTTACAACAGGCTTTGGAACTCGCTCCAGATGATGCCTTCGCGCACTACTACCTCGGACGAGTGCAGCTCGATGCCAGCCTATACGAAAGCGCGTTTCAGGAACTGGATCGTTCTGGGGTAGCGTGGCCAGCGGATCCTCAATTCCTTATCGAGGTCGCAAATGGCTATCTCGCGCTTCGACGGCAGGAGAAGGCCCGCGAGGTCATCGATCGCCTGTCGACGATGCGGCTTAGCGACAGTGAAGTGGCTGTTGTTGCGCGCTTGCTGCTTTCCGCTGGCGACAATGCGAGAGCAACCGATCTCTTGCGCCGATTGAGCGAGCGTCGAAAGCCCGCCGGCCCGCGCTGGGCTCAGTTGGACTTAGCTTTGTCTTATCTCGTAGCAGGGAATTACGAGAAAGCAGCGGCGCAGAGCCAAGTGTTAATAGCGGCGCCGCAATTTGCCGGAGCCGCGGGTAGGGAAGCGGCCTCGGCATGGTCCGTAATTGGCATCGCGAAAGCGCGTCTCGGCCAATCGGGTGCTGCGGTTGACGCCTTTCGCCAGGCATCAAAGCTTGAGTTCCGTCGAGAAGAGCACTGGCTGAATCTGACTCGTGAACTCATGGAGTTAAACCGCTACGCCGAGGCAATCTCCGCCGCTCAGGAAGCGCTTGACTCGAACCCCAAGTCCTACGCTCTCCATTTGCGTTTAGGAGCTGCGTATTTGTCCAGCGATCGTTATTCGGAAGCGGAGAGCCTATTCCGTCAGTTGGTTGCGGCGGGTGACCCGCTCCCCACCAGTTACGTTGGACTGGCGCAGGTGCTTCTGCGAACTGGCCGAGCAGAAGAAGCTGTGTCGGAACTTGCCGCCGCCGGGAAGAAGTTGGGGCCAAACTTTCTCATCAGCTATTTTCAAGGATTGGCCCTGGATCGGGCCGCCCGACCGGCAGAGGCCATCTCCGCGTTTCAGGACGCCATTCGGCTGAATCCTGGCAGCTCCGAAGCTCACTTAGGTTTGGGAAAAACTGAGCTGCTGGTTGGTCACAACCACGAGGCAATCGCTGAACTTCAGAAGTGCCTCCAACTCAGCCCCGGTAACGTGCAGGCGCAGCGCTTACTGAGTCAAGCATATCGTCGAGCCGGGGACACACAGGCAGCCTCGCGATATTCGCAAGAAACCGCAGAAAAAGAGCCTGCCCCTGAGAACGACCTGTTGGGCGACTTCATATTGCCGGAGTGGCGAAGTCCTCAAGAACGTGACGGACAATAATCCCTCGGTCGGCGCCGGGTTGAGAATCAACCAGTTTCCAGCAAAGGTGAGAGCACAGAACCTCCGCGACCGCCGCCCATTAATGCCGCTCTTCTTTGGCATTGGGCGCTGAAGGTTCATCAACCTGAAGAATCTGATCGCCGCGCACGTTCTGGATCGTCTGACGGATACCACTCGGCCACTGAATGTCAATCGACTTCGCCACAGCGTCCTGCCCTAAACCGAAATGCAATCGTTTATCACTGGACGACAGATAACTACCTGCGGTCGTCACAGTCGCGAACTGCGCGCCTTGTTCGCTCATTACTTTCACTATGGCTCCGATCGCGTCGCGATTGCTCTTATGGCCTACGAGTCTCAGACTTAACCAGTGGTTCGGTGTTGTCGTGTCATTGTGCAGAACGTGCATCGGACCATCGTTAGTGGTAACGACTGCGTCTACTCTTCCGTCGTTATCTATGTCTCCGGTCGCCAGACCGCGAGCGACCCAGGGCTGCTGAAACACGGCCCCAGCTTCCGCTGAGACATCTACCAGACTTTTACCCATGTTCCTCGCCAGGAGCATGGGTTCGCGGTAGTGGAGGTTTGGAAATGTGAGCTCAATGGTATCCAAATCATGCCCTTGTGCAATGATGAGGTCTTTCCAACCGTCATTGTCATAGTCGAGAAATCGCACGCCCCAACCGGAGTGCGTAAAGCTCATCCGTGCGAGGCCCGACGGATAACTTTCGTAGGTAAACGTGCCGCCTCCGTTGTTACGGTACAGCGCATACATTTGATTGGCCAAGTCAGTTATGACCAAATCCGGAAGTCCGTCGTTGTTGTAATCCGTGAATTCTACTCCCATTCCGGCATAGGAGCGGCCTTCTCCATCAACTGCTACGCCCGCTGGCAGTCCAACCTCCTCAAAGGTGCCATTACCAATGTTGTGATACAAGAACTCCGGCATCGAATCGTTGGCAAAGAAAAGATCGATATGCCCATCCCGGTCGTAGTCTGCCAGTGCGATCCCCAAACCCTTGCCCTGCCCTGAGAGCCCGAGTTTCTGTGACACTTCTGTAAAGTGAGCACTGCCGTCGTTGTGATACACGAGGGGACGGATGGGACGAAATGCGTCCGGCGTGCAGTAAGCCCGGAAACCCTCCTTGCGCTCGCCGCACCAGATGTCGTCAAAATCCCACTGCATATATCGGAGTACGACCAGATCCAACAGGCCGTCGTTGTCCAGATCAACCCACGCTGCGCTGGTCGACCATCCACTGCCTCCCACTCCCGCTTGTGCGGTGACATCCGTAAATGTGCCGTCACCGTTATTGTGATACAGCTTGTTGCCTCCGTAGCCTGTCACGTATAAGTCTTCATAACCATCATTGTCATAATCGCCAACGGCGACCCCCATTCCGTAGCCCACACCTTGTAGGCCCGCCTTCTCTGTTACATCTTCGAAAGTACCATCTGGCTTCTGGTGAAAAAGTCGGTTCCAGTGCTCCGGCCCCGCCTTCTGTGGGATCATGCCTTTCGGCGTAGGGTCGGTTAATGGCGCTCCGTTGACGGCGAAAATATCCAATCGTCC
>Ga0209160_1000504_pt1 | contig 31931 bp, 34 predicted proteins | sample GraSoiAngelo_153_FD_186167 | JGI IMG/M metagenome (GOLD analysis project Ga0209160, IMG submission 186167) | Grasslands soil microbial communities from the Angelo Coastal Reserve, California, USA - 14_1009_12_40cm (SPAdes) (version 2) | ecosystem: Environmental > Terrestrial > Soil > Grasslands ...
TGGACGCCTTCAACCCGAGGCAGCCTAGCCCCGTTTTTCCCGCCGCGGCATCACGGCGGGTGAAATTGTGCGCAAGGCGACGAGGTTAGCCTTACAATCGTGCCGCAATGACGGCGTTCTGGTTCTGGGTGATCGTCGCCATTGTTTTCGCGATCGCCGAAGTCATGACGGTCGCCCTGTTTGCCGTCTTCATCACCGTTGGCGCGCTCGGCGCGGCGGTGGTCAGCCTGCTCGGGTTCAACCTGCTTGTCCAGGCGATCGTCCTCGGGGTGATCGGCGTGGTTGGCATCCTGGTGGCGCGACCGTACCTGGTGGATCGGCTCCATATCGGCCGGCCCACACTGCGCTCCGGTGCCGACAGCATGGTCGGTCAGCACGCGGTGCTGATCGAGCCGATCGGTGGCCTCGAGCAACCCGGCCACGTCAGGATCGCCGGCGAGCTCTGGCCGGCGCTCACCGAGGATGGCAGTTCGGTGCCGGCGGCGACCCCGGTGGTCGTGACGGCCCTGCGCAGCACCGTATTGATCGTTCGCCCCCTGTCACTTCCGTCAAGTCCAACCGCATGAGAGAAGAGGTGGAATCATGTCCCCGACCCTGATCGTCGGCGCCGTCATCGTTCTCCTGGCCGTCGTCATCATCGCCCGCACCGTCAACATCATTCAGCAGGGCTACGTCGGCATCGTCAAGCGCGTCGGCGAGTTCCATTCGGTCCGGCAACCCGGTCTGACATTCCTGGTGCCGCTGGTCGACTCGATGGGGCTGGTCGACATCCGGGAAACGCCCCGGACCGGCGACAAGCAAGACGTGATCACCCGCGACAACGTCACGGTCAGCGTCAACGCGACCATCTTCAGCCAGGTGGTCGATCCGAAGCTCGCCTTGTTCAGCGTCAGCAATTATTTCGTCGCCATCGACCAGCTCTCGCGCACGACGCTCCGCGCCATCTTCGGCGGCATGAGCCTGGATGACGCCCTCAGCCAGCGGGAGCGGATCAACGCCCAGCTGCAAGCCCAGATGGAGTCGGTGACCGACAAGTGGGGGATCCGAATCAACCGGATCGAGATCGTCGACATCACGCCGCCGCAGATGATCCTCAATGCCCTGGCTCTCCAGAAGACCGCCGACCAGGAGAAGCGCGCCTTCATCCTCAAATCGGAAGGTCAGCAGCAATCGCAGATCAACATCGCGGACGGTCAGAAGCAGGCGCAGATCAAGACCGCCGAAGGCGACCAGCAGGCGGCCATCTTGCGCGCCGAAGGCCTGCGGCAGGCGACCATCCTCGAGGCACAAGGCAGGGCCCAGGCGATCAATACCGTTTACAAGGCGATCAAGGATGCCGCCCCCGATCCAACGCTCGTTTCTATCCTGCAACTCGACACGCTCTCCAAGTTCGCCACCAGCGAGAACGCCAAGCTGGTGGTGCCGGTCGAGACCGCCGGCCTGCTGGGCGCGGCCCAGGCGCTGCGCAGCGTGCTCGACGGGGTGCCGACGGCCGGCAAATCATAGACTCACCCGACGCAACGGCGGTCTCCATCGCGGTTCTCGACCCGGCCGACCATCACCTGGTCAGGCCCCTGCTCCGCGAATTGATGCTTGCGGAGCAGGGTCATTACGAGCACCCGCAGCTGAGCCGCGACGAGGTCGAGCAGGATGTCGCGAGGGCGCCGGCCGCGCGATTCAGCGGCGAGAACATCGTCCTGGCCGCCCGGGTCGGGGAAAAAGTGGTCGGGTTGTGCTGGTGCGTGCTGTTCAATCCCGGCACCGGTCTCGAGGCGGAAGTTGCTGAGGTCTACGTCGATGCCGAGTTCCGTTCACAGGGAATCGGTGGCCAGATGCTTCGCCAGGCTGTTCAGCTGTTTCGTCAACGAAACGTCACCTTTGCGGCGGTGTGGACCCGCGAGAGCAACCCGCAGGCGGTGAGGCTCTACGAGGAGGCAGGTTTCCGTCGCACCGAGCAGTTGGTCCTAACGTGGCTCCCGCTGCCGGGTCGCTGAAAGATCCAAGCGTAGAATTGGGCTGAGTTCGATGGCGAGCGAACCTCAATTCCTGCCCCCACCATCCCCGGAACCGGCACCATTGTCGCCGATGCCGGTGGAGCGCTCGGTGAAGCCGCGCCGCCGAATGGGGACGCTGGCCATCGTTGTGATCAGCGCCGTCGTGGGTGGACTTGTGGGAGCCGCGGCAACGATCCTGTTGGCGCCGCACTGGATCAAGGTCACGCCCACCGGGAATACTGTGGTGGCGCCTCTGGCGCCGATCAACAACAATCTCACCGAAGAATCGGCCGTGATCAGCGTCGCCGACCAGGACGGCAAGGCGGTGGTCGAGATCAAGACCACCATCTCCTCGCCAGACCTGTTCGTCCAGCAGGAGCAGCATGGGATCGGCTCGGGATTCATCGTCCGCTCGGACGGCTACATCGTGACGAACAACCACGTGGTTGAAAACGCCCGGCAGTTGCAGGTCATCCTTCGCGACCAGGCGAAGGCCTACGACGCTCGCGTGGTGGGCACGAGTCCGGACGACGACGTCGCGGTGCTGAAGGTCGATGCGCAGAGCCTGCCCACGCTGAGCTTTGGAGACTCCAGCGCGCTGAAGGTCGGGCAGCTGGCGATCGCGATTGGCAGCCCGCTCGGCCAGCAAAACAGCGTCACCAAGGGTGTCATCAGCGCGCTGCACCGTTCCATCTCGGTGCCGGATCCCGCCACCGGCAACACCGAAAACATCCTGAACGCGATCCAGACGGACGCACAGATCAACCCGGGGAACAGCGGCGGGCCGCTGCTGAACTCCGCCGGCCAGGTAGTGGGCGTCAACTTCGCCATCGAGCAGGCGCAGGCCGGACCTGGCCTCGGCTTCGCGCTGGACGGCAATGCGGCGCGCGACATCGCGAACCAGCTCATCCAGACCGGGCACGTCAACCGGCCATTCCTCGGGGTGACCTACCAGCAGCTCGATGAGACCGCCGCCGCAGCGAATGGCCTGGTGGTCGGGGCGCTCGTCACCGATGTCACGGCCGGCTCGCCCGCCGCCAATGCCGGAATCAAGGTCCACGATGTGATCACCAAGGTCAACAACCAGGCGATCGACGACCTCCATCCTCTCAAGGACGTGCTGCGCCAGTACGCGCCCGGCACGAAGGCATCGGTCGTCGTCTATCGCGGCGGCAAGAGCCAGACGCTGCAGGTTACGCTCGGAACGCACCCCTGATCGCGGCGCCGCCCAGCTCGCCGTCGTCCATCATCGACCAGGCCGTCCGACGCGCCGTCAGCAAGCTGAACGGATGGCCCACCGAGCTCGAGCTGCCGGCGGTCATCGTCGAACGAACGCAGAACCCCGCGCACGGCGATTACTCCGTCACGCTGCCGCTGAAGCTGGCCCGGACACTCAAGCGGCCGCCGATGGCGATAGCAAATGAACTGGTCGCCGCCATGGCCCTGCCGGCATCCCTGGCCCAGACCGCGGTCGCCGCGCCGGGATTCATCAATGTCACGCTCGAACCGGCGTGGTTGCAGGCACAGCTGACGCCGATCGTCGAAGCCGGCGAGCAGTGGGGGAGAAGCGACCTCGGCCGCAAGCTTGCGGTGCAGGTCGAGTTCGTCAGTTCCAATCCGACCGGGCCGATGTTGTTCAGCCATGCGCGCGGGGCAGTCGTCGGTGACGTCGTGGCGCGGGTACTTCAGGCTGCCGGCTTCGAGGTGCAGCGGGAGTATTACGTCAATGACAAAGGACGGCAGATCCGCCTCTTCGGGGAATCAATTGCGGCGCGAATGGAGAACAGGCCAGTGCCTGAAGGTGGATATGGCGGCGATTATGTCGACGAAATCGCGCGGGAGGCAGCACGCCAGGGATTCTCGGCGGAGCCGTGGACGCTTTCGGAATTCGGAATCACGTGGGTCCAAGAACGGATTATCAGCGACCTGGATAGGCTCTCGATCCATCACGACAAGTTCTTTTACGAGAGCAGCCTCTACGCCGGATGGGATCGGGAAACCATGGAAAAACTGCGGCAGCTCGGGCGTGTCTTCGAAAAGGACGGCGCCACCTGGTTCAAGGCCGATGGTGACAAGGATGAGGTGCTGATCAAAAGCGATGGCTATCCAACCTACTTCTGGTCCGACGTTCTATACCACCGTGACAAGTTCGAGAAGCGGGGCTTCAATCGCGTCGTCGATGTGTGGGGAGCTGACCACCAGGGCCAGGTTGGCCGGGTCAAGGAGGCGCTGGCGGTGCTGGGAATCGATCCTGCTCGGCTCTCCGTGCTGCTGATCCAGCTGGTATCGGTGAAGCGCGGCGCGGAGACGGTCCGGATGTCACGTCGCGCCGGCGTGGGGATCTCGCTCAAGGAAATGCTGGACGAGGTTGGGCCGGACGCGCTGCGCTATTTCTTCCTGCTGCGGTCTGCCGATGCACACATGGAGTTCGATGTCGACCTGGCGCGCCGCCAGTCGAGCGAGAACCCCGTTTACTACGCGCAGTACGCCCACGCCCGGCTGGCTAACGTGCTCAGCTTCGGGTCCGGGGCCGCCGGTGAGCCCGCACTGGATCGGCTGGACAGCGAATGGGAGCTGGAACTGATGCGGGTGATGCTGCGCTGGCCCGATGTGGTGCGCGAGGCGGCGGAGGCTCGCGAGCCGCACCGGCTGGCCTTCTTCACCGATGAGCTGGCGGCGGCGATTCACCGCTTCTACAAGAACTGCCGGGTGGTCACCGAGGATCAATCGCTGACGGCCGCTCGGCTGTTGCTGTCGCGGGCGGCGCGGACCACGCTGCAGAACGCCCTGGGGTTGATGGGCGTTTCGGCGCCGGAGCGAATGTAGACTAGCGGCCGTGGAAATCACCTACTTCGGATTGAATGCGGTCCGGTTGCGTGGGCGCGAGGCCACGGTGATGATCGATCCCTACGAGCCGAAGCTGGGACTCTCACCCGTCCGGCTCAACGTACAGATCGTGGTCCTGACACATGAAGATCCCACCCACTTCAGCCTCCAGGGGCTGGCCGGTGACCCGCATCTGGTAACCGGCGCCGGTGAATTCGAGATCAAGGGGGTGGCGATGACCGGCACCCAGACCTTTCACGATGCGAAGAAAGGCGCCGAGCGGGGCAAGAACTTCGTGTTCACCGTCGAGATCGATGATCTGCGCTGCTGCCACCTCGGTCACCTCGGGCACGGCCTGAGCGAGGACCAGCTGGACTCGATCGGCAGCAAGATCGATGTCCTGTTCGTCCCGGTGGGCGGCGGCAGCCACATCAACTCGGCGCAGGCCACCGAGATCGTCAACCAGATCGAGCCCAAGATGGTGGTGCCGATCTCCTATAAGTTGCCCGGCTTGACGCTGCTCGCGCAAAACCTCGAGGGCGTAGAGAAGTTTGCCAAGGAGATGGGCGCCACTGACCTCACCCCGCAGCCGAAGCTCCAGCTCACCGTGAGCCCGACGGTCGACGAGACAAAGCTCGTCATCCTCGAGCCGCGCGGCGCGGCGGCTACCGCGACGGTCGATTAGCGCGTGAGCCGAAAGACGTAGTACGTCACGGAGAGCCGCTCCCTGGTCAGCTCCTCGGTGGCCAGGACCTCCTTCTTGAAGGCGGCCGCGTCGATCAGCTGGTACAGGTAATCGATGTCGCCCGATGTGCCGAAGTGGAGCAGGATCCGGCCGCCGGGCCGCAGGTAGCTCACCGCGTTCGTCATGAAGGTCGTCAGCGCGCGATAGTTCTCATCCGCGGTGCCCAGCTCGAGCAGATCGCGCGCCTTGAACCAGCGAAACGGTGGGTCGAACAGGATGACATCGAAGCGACCATCGACCGCCGCGAACACGTCGCTCTCGAGGAACCGGATGCGGTCGGCCACCCCATTGCGAACCGCGTTGGCGGCGGCCGCCGCGACCGCCTTCGGATTGATGTCGACGGCGACGACGTCGGAGGAGCGCGAGGCGGCCAGCAGCGCACCGATGCCGCTGCCCGTGCCCATGTCCAGGACGCGATCCGACGGGCGGACTTCGTCACGGATGAGCCGATGAAATGAACCGTCACCGGCCGGAGGGAAAACATCCTCGGGCACGCGGAGCTCCAGACCCAGATGGAAGATGCGCCGGGGCAGGCTGTCGTGCATCTCGCGATAGGCGTCGTCGTGCCATTTGCGAAGCCGTCGGGCTCGCTCCGGTGGCATTCTTGGGCGGTAGCTCGCGTCTATCCGGTCGCTTCCTGCCGCTCGCGAGAGGGTGTGTCGGAGGGCGCCTGCGCCTGCTGGGCGGCGCGTGCCCGCTCCAGCCGGACCGCACTGTCGATCACGCCGAGGTGGCTGTACGCCTGCGGAAAGTTTCCGCGCGGCGTCCCCGACACCGGATCGGCACCCTCGGCAAGCAGGCCGAGCGGTGACGACAGGTTGATCAACTGTTCGAGCTGGCGCTCGGCCGCGTCGAGGCGGTTCATACCGATCAGGCCGTCGACGTACCAGAAGCTGCAGAGCAGGAAGGCCGCGCTCAAGTAGCCCTGGTCGTCGGTGCAGTCGTAGCGCCGCACGTAGGGGCCGTTGAGCAGCCGCTGGCTCAACGTCTCGATGGTCGCGGTCATTCGCGGGTCGGTCGCCGGAAGAAATCCAAGCACCGGCATCTGTAGCACGGCCGCATCAAGGCAATCATCATCGTAGGCCTGGGTAAAGGCGCCGATCCGGGGATTCCACGCCCGCGTCTCGATCTCGGCGCGCAGGTCCGCCGCCGCCCGTTCCCATTGCGGGACGTGGCTGGTATAGCCGGTGCCCCGGGCGAGCGTGATCGCCCGGTCCAGCGCGACCCAACACCACAGCTTGCTGTGGGTGTGATGCTTGCGCTCGCCCTGGAATTCCCAGATCCCATTGTCCGGCTCGCGACTCAGCTCCCAGATGCCGTCAGCGAAGCGCTCGATGACCATCCACAATTTCGCCGAGATGAAGCCGCCCTTGCGCTGGTAAACCGCCATGCAGTCGATCACGGCGCCGAACACGTCCAGCTGGCGCTGGCCGGCGGCACGGTTCCCGATCCGCACCGGACGGGCGCCGTCGAAACCGGCCAGGTGTTCCAGGAATTCCTCCGGCAAACGCGGATCGCCATCGACGCGATAGACGATCTGCATCGCGAAGTCGTGGTCGTAGGCGCGGTCGCGGATCCAGTTGATGAAGTCGGCGGCCTCCTGCGAGAAGCCGGCGCGGAAGAGGGCGGCGATGCCATAGGACGCGTCACGTAGCCAGCAGAAGCGGTAGTCCCAGTTGCGCTCGCCGCCCGGGTCTTCGGGGATCGATGTGGTGGGCGCGGCGCAAAGCGCGCCGGTCGGGGCATAGGTCAGCAGCTTGATCACCAGGGCGGAGCGGCGCACCGACTCCTGGAAGGGCCCGGTGTAGAGGCACTGGTCCAGCCAGCGCTGCCAGAATTCGCTGGTGCGAGCCGCCAGCTCGGTCGCGTCGCTGCTGCTGGGGAACTTCCGCCCCAGGGCAAAGTACCGCTCGCCGAATCCCAGCGTGAACCACTCCTGCTTGCCGGGCTGCAGCGTGAAGCGATAGGCGAAGCGCGGCCGGCCGTCCACGTCCTGCACCGCCCCCGTCATCGGGATGGTGGAGGAGAGGATGACTTCCTGTGATCCCCCCGAGGCGATCACGATGCCCTCGCGCTCGGCGAAGCTCGTCCGGGCGCGCCCGTAGGCGGGGGCCGGATCCATGACGCATTCCACCTCGACCGGGCCGCCCCGCGCTTCAACGCCGCGGCAGATCCGCTTGAGGGAGAGGAAGCGCTCACCTTCGTTGAAGCACGGCATGAAATCGGTCAGGACCAGCGTGCCTTCGGCCCGGTGAAAGGTGGTGGTCAGCAGGTTCGTGTCGCGGAGGTAGACCTGCTCGCCGGCCGGGACGGGGTTGACGGGGGAGATGCGAAAGCTGCCGCCGCGCTGCCGGTCGAGGATGGCGGCGAAGATGGAGGGGGAGTCGAATCGCGGGTAGCAAAACCAGTCGACCGCGCCGCTGGTCGAGACCAGGGCGGCGGTTTCGCAATTCCCAATCAGCCCGTACGGATACACTGCTTGACCTTACAACGTCGTGCGCCCCAGCGATCAAACGACATCGCGCCCGGAAAACTGTGCGCGCGTCCGCCTGATTCCGGGGTAGAATAGGCTCCCGGTGCCGAAGTACGTCTTCGTGACCGGCGGCGTGGTTTCCTCGATTGGAAAGGGAATCACGGCAGCGTCCATCGGGACCATCCTCAAGGCCCGCGGGCTGAGCGTCTCCCTCCAAAAGCTGGATCCCTACATCAACATCGATCCTGGCACCATGTCCCCCTACCAGCACGGCGAGGTCTTCGTCACCGACGACGGGGCGGAGACCGACCTGGATCTCGGCCATTACGAGCGCTTCATCGACGCCAACCTGAGCAAAGCCAGCAATGTGACCACCGGAAAGATCTATGCCGAGGTCATCGCCAAGGAGCGCCGCGGCGATTACCTGGGCGGGACGGTTCAGGTCATCCCCCACGTCACGAACGAAATCAAGGAGCGCATCACCAGGGTCACCTGGGAAGACAACCCCGACGTCGTGATCGTTGAGGTGGGGGGCACGGTTGGCGACATCGAATCGCTGCCCTTCCTGGAAGCGATCCGCCAGCTGAAGAACGACCTGGGCCGAAAAAACGTGTTCTACGTTCACCTGACACTGGTGCCCTTCATCGAGGCCTCGGAGGAGTTCAAGAGCAAGCCGACCCAGCACAGCGTCGCGGCGTTGCGTAGCATCGGCATTCAGCCCGATGCCATCGTGTGTCGCTCCGAGCGAGCGATCAGCGTCGCCCTGAAGGACAAGATCGCGCTCTTCTGCGACGTCGACCGGCGGGCGGTGATCTCGGTTCCGGACGCCGCCTCGATTTACGAAGTGCCGTTGATGCTCGAAGACTCCGGGCTGGGTAACGTGATCGTCGAGGCCCTGGAGGCCCCGGCCTCACCGCCGGACCTGAGCGACTGGAAGGAACTCGTCCACCGGATCCAGCATCCCGCCGGCAGCGTGCGGATCGGGGTGGTCGGCAAGTATCTGCCGGCCCCCGACGCCTACATCAGCGTCACCGAGGCGCTCCGGCACGCCGGGGTGCATCACAACCTGCGGGTCGACATCAAGTGGATCGCCTCCGAGACCCTGGAGGCCGGCGACCTGCGCGCGCTCGACGACGTCGACGGCGTGGTGGTGCCGGGCGGATTCGGTCATCGCGGCATTGAGGGGAAGATTGCCGCGGCCCGATTCGCCCGCACCTCGCTCGTTCCCTATCTGGGGCTGTGCCTTGGGATGCAGTGCGCCGTGATCGAGTTTGGGCGCGACCTGCTCGGCGCGGCCGACGCCAACAGCACCGAGTTCAACGCCTTCACCGGCCACCCGGTGATCGACCTGCTGCCGGAGCAGCGGGACGTCGCCGACAAGGGCGGCACCATGCGGCTCGGGCTCTATCCCTGCAAGCTCCAACCGGGGACGCTTGCCGCCCAGGCGTACGGCGAGCCGATCGTCTACGAACGCCACCGGCACCGCTTCGAGTTCAACAATGCGTATCGTGAGCCGATGTGGGAGGCCGGCATGGTCTTTTCCGGGACCTCCCCCAACGACCGGCTGGTGGAGATCATCGAGCTGCGCGACCACCCCTGGTTTGTCGCCTCGCAGTTCCATCCGGAATTCCGCTCCCGGCCAAACCGACCGCACCCGCTGTTCCGTGACTTCGTGCGGGCGGCTGCTGTCAGGGCCGGCGCCCTGCCCGCGACGGACGCCGAAAAGAAGCCGGCGGTTTCACCGGACCAAAGCCTCAGCGCGTGAAGTCTGACGTCTCTACGCCCTCCTCGGGCGGCATTGCCGCGCCTCGCACGGTCTCGCCGAACCTCGGCCTCGAGCTGGTGCGGGCGACGGAGGCGGCCGCCCTGTCGGCGGGACGCTGGATGGGCAACCTCGATCGCGAGGGGATCCGCGCCACCGCTGGGAGCGCGATGTGGGAGGCGATCAGCGGCGTGCACATGAACGGGAGCATCGTGATCGGTGAGGACCAGGCGTCCGCCTCGCTCGGGGTTGGACAGATGGCCGGCGATGGAACCGGCGAGGCCTGGGACGTCGCCCTCAAGCCAATCGATGGCTCGACCCTGGTGGCGAAGGGTCTCCCCAACGCGGTCTCCGTCATCGCCACCGCGGAGCGCGGCGCGCTGGTCCGTGCCCCGGTCGGCATGTACGCGGAGAAGATCGCGGTCGGCCCCGACGCCCGCGGCTCGGTCGACGTCACGGACTCAGTGGAGAACAACCTGCAGCGCGTCGCCTTCGCCAAGAAGGTCCAGGTCTCCGACCTGACCGTGGTCATGCTGGATCGTCCGCGTCACGAGGCGCTGATGGACCAGGTTCGTCAGGTCGGAGCCCGCATCACGCTGCTCAGCGACGGCGACATCGCGGCCGCCATCATGGCCACGCTGGAGGGGACGGGGATCGACGTCATGCTCGGCGTCGGCGGCCTCCCCGAGGCGGTGCTGGCGGCCTGCGCGTTGAAATGCCTGGGCGGAGACCTGCAGTGCCGCCTCTGGTTGCGCTCACGCGACGAAGAGGAGAAGGCACGCGCGGCCGGCTTCGAGGATGTACGACGGATCTATGGCGTCGACGACCTGGTTCGCGGTGACGACGTGGCGTTCGCGGCCACCGGGGTGACCGATGGCGAGTTCCTGCACGGCGTCATCTATCACCACTTCTGGGCCGAGACCGAATCCATGGTGTTCCGCAGCAAGAGCGGGACGGTTCGCCACCTCAACACCAAGCACCATTACGCACTCAAATCCGTCGAAGGGGCGCATCGAAAAGTCCGGTAAGCAGTGGCAGGAATTCGCGGTGCTGCGCGGTTTGACGCGCAGCCGCGAGTGACCTAGACTGGCGCCCGTTTTGCCGAAGGGAATGGCATGGTGGGTTCCCAGACTGGCCACCCATGGCTGGGCACTTGCCCTCGCTCTGTTCGTGCTCGGCCTGGCCCCACTCGAGTTGGTCCGCCATCCCGTCGCCGACGCGAGCGCGAACGTGGGCGTCACGGTGCCGATGAAAACGACCATCGACGCGCCGACCATCAGCGCACTGTCGGTCGCCGCCCCCACCGACCAGCTCCGCCCGATCTCCAGCTACCAGGCCAAACCCGGCGATAGCGTGGTCACGGTTGCGGTGGCAGCCGGGATCGGCATCGACACCCTGCTGCAGCTCAACCGGCTGTCATCAACAGCCCTGACAGCCGGCCAGCGTCTGTTGGTGCCGCCGGTCGATGGAACGCTGGTTCCCATCGATCCGAATCAGAGCCTGATCCTGCTGGCCCAAACCTTTCGCGTCGATCCCGACGTGCTCCGCCGGGTCAACGATCTGCGGCCCGACGGTAAATTGCCCAGCAACCTGTTCATCCCCGCGATCAGCACCGCCGAGGTGGCGCCGGCCCCGCTGGCCTCGCCGGGAGATCCCTCCAGTGGGCGTGAGCGAGTCGTCCGTTTCGGTTGGCCGACGCAGGGCACCATCACCCAGTACTTCTGGCAGTACCACCCGGGGATCGATATCGCGAACGAGGTCGGGACCCTGGAAGTCGCGGCGGACGGCGGCACCGTGATCTGGTCCGGCTGGGGCGACTATGGGATCTACGTCGAGATCGACCACGGTAACGGCTTCCACACCATCTACGCTCACATGTCGAAAGCGCTGGTCAGCAAGGGTCAGACGGTGGCGAAGGGCCAGCGCATCGGCCTGATGGGCGCGACCGGTCGGGCCACCGGCCCGCACCTGCATTTCGAGATCCGGTACCTGGGTGTCCCGCAAAACCCGATCGACCTGCTTTCATAGCTTCCTCACGGACACCGGATAACGTAGAGGGCGTGAACCGCCTGCTCTACGCCAGCGCGGACGGGCGGCTGCGCATCCATCCCTCGCTGCAGTCAGCCGCGCGCAGCGGCTGGGCGGTGGGGGCGCCCGACCGGCTGATCCCGCTGCCGCCGGGAGGGACCCTGATGCATCTCCCGAGCCGCGCCCCGCTGGGCCGAACCGCCGACGGCGCCACGGTGCCGATCGATGATGGGGTGGCGGTCGCCGCGGTGCTGCCGCCGGGGTATTTGCGAACGTGGCTTCCCGCGTACCAGGAACGGCCACCGGCGCCGGTGTTGCCGCTCTTCGGTTATGCCGCGGTGGCGTCGGTCGGTGGCGAGCCGCACGTCGCCGCCCTTCGTACCGATCGCTGGAATGCCTGGAATCCACAGGCCGAACCCCGGCAGCGAATCGATCGCGCCGTCGCCGCTGCCCGCCGGGCTCTGCCCGACAGCCGGCTGCGTCTTCACCTGGAAACGTGCGCCACCGAGTACCGCTGCGTCACCGCACAGAATGTCTTCCTGCGCAGCGGCGAGGGCGCCATTCCCGTATCGCCTGCGTGTAATGCGGCCTGCCTGGGATGCATCTCCGAGCAGTGGGGCGACGTCGATTCACCACAAACGCGGCTTGGCTTCGCGCCCACCGCGTCCGAGATCGCCGAGCTCGCCGCCTGGCACCTGAGCGCCGCCACAACGAACTTCGTGAGCTTCGGGCAGGGATGCGAGGGCGAGGCGCTGACCCGTGGCGCGGCGCTGATCGAGGCCACCCGCCGGATCCGGGCCGCCGCGCCGGCGGCGACCATCCACCTCAACACCAACGGCTCGCGCCCCGACGTGCTCCGCCGCCTGGTCGGCGCCGGCCTGAACTCCATCCGGATCAGCGTGTTCAGCCTGGACGACGTCCGTTTCCGCGCCTACTACCGTCCGGTCGGCTATGGCCTGGAGCAGGTCGGGGAGTGCGCCGAGGTGATGCGGGACGCCGGCGGCCAGGTCACCATCAATCTGCTGACCTTTCCCGGGATCAGCGATGACTCTGCGGAGATTGACGCCCTGGTCACGTTCATTCACCGGCACGGCGTGCACCAGGTGCAGCTGCGCAGCCTCAACGTGGACCCGCACTGGCTGCTGGCCCGCATCCCGACGCCCACCCAGGGGATCGGCATGCGAGCCTTCGTGGCCGAGTTGCGGGCCCGCTGCCCCGGCTTGCGGCTCGGAAATTTCACCCGTTCCTGGCCAGTTCCAGCGACCGAACCTAACGTAACCCCGGGTGGCCAGAACGAGTTGAATTTGATTGAAAGCCGAATCGGTTGGGCATCCTCATAGCAAATGGCGGACCTCTACCCGCGGCCGGGCGACTCGACCTATGGCGGGGCCGACTACGGGTACGGCACCGATCGTCCTGCGCAGGCGGACATCCCGGCACAACCGGGCAACCGCCGGCGGAACAGCGGGGCGGCGGCGGGGATCCTCGCCTTCCTCGGACTCGTCCTGAGCAAGCTGTCCTACATCGGCCTGCTGCTCCTCAAGTTCAAGGCGCTCTGGTTCACGGTCATCTCCACTGGAGTGACGGCGCTGATCTACGCGCAGCTCTTCGGTTGGGCGTTCGGCGTCGGCATCGTGCTGTTGATCCTCATCCATGAGAGCGGTCACGTGGTGGTCGCTCGCGTCATGGGCATGCCGGTGACGCTGCCGGTGATGATCCCGTTCCTGGGCGCTTTCGTCAGCATGAAGCAACCGCCGCGCACGGCGGCGCACGAATCCGTGATGGCGATCGGCGGTCCGATTCTCGGCACCATCGCCGCTGGCCTCTGCTACCTCGGCTACCTGGCCATGCCCGACTCCAGCACCGGCCAGCTGCTTCGCGCGCTGGCGTACTTCGGCTTCCTGATCAACCTCTTCAACCTGGTACCGGTGACGCCGCTCGACGGTGGTCGGGTGCTTTCGCTGCTGTCCAAATGGTTCAACGTCGCCGGCCTGGCGGTGGCCGCAGGCCTGCTGCTCTATGAGATTTCGGCCGGCAACACGGTCAGCCCGGTGCTCTTCCTTGTGCTGATCTTCGGGGCGTTCAGCACTTTCCAGCGATTCCGGTCCACTGCCCTGAACCCCGCCTACTACGCGGTCGACGCCCAGACCAAGCTCGTGATCGGCTTGCTCTACGTTGGGCTGCTGCTGGCCCTCGGGCTCGGCATGCTCAGCACCTCGGCCGTGTTGAAGACCGGCTGATAGAATGGGGAGCCCGTGAAAGCCACCATTCATCCGACCTACTACCACGACGCGGTCGTTGTCTGCCTGTGCGGCAATCGCTTCACCACGGGTTCGACGCTCAAAGAACTCAAGACCGAGGTCTGCTCGGTGTGCCATCCGTTCTTCAGCGGCCAGCAGCGAATCGTCGACACCCAGGGCCGCGTCGACCGCTTCCAGCAGCGCCAGCAGCGGAAGAGATAAGCGCGCCTCCCGTTGGGTCCTGTATGGCCGGCGGGCTGGGTGGCGGACTAGGATGAGCGCGGCGGTGAGCCAGGACAAATTCTTCTACGGCGGTCAGGCCGTGCTCGAGGGCGTCCTGATGCGCGGCCGGACCACCTATGCGGTGGCGGTCCGCCGGCCCGATGGCGAGATCCAGGTTCTCCGCGAGCGGCTGCGCTCGATCGTCTATACGCACCCCTTCTGGAAGCTGCCGCTGGTGCGTGGCCTGGCCGGCCTCTGGGAGCAGCTGCACCTCGGGATGAAGGCGTTGATGTGGTCGGCGAACGTGCAGGCCGCGGGCGAACAGATCGAGTTGAGCGCGGGCGCCATGCGCATCACTATCGGGATCGCGATTGTCGGGGTGGCCATCTTCTTCCTCGGCCTCCCGCTGCTGGCGGCCGGCTTCCTGAGCCGTGGCCACGGGAACCTCTTCTTCGGTCTCGTCGATGGCTTCATCCGCATCGGGCTCCTCCTGCTCTACCTCTACGCTATCTCGTTCAAGTCGGAGATCAAGCGGCTCTTCGCCTACCACGGGGCGGAGCACAAGACGATCAACGCCTTCGAGGCCGGGCTGCCGCTCGACGTGCCGAACGTGCGGACCCAGAGCACCCTGCATCCGCGCTGCGGCACCGGATTCCTGCTCGCAGTGATGGTGGTGGCGGCCTTCATCTTCGGCTTCGTCGGCCGTCCGGCGCTGCCACTGCTGCTACTGTCGCGCATCGCCCTGGTCCCGGTGATCGCCATGCTCGCCTACGAGTTCATTCGCTTCGCCGGCCGGCATCGGAACAACCCGGCGGTCAAAGTTCTGCTCCTTCCGTTCCTGCTCACCCAGAAGCTCACGACCCGCGAGCCGGACGACCCGCAGATCGAGGTCGCCCTGGCGGCCTTTGCCGCCGCGCGCCAGGAGGAGAAAGAGGCCGCGGCCTGATGTTCGAGCAGCTCGAGGCCGTCCGCCAACGATACGACGCGATCTCCGAGCGGCTGGCCGATCCGGCGGTGCACCAGGACCTGAAGGAGCTCCAGCGGTTGGGCAAGGAGCAGGCGCAGCTGCGCGACCTGGTGCAGACCTACCAGGCCTATCGCCGCGCCGAGCGCGGGATGGCCGACGCGCGCGACCTCGCCGAGCACGAAAAGGACCCGGAGATGCAGGCCTACGCCCGCCAGGAATTCGACAAGCAACAGGCGGAGCGCGACCGGCTGGAGAACGAGCTCAAGGTTGCGCTGGTGCCGAAGGATCCAAATGACGACAAGGACGTCATCGTGGAGATCCGGCAGGGAACCGGTGGGGAAGAGGCGGCGCTGTTTGCGGCCGATCTGTTCCGGATGTACAGCCGCTACGCCGAATCGCGTCGCTGGAAAGTCGACCTGGTATCGGAGAGCGTGACCGAACGCGGCGGTTTCAAAGAGGTGATCTTCGAGGTGCGTGGCAAAGGCGCCTACTCACGCCTGAAATTCGAGAACGGGGTGCACCGCGTCCAGCGTGTCCCGGAGACCGAGGCGCAGGGTCGCATTCACACCTCGACGGCAACGGTGGTGGTGATGGCGGAGGCCGAAGAGGTTGACGTCGCCATCGACCCCGAGCGGCTCAAGGTCGACGTCTACCGCTCCGGCGGGCACGGCGGGCAGAGCGTCAACACCACCGACTCGGCGGTCCGCCTCACTTACGCGCCCGAGGATGGCGGCCCGCCGATCGTGGTCACCTGCCAGGACGAGCGCTCGCAGCTCAAGAACAAGGCCAAGGCGGAAAAGGTGCTGATGGCCCGACTGCTCGACCGCCAGGTCGCACAGCAACACGCGGCCCTGACCGAGGTGCGGCGTTCGGCGGTCGGCTCCGGCGACCGCAGCGAAAAAGTGCGCACCTACAACTATCCTGAGGGCCGGATTACCGATCACCGCATCGATTTCAAGTACTACAAGCTGCCGCAGTTCGTGGAGGCCGGCGATCTCGACCCGGTGATCGACCGCCTGATCGCCTGGGACCAGGCCAACCGACTGAGCGAGCCGGCGCCGAATGGCGCCCGCGCCTGACCACAACACGGTCAAAGCCCAGCTCGCCAAGACGCGGGCGGCGCTGGCCGGGGTTGGGGTCTCGTATGCCTGGCTCGACGCCGAGATCCTGATGGCGCACGTCCTCCACAGCTCACGCGAGCGGCTGCACAGTCACCCTGAACGGCGGCTGACGGCGGCCCAGCAGCAGCGGCTCGGCCGGCTGACCCGTCGACGCGCCGATCGGGTGCCGGTGCCCTACCTGACCGGAGAGCGGGAGTTCTACGGCAACCTGCTGGCGGTCCGCCCGGGTGTCCTGATTCCCCGGCCCGAGACCGAGCTGATGGTCGAACTCGCGATCGCGTGGCTGGGCGAGCATCCGGGGCCTCGCCGGGTGATCGACCTTGGGACCGGCAGCGGCGCGGTCGCGATTGCCGTCGCCAAGGCCGTCCCGCAGGCACGCATCGTCGCCCGCGATGTCAGTCCGCGAGCGTTGCGGGTGGCCGACGAAAACATCGCACGCTTCCGCCTGCGCCGGCGCATCACCACGGAGCGGGCCAACCTGCTGCGCGGCGCCGCGCCGGCTGACCTGATCGTGGCCAATCTTCCCTACATTTCCGCGGCCCAGCGCAAGGGGCGGCCGCGGGAACTCAGCTACGAGCCGGCGCTCGCGCTCGACGGCGGCGACGACGGCCTGGCGCTGATCCGTCAGGCCCTGCGGCAGGCGCCCGCCGTGCTCAATCCGGGCGGCTGCCTGCTGCTCGAATGCGACCCGTCGCAGGCGCGGCGCCTGATTCGACTGGCCAGAGGCGAGTGGCCGTCGGCTCAAGTCAGCGTGCACAAAGACCTCGCCGGGCGCGATCGGGTCATCCGGATTCTCTTGTGATGGCCGAACGCTGGCCGGCCGATGCCGCGCGCGTGCGCGAAGCGGCCGAGCGCCTTCGCCGCGGCGCGGTGATCGCGTTTCCTACCGACACCCTCTATGCCGTCGGCGCCCGAGCGCGCGACCCGGTCGCAGTGCAACGCCTCTACCAGGCCAAACGACGCCCCGCCGACCAGCCGATGGTCTGGCTGGTCAGCGGGCGAGACCAGGTCGACGCCGACGCGCTGGTGAGCGATACCGCCGACGAGCTGATGCGCCGATTCTGGCCGGGCCCGCTGACGCTGGTGCTGCCGGCGCGCGCGGTCGCGGACGGCACGACGATCGCGGTTCGCGCCCCCGATCATGAGGTGGCGCTCACCCTGCTGGCCACCTTAGGCGAGCCGATCGCGAGCAGCAGCGCGAACCCCGCCGGTCAGCCGCCGCCGGTCGATGCCGACCAGGTGATCGCCGCGCTGGGCGGGCGGATCGACGTCGTGCTCGACGGCGGACCGTGCCGGATCGGGCAACCCTCGACCATCCTCGACCTGAGCGGAGCGGCGCCGCGGATTCTTCGGCAGGGCGCCATTGAGGCGTCGAAACTGATTCGGGGATAATGAGCCGATGCTTCAGGCGCGCACCGACCTGACCAGCCGGATCGACGCCGTCGATCCCGAGGTCGGCGCGGCGATTCGCGATGAGTTCGAGCGGCAGCAGTACACCCTGGAGCTGATCCCCTCCGAGAACATCGCCAGCCCGGCGGTCTTGCAAGCGCTGGGCTCGCTGCTGAACAACAAGTATGCCGAGGGCTATCCGGGCAAGCGCTATTACGGCGGTTGCGAGAACGTCGACCGGATCGAGACGCTCGCCATCGAGCGCGCCAAGGCGCTGTTCAAGGCCGAGCACGCCAATGTCCAGTCGCACTGCGGCACGACCGCGAACTACGCCGTCTACGCGGCCGTGCTCAACCCGGGCGACACCGTGATGGGGATGGACTTGAGCCACGGCGGCCATCTCAGCCACGGCAGCCCGGTCAACTTCTCCGGCAAGCTCTATCACTTCGTGCCTTACGGGGTCGATCCGAACACCGAGCGGATCGACTACGACGCGCTGGAGCGGCAGGCGAAAGAGGTGCGGCCGAAGATGCTGCTGGCCGGCTACAGTGCCTATCCCCGCACCCTCGACTTCGACCGGATGGCCGCCATCGCCCGCGGCGTCGACGCCTACTTCTTCGTCGATATGGCCCACTTCGCCGGGTTGGTGGCGGGCGGCGCGCATCCGAGCCCGGTCCCGCACGCGGATTTCGTCAGCTTCACCACCCACAAGACGATGCGTGGGCCCTGGGGCGCGATGATCCTGTGCAAGGCGACGTACGCGGCTGAGATCGACAAGAGCGTCTTCCCCGGCAGCCAGGGCGGTCCGCACAATCACGCCATTGCCGGCAAGGCCGTGATGTTGCAGCAGTGGAAGACGCCCGAGTTCAAGTCCTACGCGCAGTCGGTGGTCAACAACGCGCGGCTGTTGGCGGAAGACCTGATGCGCCGGCGGCTGCGGTTGGTCAGCGGCGGCACCGACAACCACCTGATGCTGATCGACCTTCGGCCGCTGAACCTGACCGGAAAGAAGGTGCAGGAGACCTTCGACACGGTTGGGATCACGGTGAATCGAAACTCGATACCCTTCGACACGGCGAGCAAGTTCAACCCCAGCGGCATCCGGTTGGGCACGCCCTCGGTCACGACCCGCGGCATGGGCCCTGACGAGATGAACCAGATTGCCGAGATGGTCGCCGACTTGCTGTACAACCTCGACGATCGGACGGTGCACGAGCAAGTCCGTGCCCGCAGCCGGGCGCTGTGCGAGCGATTCCCATTGCCGTACTAGTCGGAACGAGCTTCTTCAGCGACCCGACGTTCTGGACCACCTTCTCGCCGTCGCGATTCGGCCCGGCGGTACTGCCGTTTGCCGTCGCCCTGGTGTGTACCTCGATCGTGGTGCTACCGGCGCGCTGGCTCGCGTTCCGGCTGGGCGCGGTGGCGGAGCCGGGTGAGCGGCGCATCCACAGCCAGCCGACCGCCCGGCTCGGCGGACTGGCGATGTATCTCGGGTTTGGCCTGTCCGCGGCCCTGTTCTCGACCAACGCCAAGACGCTCGGGCTGCTGCTCTCGGCGGCGATGATCACCACCCTGATGGTGTTCGACGACGTGCACGGGGTGCGGGCGCTCTACAAACTGGTCTTTCAGATCGCTGCCTCGCTGCTGGCGATCGTCGTGTTCGCGATCCACATCGATTCCGTCGCCCTCGGCCAGCAGCACGTGATCACCCTCGCGGTGGGCGTCTCCATACCGTTGACCCTTCTCTGGTTCGTCAGCCTGCAGAACACCATCAACCTGATCGACGGCGTGGATGGCCTGGCGGCCGGGGTAGTGGCGATCGTGGCGGCGACCCTGCTACTGGCCGCCATCAATCGAAACGAGACCGACATCGTCATCCTGTCCGGCGCCTTGATCGGCGCCTGCATCGGCTTTCTTTTCTTCAACTGGCACCCGGCGCGGGTCTTCATGGGAGACAGCGGCAGCAACTTCCTGGGCTTCACCCTGGCGGCGCTCTCGGTCCTCTCGGTGGCGAAGGGCGCCGTCGTCTTCGCCTTGATCGTCCCCCTGCTGGCCCTGGCGATCCCGATCATCGACACCGGCTGGGCGATCGTGCGGCGGCGGATGCGCGGGCGGTCGATCGCCACGCCGGATACCGGGCACCTGCACCACCGGCTGCTCGACTTCGGGCTGAGCCCGCGCGAGACCGCGCTGGTCTTCTACTTTGGCACCGCCATCTTCGCGGCGTTAGGGCTGGCCATCTACGGCCACAAAAAGGTGCTGCTGGGGGCGATCCTGTTGATGCTGTTGGGGATCGCCATCATCATGATCCGCCGCTTCCAGCGAATCAGCCGCGGTTGAGCTTCCTTAGGGGGCGCACCTGATAGCGAGTTGAATTCAGCCCCTGTTAAGCTGAACTCGTTGAGGCCCCATCCCGGAGGCAATCATGGCCCCGACGGATAAGCGCGAGGAGCCTGGCATGGATCATCCTAGTCACGCGACAGCGGCACCGCGCGGTCGCGCCCCGTCGGGCGGCGAGCTGGCGGGTCTGGGCGTGTTCCTGGCCGCCGCCGTCATCCTGCCGCTGCTGGTCGGGGCGGTGCTCGACAACGTGACCCATACCGCGCCGCTGCTGCTGTTCCTCGGCCTCGTGATCGGGATCATCGCCGGCGGCGCCGTCGTCTACACGAGGTTCAAACGATACCTGTGAACCGCCGGCTGCTTCGGAGCACCATGGCGGTCTCGACGGTGGTTGCGGCCGCGGTGCTGGCCTTCGGGTTCGCCACCGGACAGGGAAGAAATGGCGTGGCGCTGGCGATCGGTCTCCTGGTCGGCAGCGCCAACGGCCTGCTGGTCCAGCGCTCGCTCGCGCTGGGGGTGGGCTTTACGGCCCTGAGCCTCGTCCGGCTGCTGGTCCTGACCGGGCTCGGACTGGGCATCGGATTGCTGATCGGTCTGTCGCAGGTCTGGCTGGTGGTGGGTGGGATCGCCGTCGCCCAGCTGGTGCTCGCCGGTTTCGCGGTGCGGGAGGCGCTGGCCCGGTGATCTTCCTGGCTGAAGTCCCACCCGGCACCCATCCGACCGTCAGCGTGTGCAGTTCCTGGTATTGCACCTTCAACTACGACAGCCTGATCTCCAGCGCGGTCGCCATCGTGATCACGCTCATCGTCGGCTTCCTGGTCGCCTATCGCTTGAGCCACGGGGTGCCGGGCAAGCTACAAATGCTGTTCGAGTTCCTGATCGACTATGTCCGGGGGCTGATCCGAGAGTCGGTGGGCGAAGGCGGCGGCTTCATCGTGCCGCTGGCGATGACGATCGGCTTTTACATCCTGGTCGCGAACTGGCTGGACTTCTTTCCCCTGGCCGGGCCGGTCCATCCCGCCAACGCCGACCTCAACCAGACCCTGGCGATGGCCCTGGTCGTCATCATCGTGGTCCAGGCCTACAGCCTTCGGGTGCTTGGGGTGGGCGGGTATTTTCGGCGCTTCACCAAGCCGTTCGAGATGGCGCTGCCAATTCGGATCCTGTTCATCCCGCTCAACGTCATCGAGGAGGTCGTCAAGCCGGTGACGCTCTCGCTGCGGCTGTTCGGCAACATCTTTGCCGGCACGCTGATGGTCTACCTGCTCGGCTTGCTGATCAGCTATGTGGCGAGCCTGGTGCCGACGGGTTTGCCGGGCAGCGCCTTCGGGGTGGTGCTGACCCCGACCGTTGAGGGTTTGCTGATCCTCTGGAAGGCGTTCGACATCTTCTTCGTCGGCAGCATCCAGGCGTTTATCTTCACCCTGCTCACCATCATCTATTTCGGTATGGCGCGCGAAGGTCTCGAAGAAGAGGGGCATGGCACGCATCCACGCCCAGCCCCGGCAGCCGTAGAAACAGGAGGGTAAGGTCATGAATCACGCGATCGTCCTTGCGGGAGCGCTCATCGCCGCCGGCATTGCGCTGGGGGGTGGCGCGATCGGGGCCGCCGTCGGCGACGGCCTGGCCGGCAACGCCACCATCCAGGGTACGGCTCGGCAGCCGGAGGCTCAGGCCCGGCTGCAGATCATCATGTTCCTGATCATCGGCCTGGTGGAGGCCATGTACTTCATCAACCTGGCGCTCGGCTTCTACTTCATCACCGCCGTGGCTAGCGGGGTGAAGTAATTGCATTTCCCGGTCGTCCCCCTCGACGCCGGGCTGCTGGACATCAACGGCACCCTGATCGCCGAGATCATCGCCTTCCTGCTGATGCTGGGGGTGCTGGCGAGGTGGGTCTACCCACCGATCGTCAGGGCCGCGGAAGCCCGCCAGAACCAAATCAAGCAGCAGCTGGAGCAAGCCGAAAAGGCGCGCCAGGATGCGGAGGCGCGGCTCAACGCGGCCCAGGAGGAGATCACCAAGGCGCGGGTGCAGGCCGGGCAGATCATCGAGCAGGCGAACCGGGCCGCCGAACGGATTCAGCAGGAGGCCCAGGAAAAGGCCCGCGAAGAGGCCCGCCGCATCATCGAGGCGGCCAGCCGGGACATCGACGCTGAGCGGCAGCGGGCGATCCAGGCGATCCGGTTGCAGATGGCGGACCTCGTCACCGAGGCGGTACGGCGGATCGTCGGCGAGAGCCTGGACGGTGAACGGCATCGCAAGCTGATCGAAGCCACCATCGAGCAGGTGGAGAAGGAGCCCAGTGCCACGGAGTAACGTCGCGCGCCGCTACGCGCAGGGAATTTTCCAGCTGGCCGAGGCCGAAGGCGACCTCGATGGCTGGCGTCGCGAGCTCACCCAGCTCGACGCGCTGCTCCAGGATGACGTGTTGCGGGCGGCGTTCGCCAACCCGGCCGTGACGACCCCGCGCCGGATGGAGCTGGCCCAGCGGCTGGCGCCGGAGCTGCGACCGGAAACGCAAAACCTGTTGCGTCTGCTGATCGAGCACCGCCGGACTTCGGAGATGCCCGCCATCCGGCGAGAGTTCGAGCGGATGGCCGACGAGGCGGCCGGTATCGTGAATGTGGCCCTCAGCACGGCGGTCGAGCTCGACGATTCAGAACGGCAGCGATACGAGCGAGCGCTCGCCGATCGACTGGGTAAAAAAGTCCGGATGGAGTACCGACATGATCCGGAGTTGGTCGCCGGGGCGACCGTCCAGATCGGGGACCGGCTCATCGACGGCAGCGTGCGCACCCAGCTGGATCGGCTGCGCCAGCGGCTTACAGGATAGGAGGGCGAATCACATGGGCATCAGTTCAGACGAAATCAGCAGCCTGATCAAGCGGCGGATCAAGGAGTTCGACGTGCCGATCCTGGCCGCGGACGTGGGCATCGTCACCGAGATCGGCGACGGGATCGCGCAAATCTACGGTCTACAGGGGGCGCAGGCGCTCGAGCTGCTCGAGTTCAAGGGCGGGATCAGCGGCATCGCCCTCAACCTCGAGGAGGACTCGGTCGGCGCCGTCATCCTCGGACCCTATGAGGGCATCAAGGAAGGCGACCAGGTCCGCACCACCGGCAAGATCATTCAGGTCCCGGTGGGCGAGGCCCTCGTCGGCCGGGTCGTGAACGCGCTGGGGGAGCCGATCGACGGCAAGGGCCCGATCGAAACGAAGGAGTTCGCACCGATCGAGAAGGTGGCGCCGGGAGTGATCACCCGCCAGCCGGTCGATACGCCGCTCCAGACCGGGATCAAGGCCATCGACGCGATGATCCCGATCGGGCGCGGCCAGCGCGAGCTGATCATCGGCGATCGGCAGACCGGCAAGACCGCGATCGCGCTGGATACGATCATCAACCAGAAGGGTCAGGGCGTCATCTGCATCTACGTCGCCATCGGACAGCGCGCCGCCACCGTCGCCCAGGTCGCCGCGGTGCTCGAGGCGCGCGGCGCGATGGAGTACACGATCATCGTCTCGGCCACCGCCAGCGAGCCCGCTCCCCTGTGGTACATCGCCCCCTATGCCGGTTGCTCGATGGGCGAGTACTTCATGGACCAGGGCAAGGACGCGCTGCTCGTCTACGACGACCTCTCCAAACACGCCTGGGCGTACCGTCAAATCTCCCTGCTGTTGCGGCGGCCGCCGGGACGGGAAGCCTACCCGGGCGATGTGTTCTACCTTCATTCCCGCCTGCTCGAACGGGCAGCCCGAATGAACAAAGATAACGGCGGCGGCTCGCTCACGGCGCTGCCCATCATCGAGACCCTGGCGGGCGACATCTCCGCCTACATCCCGACCAACGTGATCTCGATCACCGATGGCCAGATCTACCTGCTGACCGATCTCTTCTACGCCGGCATCCGGCCCGCCATCTCGACCGGGCTCTCGGTCTCCCGCGTGGGTGGCGCCGCGCAGATCAAGGCGATCCGGCAGGTCGCCGGCCGGTTGCGCCTCGACCTCACCCAGTATCGGGAGCTGGCGGCCTTCGCCCAGTTTGCCTCGGACCTCGACAAGCGCACCAAGGACCAACTGGAACGCGGCAAGCGGATGACCGAGTTGCTCAAGCAGAATCAGTACGAGCCGATGCCCGTCGCCCAGCAGGTGATCGTGCTCTTCGCCGGCACCAACGGCTACCTGGATGACATCGACGTCGAACAGGTCCAGGCCTTCCAGAAGGAGCTGCTTCGCTTCCTGAGCGACTCGCACCCGGACATCGAGAAAAGCATCGCGAAAGACAAGGCGGTCTCGGAGCAGACGGAAAAGGCGCTGCGGGCGGCGATCGACGAGTTCAAGAAGTCGAGCCCGCTGATGCAGAAGCCCGAGCGCCCCGGCGCGAAAGCCGAAGCGGCCGCCCCCAGGGGCGGTCAGCTGCAATCGGCCCGGCGCGCGACCGAACGGGAAACCGTCAAGGAGACATAGCCTGGCCACTCTCGCCGAGATCCGCCGCCGCATCGCCAGCCTGAAGAACACGCAACAGATCACGCGAGCCATGCAGGCCGTCGCCGCATCCAAACTGCGGCGGGTGCAGGCCCGGGCCGAAGCCGCCCGCCCCTACGCGGACCGAATGGCCGAGGTGCTCACCGAGGTGGCCAGTCGCAGTACCGGGTCGTCGCATCCGTTCCTGACCGAGCGGCCGATCAAAAAACGGTTGCTGATCCTGGTCACGGCGGATCGCGGGCTGGCGGGCGGACTCAACGTCAACGCCATCCGGGTAGCGCTGACCTACGTCCGGCAGGGTGAGGAGACCGTGCTCGACACCATCGGCCGCAAGGGTCGCGATTACTTCCGCCGGCTGGGGGTGCCGATCATCGCCGAGGTCTCGCAAACGGGTGACCGGCCCGAATTGAAGGACATCCTACCCGCAGTCACAGTTGCAAGAGACGAGTTCCTCGCCGGGAACGTCGACCAGGTCGCGCTGGTGCACACCCATTTCGTCTCTGTCGCCAGGCTGGTTCCGACCGTCTCGATCTTGATCCCGGTCCAGGTCCCCGAGCGCAAAGAGGGGATGCGGGTCGACTACCTGTACGAGCCAGAGCCCGAAGAGGTGCTGGCGCGACTGCTGCCGCGATACGTCGAGGCGCAGGTCTACGCCGCCGTGCTCGACAACCTGGCAAGCTTTTACGCGGCGCAGACGATCGCCATGCGGAACGCGACGGACAACGCCGGCGAACTGATCGATGATCTGACGATGCTGCGAAACAAGGTGCGGCAGGCGACGATTACCAAGGAACTCAGCGAAATCGTTGGTGGCGCCGAGGCGCTGGCCGCCGGCTAGGAGGTATGCATGGCCATCGCGGAGAAAGCAAAGAAGAAGGACGAGAAGGGGAAAAAGGGCCGGGTCGGCCGGGTCGACCAGATTATCGGCCCGGTGGTCGACGTGGCGTTCGACAGTGAGGACCTGCCCGAGATCTACAACGCGCTCGAGATCGACAGGGGCAAGGCCGGTCGGCTGGTGCTCGAGGTGCAGCAGCACCGCGGCAACAATATCGTGCGTACCATCGCGATGGCCTCAACCGACGGCCTCGTCCGGGGCCATGAAGTCAAGGACACCGGTGCGCCGATCACGGTTCCGGTCGGCAAGGGCACGCTGGGCCGGATGATGAGCGTTATCGGCGACCCGATCGACGGCAAAGGCGAGCTCAAGTCGGATGTCCGGCTGCCAATCCACCGAGTGGCGCCGCCGGTCAGCGAGCAGGTGACGGATACCACCGTCCTCGAGACCGGCATCAAGGTCATCGACCTCGTCACCACCTTCGCCAAGGGGAGCAAGATCGGGCTGTTCGGCGGCGCGGGAGTGGGCAAGACCGTCATCGTGATGGAGCTGATCCGCAATATCGCGCAGGAGCACGGCGGGTTCAGCGTCTTCGCCGGCGTCGGCGAGCGCACCCGTGAAGGCAACAGCCTGTGGCTGGAAATGAACGAGTCGGGCGTCATCGACAAGACGGCGCTTGTGTTCGGCCAGATGAACGAGCCGCCGGGGGCGCGCGCCCGGGTGGGCCTCACCGGGCTCACCCTCGCCGAATATTTCCGCGACGAGTTCGGCCAGGACGTGCTGCTCTTCATCGACAACGTCTTCCGCTACATGCTGGCGGGCAGCGAGGTGTCGGCCCTGCTCGGCCGGATCCCGTCCGCGGTCGGTTACCAGCCGACGCTGGCTACCGAGATGGGCGACCTCGAGGAGCGCATCACCTCGACCAAGAAGGGGTCGATCACCTCCGTGCAGGCGGTCTTCGTCCCGGCCGACGACTACACCGACCCGGCGATCACGACCACGTTCGCCCACCTGGGCGCCACCGTCAGCCTGTCGCGCGCCATCGTCGAGCGCGGCATCTACCCGGCGGTCGATCCGCTCGATTCGTTCTCCCGCTTCCTCACCCCAGAGATCGTCGGCGAGGAGCATTACCGGGTGGCGCGCGGCGTGCAGCAGGTGTTGCAACGCAACAAGGAGCTGCAGGACATCATCGCCATCCTCGGCATGGACGAGCTCTCCGAGGATGACAAGCTACTGGTGGCCCGGGCCCGAAAGATCGAGCGCTTCCTGTCGCAGCCGTTCTTCGTCGCCGAGGTGTTTACCAACCGGCCCGGAAAGTACGTGCCTTTGAAGGAGACCATCCGCGGCTTCGGCGAAATCCTCGACGGAAAGCACGACGACCTGCCGGAGCAAGCCTTCTACATGGTCGGCACCATCGATGAAGCCGTCGAAGCGGCCAAAGGCGAGGGCGGACGTCAGGAGGAAGCAAAGCCTGCGAAAGCGCAGGCGAAAGCGGAGTCAAAAGCCGAGCCGAAAGCGGAGTCAAAGGCCGAGCCGAAAGCGGAGTCAAAGGCCGAGCCGAAAGCGGAGTCAAAGGCCGGCCAGGCGCAGAAGTAGGACATGGCGGACAAGCTGCACGTCGACATCGTGACGGTCGAGGGCCGGCGGTACAAAGGCGACGCGGATTTCGTGGTCGCGCCCGGTTCGGAGGGTGAGCTTGGTGTCCTTCCGCGGCACATCCCGCTGCTGACGCCGCTGGCCCCCGGCTCGGTGAAAGTTCGCAACGACGGCGAGGAGCAGTTCTTCTTCGTTTCGGGCGGATTCCTGGAAGTGCGGCCGGACCAGGTCACCGTCCTGGCGGACTCCGCGGAGCGGGCCGACGACATCGATGAGGCCCGCGCCGAGGAAGCCCGCCGTCGCGCCGAGAGCTTGCTGCAACAGAAGCTTTCCGATGCCGACCAGGCCGCCGCGACGACCGCGCTGGCCCGGGCTGAAGCCCGGCTCCGGCTGGCCGAACTCCGCCGCCGCCGGCGAGTGTAGATTCAATTCAAATCTGATAGCTGCACCTCACGGCCGGGAGCGGTTCAGGCTGTTACCCTAGGGGGTCAGTGGCGCAACTCCTGATCGAGGGGGGGACCCGCTTGGTCGGGCGTGTGCCTATCAGCGGTTCCAAAAACGCGGTGCTTCCGATCCTGGCAGCCTGCCTGCTGACCGAGGAAGAGTGCCGGATCAAGAACGTTCCCCGGATCGAGGACGTGACCACGATGACCCGGTTGCTCGAGGCCATGGGGGTACACACTCGCTGGCTCGATCCGCAGCAGCTCCAGGTGAGCGCCGAGCGACTGGCGCGGAGCGAGGTGCTGGCCGCCATGGCCAACCGGATGCGCGCCTCCTTCCTGTTGATGGGGCCGCTGCTGGCCCGCCGCGGTGAGGCCCGGGTGGCCAAACCCGGCGGCGACGACATCGGGATGCGGCGCGTGGAACAGCACATCGTCGGCCTCCGCCTGATGGGCGCTCGCGTCGAGCTCGAGGGCCACGAGTATGTCGCTCGCGCCGACCGGCTGAAGGGGGCGACCATCCACCTGGACATGCCGACCGTGACCGGCACCGAGAACCTGATGATGGCCGCCGCCACCGCGGACGGCATCACCACCATTCACAACGCCGCCCGCGAGCCGCACGTCGTCGACCTGGCATTTTTTCTGGGCAAGATGGGGGCCCGCATCCAGGGGATCGGCACCGACGTGCTGCAGATCGAGGGCGTGCCCGAGCTGAGCGGCGCGACCCATCGCGTCATCCCTGACAACATCGAGGCCGGAACCTACGCGATCGCCATCGCGGCGACCGGTGGTGAGGCGGTGCTCGAAGACGTGGTGACCGCGGACCTTCGCGCCCTGATCCTCAAGCTGCGGGCCGCGGGCGTCGAGGTGGAGGATCAGACCCACAGTCTCTGGGTGCAGGGCAACACGCAGGTGCAATCCGTGGACGTCACGACCTGGCCGCATCCGGGCTTTCCGACGGACCTGCAGGCCCCCTGGGTCAGCCTGATGACCCAGGCAGACGGACGGACGCACGTGTCGGAGGCGGTCTTCGAGAATCGCTTCCAGCATGTGCCCGAGCTGCGCAAGCTGGGGGCAGAGATCGAGGTCGAGGGCCGCAGCGCCATCGTCTCCGGGCCCAGCCGGCTCCACGGCGGAACCGTCACCGTGCCCGACATCCGATCCGGCGCGGCGCTGGTCGTTGCGGCCCTCTGCGCGAGTGGGACGACGACGCTCGACAACATCTATCACCTGGACCGGGGCTACCAGGACATCGTCATCAAGCTCGAACATCTGGGCGCCCACATCACCCGGGTCGAGGGCCAGACCGACGTTCGTCCCGATCTCTCCCGGGTCGTGGGGGATTGAGGGCGGCGTGCTTACAAAGAAAATTGGCATCGACCTGGGGACCTCGACCGTGCTGGTCTACGTCAAAGGCGAAGGCGTGGTCCTCAACGAGCCCGCCCTGATGGCGACCGACGAAAAAGGCGCGCGGGTGCTGGCGGTGGGTCGGGCGGCCTCGGAATTGCTTGGCCGCGGCGGCAAGACCCGCGCCATTCGGCCGGTCCTCGCCGGTGACGGCGTGGATTACAACGCCGCGGGCGTCATGCTCCAGCATCTGATCGGCCGGATCGTCGGCCGGCAGCGGATCTTTCGGCCGGACGTGATGCTCTCGGTGGCGCCGATGGTCACCGGCGTCGAGCGCCGAACCGTCCTGGAGGCGACCATGCAGGCCGGCGCCAAGACGGCCTATTTGATCGACAAGCCGATGGCGGCCGCCATCGGCGCGCGCGTCTCGGTGGCCACCACGGACGGCATCCTGGTCGTGAACCTGGGCGCCGGCTCCACCGACCTGGCGGCCATCGCGCATGGCGAGATGCTGGCGATCGATTCCATCCGGATCGGCGGCGATGCCCTCGACCGAGCCATCGAGGCGGCCCTCGACCGGCGCCACCGACAGACGCTGGGGCCGGGCGAGGCCGAGCGGCTCAAGCTGGAAATTGGATCCGCCACGCCGTCCGCCGCTGCGACCTGGCTCGACGTGGCGGCGGGCGAGGGAGCGACTCATCCCTTGCGCGTCACGGCCGCGGAGGTGCAACAGGCGATCCAGGAGCCGTTGGCCACTATCGCGGCGAGCCTGCAGCGGCTGCTGGCCCAGGTTCCCGACGCGCGGCGCGCCGCGGTCCAGCGCAACGGCGCGGTGCTGACCGGAGGTGGCGCCCAGCTGCGTGGCATCGCCGAATACCTGGCCGCCCGCGCCGGCATCCCGGTGCGGGTGGCGCGAGACCCGCAGAGCTGCGTGGCCGTGGGGACGGGGATGGCGCTCGACAATCTGCAGGTGATTCGACGGGGGCAGCACTACATCACATGAGCACCGAAGCCCGCCCCGCGAGCCAGGTCGCCATCCTCCTTGGAGGTGGCGTCCGCGAGGCGCTGATGGCGCAGCCGCTGTTGCGGGCCTGCGAGGGCGCGACCGTCTTCGCCTCCCCCGACGCGGTCGGCACCCTGCTGGGGCTGCCCTCGGTGGGCCGTGCCCTGGTCTTCGACGACTCTCCCCGCGAACTGTTCCGCGTCTTCCAGCGGTTGCGGACCAGTCCGATCGGCACCATCGTCGTGCCGTTCCCGGCGAGGTTCACGCACGTAGCGCTGGCCTACTTCAGTGGGATTCCGCGCCGCCTCCTGGTGGCCGGTGTCAATGACTGGGCGGCGACCGTGCACGTCCGCGCCCGCCGGTTGCACCCGGTCGAAGCGAACTGGCGCCTGGCCGCCGCCGCCAGCCAGCGCCCGGTGCTCGCGCCCGGCGAGCCGCCGCGCCTGCAGCCCCCCGATGCGGTCCGCAACCAGGCGATGGCACGCTGGCCGGCGTTCGTCGGCGGTGGGCGCCGACCGCTGGTCCTGATTCCAGGCGGCGGCAACTGGTCGCGTCAGCGCTCTGGTCCGATCTGGCCGGCCGAGCGGTTCGCGGTGGTGGCCAATCAATCGACCGCGGAGCGCATCATCCTGCTCAGTGGCGCGGGCGACGCGGCCCAAATGCGCGAGACCAGGGCGGGCATCGCCAAGCCGACCATCGTCATCAATATGGGCGACCTGACCGTGGAGGAGGTGGCGGTGATCAGCGAGCTCAGCCTGGGGGTGGTCGGCCACGACGGGGACGCCCTCCACGTGGCGGCCGCCGCCCGCGTATCGGTGGCGGCGATCGTCCGCCCACCCGACATCCCGCCGATGGGGGAGCGGGTCGTGACCCTGCACGTCGACGACTTCGAGAAGCTACCCGCCCGGCAGGTGATGGAGGCGTTCAGCAAACAGGCTCGGGTCGATACCTACGCCTGAGTCGGGCCTGCCGGCCCACGCGAGCGGCGCTTTAGTGCCAGGCGAGCGTTTGAGGCGTTCTTCGAGCGCCCTGCGAGTCGCGCTCGATACGCGGGCGCTCGACGGTGACGCCGCGACCGGCGTGGGCCGGTACATCGAGGCGCTGGTCACCCGGTTCAACTCGGGAGCCGACGTCCGTCTGCTCACGTACCGAGCTGGGGGCTTGCGTGTTATCGGGCCCCAGCTGCTCACGCCGCTGGCGATGCGCCGCGATGGCGCGCAGCTGGTTCATGGACCGGCGAACTCGCTGCCGCTGCTCCACCCCGGGCTGCCCGGGGTGGTGACGATCCACGACCTCGCGATCTACGACCACCCGGAATGGTTTCCGGCGGGCCAGTGGTTCGCCACCCGGGTGATCGTGCCGCGGTCGATCAGGGGCGCGCGGATGATCATCTGCCCATCGGCGGCGACCATGCGGGCCGTGGTCCGCCGCTTCGGCGCGGCGCCGCACCGATGCCGGGTCATCCCGCATGGTGTGGAGACGGAGTTCGCGCTGCCGGTGTCACCGGCGGTGCGCGATGCGGTCAAGACCCGCTACGGGCTGCCGGAGCGCTACCTGATGCAGGTGGGCACGGTCCAGCCGCGCAAGAACTATGTCACGACGCTGCGCGCCCTCGCCCGCATCCCCGCCGGGCAGCGGATCCCCCTGGTGGTCGTCGGCGGCTTCGGCTGGAACTACGACCCGGTGGTCGAGGCCGTTCGCGAGCTGGACCTTGCCGCCTGGGTGCGGTTCGTCGGTTACGCCCAGCTGGCGGAACTGCCCGCTCTGTACCAGCTGGCCGAGGCGGTCGTTTTTCCATCACTGGACGAGGGCTTCGGGCTGCCGGTGCTGGAGGCGTTCGCGGCCGGGACGCCGGTGATCGCGTCGACCGCGGGAGCCATCCCGGAGGTGGCCGGTGATGCGGCCCTGCTCTGCGATCCCGAGGACGTCGCGGCGGTGGCCGAGAATCTGCGGCGAATCCTGCAGGACCCCGAGCTGCGCGAGCGTCAGGTCGCTGCCGGCCGAGCCCGGGCGTCCCTCTTCACCTGGTCGGCGAGCGCCGCCGCGCACCGCGAGGTTTACGCCGCGGTGGCCGGCTGACCCTGCCGGGCGACGGCTTCAAGCACCCGCCAGGTCT
>Ga0209160_1000507_pt1 | contig 31819 bp, 30 predicted proteins | sample GraSoiAngelo_153_FD_186167 | JGI IMG/M metagenome (GOLD analysis project Ga0209160, IMG submission 186167) | Grasslands soil microbial communities from the Angelo Coastal Reserve, California, USA - 14_1009_12_40cm (SPAdes) (version 2) | ecosystem: Environmental > Terrestrial > Soil > Grasslands ...
TCTGATCACAGACCTTGTATTGCTCTTTGTCGTTGCGCTGGCGACGTTCCGCACGCCGGCTTTGTTCATCGCCGTCATCATCATGTGGTTTGCTCTCCAACGCATCGTCGTCGCCCTGCTGGCCCCGCACATCAGTGCCGATCTTGTCCGGCTGCTCCTTACGTATAAAGAGGGCTTTTACCTCATACTTGTCGCGGCCGGCGCTATCAGCGTGGCGGTCCGTCACCTGCGCGGCGAACGAGCGCTTCCAATTCTGTTCGCGGCAGACGCCATCGCCCTGGCGTTTCTTGGTTGGTTAGCCCTGGTCTTTATGAGCGACCCACAGACATCTTCGCCCGAGCTAACGTATCTCAGGCGGTTCGCTGCTCCGCTGCTCCTCTACGTCGGCGGCAGGCTGCTCATCTCACGGCGTGGTCAGTTGTTAGACTGCATGCGCCTGTTCGTCGCGATCGCGGTCGGGGTAGCCGCGTTCGGGCTTGTGGAACGTTTCGCTCTCGACTTGTCGTTTTGGCGTGATACCGTTGACGCCACGACTTTCTATGGAAAGCAGGTGGAGTCTGGCCTCCTACCCCAAAACTGGACCGTAATCTACAGGGGCGTCCCGGATGGAATCTTTATCGCCTTACCGCTTCAAGAGCCCGTCCGCCGCCTCGTCTCGACATACCTGGAGCCGACTACGCTGAGCAGTCTGCTCGCGCTGGCGCTGCTGCTGCTTGTGCTTGTGCCGGACCTAGCATGGAACAGAGCCGGCCCGCTTCAAAAAACTGTTGTACTCTCCGCAATTGTCGCCTTGGGAGTCGCCGCTATGGCGACGCTCAGCCGTGGAGGCATGGTCACCTTCATCGCCGCCACCGGGTTCGTGCTCGCTGTGCGCTGGGCTCGCAGCCCCGGCTGGACGGTGAGCGTGCCCCTCCCTTTCCTGCTTGCCCCTCTGCTCGTGTTGATGGGGTTGGGCGCGGTGCTCACGTCGTTCGATAACGTTCCAGCCGAGGGTACCGTTCGGGACGTACTGGCAACGCGGGCAATTTCTGGACTTTCGGACGAACCCCAATCTGCGGACACGCCCCCGCCGCCGGCAAGCGCTGATACACCCCTGCAGGAGATCGGCGTCCACCCACCGGGCAGCACCGCAGATGCTGCGTCAAAACATTTGCGTGGGCTCACCAGTGGCCTCGAAGAGATGCTCACAAAACCACTCGGTCGCGGCCTTGGCGCAACCGGCAACTGGAGCCGCACACCCGGCTCAACCAGCGAGAGCACGGTCGGCGTCATCGCCGCGCAACTTGGAATGGCCGGGTTCGCTCTGTACTCTGGCTTCTTCGCTTCCGTCATAATCGGCCTTACGGCCGCTGCCTGGAATCGGCGCGGCATCTGGTCCGACATTCCCCTGGTGCTCGCAGGGGCGATGCTGGGCTTGTTCATCGTCTCGTGCGTCTCGGAATCCGCCGCTGGCATCCTCGGCAACGCCTTCTATCTTCTCTTCGCCGGCTGGGCGCTCTCCATTACGAGCGCTGCCTCTAACAGACTGCGCCTTCGGCTGCTGCCGGAGCGCACGGACGACCTAGCGGCCGGTAGCGCCGAGCCCTCCTCTTGAGTTGACGCATCGCTCGCATCCAACCACACTAGGGCATCAGCAGGCCGGCGCCCGCGTTCACCCTCAAAGGATTCCATTGCCGAATTTGGAACCGTTTGTAAGCATAGTTATCCTCAACTGGAACGGCCTTGAGGACACGCGGGAGTGCCTTCAGAGCCTTCGGCGCATCGGATACTCAAACCGACGCATTGTCGTAGTCGATAACGGCTCCGCGGCGCGTGAGGCGGCGGCGCTCCGGGATGAGTTTGGCGATGTCTCGGATGTAATCGAAAACGAAACTAATCTTGGTTTCGCTGCCGGTGCCAATCTGGGCATCCGGCACGCACTCAAAAGTGGAGCGGAGTACGTACTCTTGCTTAACAATGACACTACCGTCGAGCCGACGTTCCTGACCGCGCTGGTCGAGGCCGCCGAGTCCCGCGGTGATGGAGCGGCTTTTTGCCCAAAAACCTATTTCTACGCGCAGCCCGACATGATCTACTCCACCGGCGGCACCGTCGGCATCTGGACTGCTACTGCCAGGCAGATCGGCCGTGGCCAGCGGGACTCCGGGCAGTTCGACCGCGTTGCGACTCGCGACTACGCGGACGGCGTATGCATGTTGATACCGCGCCGGGCGCTCGAAACCATTGGCCTCCTCGACGAGGACTACTTCGCCTATTGGGAGGAGACGGACTGGTGCACGCGCGCCCGCGCCGGGGGATTCCGCTGCTACTACATCCCGGACGCAAGGATCTGGCACAAGGCCGCTCGCGTTCAATCGCCCACCAACCAGTACTATTTTCTGTATCGCCGCAATGCGTTAATGTTCGTGTGGAAGCGCGGGACACCGCTTCATCGAGTAGTTGCTCTCCTCGTGCATATATTCTTTTACGGCCCGCGTTATTTCTTGACTCACCCGAGCAAGATAGGGAGAGTCCCGGCGGAGCTGAAGGCGCTGCTCTCGCACGCCAGTAACCAGCAACCGCGAAGGCCGTTTTTGTAAACAAAGCATGGCCACCACGGTTACGGTTACGAGCAAGCGCGAACATACGGCGACAGACGCCGGAAGAGATGGCTCACTGAAAGGGCTTGTGCTCAGCGGCGGCAAAGGCAGCCGCCTGCGTCCCTTCACCTACACGAACGCGAAGCAACTTGTGCCTATCGCCAACAAACCCGTGATCTTCTACACGATTGAGCAACTGGTTGAGGCTGGCATCACCGAGATTGGCATAGTCGTCGGCGATACGGGTGACCAAGTGGCCGCGGCGATCGGCGATGGCTCGCAATTCGGCGCCAGGACGACCTTTATCCAACAACATGCTCCATTGGGTATTGCCCATGCCGTCGCGACTGCGCGCGATTTCCTGGGCGACTCGCCGTTCGTGCTATACCTCGGCGACAACTTCGTGATGGGCGGGATTCAGTCGTACGTTGACAAATTCACGGCCAACGGCAGTTGTTCGCAAATCCTGCTCCATCCCGTAGCAAACCCAGAGGCTTTCGGCATCGCTGAGATGTCCGCAGGGCGGGTGACTCGAATAGTCGAGAAGCCCCGGAACGCCCAGAGCAATCTTGCGGTCGTCGGGATATACATGTTCGATCGATCCGTCCACGATGTCATCGGCGGACTTTCGCCTTCGTGGCGTGGTGAGCTCGAAATTACCGACGCGATTCAGGGCCTGATTGATCGCGGCTTCGCCGTTGACGCCGAGGTCATGGACCGCTACTGGATTGATACAGGCAAGATGGACGACATGCTTAACGCCAACCGGATGGTATTGAGCGCGATGGAGCCGCGCTGCGACGGATCTATCGACGACAAATCCCAGATCCACGCACCCGTCGTCATCGAGAGTGGTGCTACGGTTGAGGATAGCGTATTGCGAGGACCTCTGGTAATCGGCCGTGACACTGCCATTGTTAACTCATACGTCGGACCCAATACCTCCATCGACGCGCGCTGCCGAATTGTCGGCTGCCGTATCGAAGACAGTATCGTCATGGAAGACAGCCGCCTCGAGCGCCTCCACTGGCCTGTGGCCAAAAGCATGATCGGCCGGTTTGTGGAGCTCCACGGCGGCCATAACCTCTACAGCCTCACGCTCGGCGACTACAGCCGCATCGAGATGCCGGACGGATAGACTCATGACGACATATCTCATCACCGGCGGGAGCGGTTTTATCGGCAGCAACTTCATCCTCCGGCTGCTAAGAGAACACGCTGATGCCCGCGTCATCAATCTGGATAAGCTCACGTATGCCGGGAACCCAGCGAACCTTCGCGACATAGACGGTGACGAGCGCTACCGGTTTGTCCGAGGCGACATCTGCGACGGCCAGCCAGTTCACGACCTCATGCAAGCGGCAGATTACGTCGTCCATTTCGCCGCCGAAACGCATGTGGATCGCTCGCTAATGGAGCCCGGCTCCTTCATCCAGACCGACGTCTTTGGCACCTACACCCTTCTGGAGGCGGCGCGCCAGAGCGGGCGCCTCCGCCGTTTCCTCCACATCTCAACCGATGAGGTATACGGCGAGGTGTCGTCGGCTGATACGCCGTCAGTTGAGACGGACCCCCTCAACCCACGCAGCCCCTACGCTGCGAGCAAGGCAGGCGGCGAGATGCAGTGCCGCGCCTATATCGAGACGTACGGCCTCCCAACTATCATCGCCCGGCCGGCGAACAACGTGGGGCCGCGCCAGCACATCGAGAAGTTCGTACCGCTTTGCATAACTAACGCTCTGTACGATCAGCCCATCCCGATCTATGGCGACGGTCAGCAGGTACGCGACCGTCTTTTTGTGGACGACCATTGCGAAGCGCTTGATCTGCTCCTGCACAAAGGCGAGCCGGCTGAGGGGTACAACATCGGTGCCGGCAACCAGCGCCCGAATCTGATTGTCGCCGAGTTGATTCTTGACCTGCTCGACAAGCCGCGTTCGCTTATCCGTTTCGTCGAGGATCGCACGGGCCATGACCGCGGCTACTACCTCGATTCTTCTAAGATCCAAGCGCTCGGCTGGACTCCAAAACACGACTTCCAGCACACGCTAGAGCGGACGGTGGAGTGGTATCTTCAGAACCGCTGGTGGTGGGAGGCCGTGCGCGACGGCCAGTTTGAAGAGTACTATCGAGAACAGTATGGCCACCGTCTGGCGGACGCGAGACCATATTCCGCGCGCGGAGCGAGCCGGTGATCGATGGCGTACGAATAAAGAAACTGACGCCTCATGCCGACGAGCGCGGCTATCTCATGGAGCTGCTTCGCAACGACGACGACATCTTCACGACTTTCGGGCAGTGCTATGTAACTTTGAACTACCCGGGCGTCATTCGCGCCTGGCACTACCATAAGAAGCAGGAAGACTTCTTCGTGGTCGTCAAAGGCATGTGCAAAGTCGGCCTCTATGACATGCGCGAAGGTTCTCCCACCCGGGGCCTGGCGGAAGCCCACTACCTCGGGGACAACAACAACATCGTTCTGCGAATTCCAGTCGGTGTTGCTCATGGCTACAGGACCATCGGCGTCGAGGCCTCTTTGCTGGTGAACTTTCCCACTCAGCTGTACGATCCGGCCGAGCCGGACGAGTTCCGGGTGCCCTGGGACTCCCCGGATATCCCCTTCAATTGGGAGATCGAATACAAATAGGAATGAGGCTCTTCGGTGCCTGCCATCGCGACGCTGTCTTGACTCCAACCGCGAGCGGCTGTCAGTTCGATAGCGATCACATTCCGAAACGGCAAGCATGCGCATCCTGATTACCGGCGGGCTGGGTCAGCTCGGCCGCGCCCTGCACACTGTCCTCAAGGAAGAGCACATCGCGGCCCCAGGACGCTCGGAACTCGATGTAACCGACCGCCAACAGGTACGAGAGGCGATGGAACGATGGCAGCCGGATGCGGTCATCCATGCCGCTGCCTGGACCGACACGGCTGGTTGCGAGGACGATCCCGCCCGGGCGGCGCGCGAAAACGGCGAAGCGCCCGGCCTCGTGGCGAAAGCCTGTCGGGAGATCGGCGCTGTTATGGTCTATATAAGCAGCAATGAGGTTTTCGACGGCGACAAGCCTACCCCTTATCTTGAAGACGACGCTGCCAACCCGATCAATTCTTATGGGCGCTCCAAGCTCGAGGGCGAATTGCGCGTTCGCGCGGTGCTCGAACGCTATTGCATAGTACGCACCTCCTGGCTTTATGGCCCGGGCCGCGTCAGCTTTCCGGAAAAGATCTTGACGGCCGCGAGCGAGCAGGCGTCCCTTAGGCTCGTCACCGACGAAATCGCCTCGCCCACATGGACCCTTGACCTTGCCCAGGCCATCGCAAGCCTTTTACGAAAGGACGCGCTCGGCATATTCCACCTCACAAACGACGGGTACTGCTCGCGGAAGGAATGGGCAGAGGAGGTCCTCCGCTTGGCCGCCGAGAACGCTCCGGTTGAGCCTACCACTCAGTCGGAGTTCGGCGCGCCCTTCCGCAAACCCCCGTTCTCAGCGCTGGCTAACGTGAACGCGAAGACGCTGGGTATTACGATGCGTCCCTGGCGGGAGGCGCTCGCCGAGCATCTGCAGGCGGCCGTTGCTCAGGGGACGCGTTCATGACGCGAAAAGAGTCAGAGTCTGAGATGCGTGCCGCCGCGGCAGCTCCAGGTGCCTACGCGCCGCCGGCCGCTGCCCGAAGCTCGCAGAATCAAACTCAAAGGCGCCTCCGCGAGGAAATCGATATTGAGATCGCCTCATCTGATGTAGAAGCGCTACCTGTCGATGGTTACTCCGGCATCGCCCCGGATGTTGAATGCGGCCCAACTCCAGTGGCCAAGCGCGGAATAGATATCGTTGCCGGCGGCCTTATGATCGGCGTCCTCTGGCCTATATGGGCGCTCGCCGCTGTCCTCATCAAGCTCGATTCGCCCGGCCCCGTCTTCGTGCGTCAGAAGCGCATCGGCTTAAACGGTGCCGAGTTTCGCTTCCTCAAGTTCCGCACGATGCACCATGTCAAGAAACAGAGCGACATCCTCGACCGCCTCCCCCTGGGCGACCTCACCCGCCGCCTTCTCAGCCCTCGCGGTCGCCCCCGCAACGCCACGGCCGTCGGTTGGGCACTGCGCAAGACGACGGTCGACGAGCTGCCCCAGCTCCTGAACGTCGTGAAAGGCGACATGAGCCTCGTCGGTCCTCGGCCGGATATGCCGCAGATCGTCGCCGCCTGGCCCGAGGAATTCCGCCAGCGCCACAAAGTCAGTCCCGGCATGACCGGCCTTGCGCAGGTAAACGGCCGCTCGGACATCACACACTACGAAAAGGTCCGGTATGACCTGGCTTATGTCCGTCATCACCCTATCGCGCGCGACCTGAAGATCCTCGTCAAGACCATCAGTCTCGTCATCAGCAAGAAGGGCGCCCGCTAGCAGGGACGCTCGACCCCGTTCGTGCTGCGCCTGTCGAAGCATCCGTTCCCCCTCCCATCCTTCTTCCTCCTGGCTCCTTGATCCTGCTCGTATGCGAATCATCTTCCTCACCTTCCAGTTCCCGTATCCACCTATTAGCGGCGCCGCGATCAAGACCCTGAGCCTCCTCGAACATCTACGCGCCAGCCACGAGGTTCATCTCCTGTCGCTTCGACGCGGCCCCCTCAGCCCAGTGCAGGAAGAGTGGGCCGCCAATCTCGACGGACTTCGGACAGTCGAACTGAATAAACCGCGCAACGCCTGGAGCCTTCTGAGCAGCTACGTCGCCCGCGTCCCACTTAGAATCGAACGCAACCGAAGCGGCCGAATGGCCCGCGCGGTCGAGGCTCAACTTAACGCTCTCCGACCAGACGTGCTGTTCGTCGATGGCCTGTCCATGGCCCAGTATGTCCCTGATCGGCTCCGGCGACGGGGCATTCTACACGAGCACAACGCGGAATACGTGATCTGGCAACGCCAGAGTGAGATCGAGTCCGGCCCGCGGCGCTGGGTTGCCTCCAGCGAGGCAGCCCGCTTGCGCCACTACGAGGCGTCGGTTGTCCGTCAGTTCGATACGGTCTTCGCCGTTTCAGATGATGACCGCCGGATGCTCATTGAACTGGGTGCCGAGGCGGGCCGAGTGGGTGTCCTGCCCAACATCCCCGACCGTACTTTGCTTGACAAGGCAGCTCCATCCATCGCGGATACGGGACCAATCATCATCTACTTCGGCACGCTGAGCTGGCAACCAAATATCGAGGGTCTCGAACGAACCCTGACCTCGATATTTCCCGGAGTCCGGCGGCACGTGCCGGACGCTCGTCTGATCGTCGCCGGTGTCGGTGCATCGCAAACGCTCGCTGAACGTGTGGCTGCAACTGAGGGCGCGGAGTTCCGCGGTCGAGTGGATGACCCGGAGCCGCTGTACCGCAGCGCCCGCGTCCTCATCGACGCAACTCGCAGCGGCGGTGGTACCCGCCTGAAGGTGTTGAACGCCTTCGCCCGTGGCATCCCCGTCGTCGCGACCACCCTCGCCGCGCAAGGTCTCGAGGTCGTCCCGGGGAAGCACCTGCTCGTCGCAGACAGGGAAACGGAGATTATCGACGCTGTTGTCTTGCTTCTGCGCGATGGCGACCGATGGCAAGCCATTAGCGAGAGTGCGCGCACCCTTGTCCGCAAACGCTATGTCGCCGAGATAGCCTATCGCCCGCTGGACGAAGCGCTCGCCCGTATTTCCGCCGGCGGCTCATGAATTCGACGAAAACGGTCGACGTGCTCGGTGTTCGCTTCCACAACCTCAGTCGCTTGGAAGCCGCCAATGCGATCGCCTCATTGGCACAGACCGGACATCAAGCGTACGTCGTCAAGCCCTACTCGGAATTCATGCCGCGCGCGGCCGGAGACTCGGAAATTCGCCAACTCCTCAACGGCGCCGCCCTCTGTCTGCCTGACGGCATCGGGATCCTCTGGGCAGCGCACTACCGGTCGCTTCGCGGCGGCAGACTTCGTGCTCTGTGGCAGTTGCCACTATCGCTCGCGTCCATCGCGCTCAATCCGTCCTCGATTAAACGACCTCTCGCCGAGAACATGGCCGGAGTAGACCTCACCTGGCGGATGCTGACCGCGCTGGAAGAGGCCGGCGCCACCGTTTTTCTTCTCGGCGGCACCGAAGCCGAACTGCGCGGCGCCCGGGAGAAAATCGCGGCGCGCTTCCCGAGTCTGCGTGTGGTTGGCGCGCATCGTGGCTACTTTGATGCCATGGGCAGCGATAACGATGCCGTAATCGCTGAAATCAACGCTTCCGCTCCGCAGGCCCTGCTCGTCGCGATGGGGTTTCCCTCACAGGAACGCTGGATCGCCGCTAATCTATCAAGACTCAAGGTAAATGTAGCTATCGCCGAAGGGGGGTCGTTTTCCTTTATCTCGGGTATGACCCGCAGGGCTCCTTTGTGGATGCGTCGCGCCGGCCTCGAGTGGCTATTTCGACTGCTTCGCCAGCCGTGGCGCCTTCGCCGGCAGCTTGCTCTGCCCGAGTTCGTCTGGCTCGTCTTGAAGGAACGCCTGCAACGGGCCGGCGTTTGCTATTGACTCATCTCATCGGCGATTCGTTCATCCTTTTCGAAACCCGAGCCGGGCGGTCAGGCTTTTCCAGGCGTCGAGATAATGCTCGACATCGGCAGGGCGCACGACTAGCGCCTCAGCGATGCTGCCGCCGGAGACCTGGTGATACCAGTACAGCGTAGCGGCCAGCGAAGCGATGTACGCGATGGAGGAGGCGATTGCCGCTCCCTCCACGCCGATTGATGGAATAAGCGCGAAGTCGAGCACAAGAGTCAGGCCTAGCGCGATAAAGGTCGCGTAGGTGTTGTAAATGATCCGTCCTTGGCTGAACAGGTAGCTACCCAATACGCGCGTCGCGCAGGCGGCGATGATGCCCGGCATAAGCAAGATAAGCGGGATTTGGGCAGCGCTGAACTCATCGCCGAAGAGGACGTCGATCGCCAGCGGCGAGACGGCAACCAAAGCGATTGCTGCGATCACGCTTGCCAGGACAGTATTTCGGCATGCCAGTGGCGTCATCTCCGCCGCCCGCTCCCGCTCCATTTCGGTAAGACGTGGCATTAGCACGAGCGCCACAGAGGAGGAGAGCCACCAAACGCTCTCGCTCAGGCCTACGGCGACGGCATAGTGGCCGACACCGGCGCGAGATACGAAGGCGGCGACCAGAAACTGGTCCAGCCGGTAGTTGAAGAGCTGTGCCAGGTTTGCCACCTGCCCCTGGGCGCCATACCGGATCTGGTCGCGCAGGATTGCCCAGCGCGGATGCAATGCGCGTCGCAGATCGATTCGTTTGAAGCCGACCAGCAAGAGCGCAACGATATCACCCACCCGGCCAGAGCGCTAAACACATCCAGCTCGTCCAGCACGTACAGGACTCCAACGACCGCGACACCAATAAGCCCCTGAGCGACGGCTACCCCGCTGAGAGCGCCGAAGCGGCTGCTGCCATGGAGGAACGAGGTTAGCAGTACGTAGCCCACGACAGACGGCAGGGCGACCGCGTAGAGCCAGTAGGACCGGCCTGAAACGAAGAGGTCCGGCTCGAGGATGATGCCATAGGCCACTAGGAAAGCCCAGGCCACCAGCGATGAAGCCCCGAGCACGAAAATGCTGCCCGAAAGCAATTCGTCGTATGAGTAATCCCCCTTGTTGAGAAAGTAGATGTTGCCCAGCCCGACACCCACGTTCGCGATCGCGCCGGCCACGAGTACGGCGACGAAAAACAGAGAGTACGTGCCCAGTCCTTCGTCCCCCAGTCCGCGCGCAAGCACCACTCTCAAGCAGAAGGCCAGCCCGTAGATCGCGATCTGCGCAATGAAGACGACGTTGATGCTGAAAAGCAGGCCCCTGCGCGCACCCGCCACGGGCTGTTGTTCGACCTGAGCGTCCGACGGGATCGGATCAGGGGTCTGAAGCGTCAAGACTTAAACCGTAACTCTATTCGTGTGGTCAGGTAGAATGGAACCATCCGTCGGGGTGTAGCTCAGTCAGGCTAGAGCGCACGGTTCGGGACCGTGAGGTCGGCGGTTCGAATCCGCCCACCCCGACCACCGTTGCGGCGCTGCCGATCTCGATTCATCTCCCCGTCGTATTACGTTGATAACATGTTTTCCTATTCGAACGCAGATAGCTCCACTGAGTTGCCTTTCGTCGCGGCAAGCTCGGGCTGGCGTCTTCGGACTCCGCTCAGGCTAGTCTGTGGTTACAGACCGGTAACAATGTGCCAAAGCATGGCGTCTTACGACAGAAGCCGGGGAACCAACAATATTTCTTGGCGTTATAAACATGATGTAACCAACAGCGTATTGCAGTGACTAAAACCCATCGCTAAAATGCGGCGCGAAATCCAAGAAGAGGGACACACAGAAGATGGTTTTTCAGACAGAAGATAGAGCGAGAGCAAAGAAACAGCACGCCGAGCAAGCCATACAGCTTGCCCTCCAGGGACAATGGAGTGAGGCTGCCCAGCTCAACCGGGAGATTGTCGAGTCATTCCCGACGGACGTAGATGCCTTCAACCGTCTCGGCAAGGCCATGACCGAGCTGGGACGGTACGGCGAGGCGCGGGGCGCCTACATGAAGGCTCTTGAGATCGACCAGCTGAATTCAATCGCTCGCAAGAATTTAACACGGCTCGCCACCCTCAGCGAGGAGGAAGCTGCCCCCCGTCCGGCCAGTCAGAAGCTTTCTCCCCAAATGTTCATCGAAGAGACAGGCAAGACCGGTATTACGGTGCTCGTGCGGCCAAACATGGACATCGCCGCGCGGATGACCGCCGGCGATCAGGTGAACTTAGCGCGCCAGAACGGGTCGCTCGTCATCCAGAGCATGGCTGGAGAATACGTCGGCGAGGTCGAACCGCGGCTGAGCCAGCGCCTGACGAAACTCATGGATGGCGGCAACGAATACATCGCCGCCATCTCCGGGCTCGACGAGAACGAGGTGAGGCTCTTCATTCGTGAGACGTTTCAGCATAGCTCTCAAACCGGGAAACTCTCCTTCCCACCTACCGTGACCGAGACGTTCCGTCCCTATGTTAAAGGGCGTCTTCTTCGTCGCGACGTCGACGACGACGAAGGCTACTTTGAGGACAGCGAGGACGAGTGGGCAGCGGGCGATGACAGTGAAGAGTCTGACGGCACTATCCGCGAATTCCAGCTCAGTCCCGATGAGGCTCCTATTGCGGTCGAAGACGCTGACGACCACGAAGACGAATAGCTGATTTTTCACCAGCAACTGATATCATCGCCCGAGTGAGCGAAGGCCAGGACTCCGGTCGGCTCTACCCTGCTGAATGGCAGCGCGGTCCCCGCTATAGCGGCGCCTACACCTTCGCGCGCTGTCCTGTGACTCGAGACCTATGGCTGGCGGATGTCGCCGTCATCGGCGTGCCGATGGACATGGCCGTGCTCTATCGCAGCGGTGCCCGCTTCGGCCCGCGTGCTATCCGGGACGCGTCGGGACAGCTTCGTCCCCATCACTGGGAGGCCGACAAGCTCGAGCCACCCTTCGACGCACTCCGCGTCATCGACTACGGCGACCTGGACGTTTTCCCCGGGTACATCGAGCAGACAGTTGCGCACCTGCAGTCTCAGCTTGCCCCCGTCTTCGACGCCGGCGTCTTTCCCGTCATTTTAGGCGGCGACCACTCGACGACTCTTCCAGTGCTTCGCGCCTGCTCCCTGAAGCACGGACGTCTATCGCTCGTCCACTTCGACGCCCATCCGGACTTCTGGCCGCCCTCCGACAGCAAAAGGCCTGTCCATCACGGCACTGTCTTTCGCATTGCCGTTGAAGAAGGCCTGATTGATCCCGCCGCGTCGGTCCAGATCGGTATTCGCGGCTCAGTTTCGGCCGGTATTCTAGACGAAGTCCGCGCGGCTGGCTTCAACGTCATCACCTGCGATGAGTTCTCCCGTCAAGGGGTCGAGTCTACGGTGCGAAGGATTCAGGAAGTAGTTCGCCACCCTGTCTATGTGTCTCTCGATATCGACTGTGTCGATCCCGCTTTCGCGCCGGGAACCGGCACACCGGAAGTGGCCGGCATGACGAGCCGCGAGATCGTCGAACTCGTTCGCGGCCTTCGCGGTATAAACCTGGTCGCCTTCGACATCGTAGAAGTGGCGCCCGCCTACGACTCCGCCGAGATAACCGCACTGCTCGCCGCCAACCTCGTTTACGAGTTCCTCCTCATCCTTGCCCAACGCGGGTAAGAACTCCTACACGGCCCGCCCGCCTAAGACCTGTCACCTATCACCTGGCACCCAATGCCTAAGCCCCCGGTGCCACTTCCCCCTTAGACTTTGCGCCCGCCTCCGCTATCCTGATACCGAGAAGATCGCCATGCTCTCGAGCGAGAACCGCGTCACCCGAGTCCTGAACGGGGCCCTCAATCAATTGTCTGCCAAGAATATTCAAGGCCAAATCAATCAAGATTTCCTCGACTTCTTGAGCACGGCGACTGCCCAAATTGCCGCTTTTTCCGAAAAGCAATCAAGCCTTAAGCGCACATCAATAAGGCTCCCACCGTCGGGTTTGATTCGCCGCCATCAGCGCGGGTTTGCTGACCCCCCGCTCGTTCGCTACGATTCCTCGTGAATGAGTGAAGGACCTCTAGTCGCAGTCCCGCACTGGCGCGCGCCCACCTGGGAGCGCACCAAGTTCTACTACGATGCGCTAGAAGCGGGTGGCGCCCGCTACGTCGTCGTGGAAGACGAAGACCTTCCCGTCGGCGCCCGCGGCCTGCTCCTGACCGGCGGTGTGGATGTCGACCCGCACCTCTATGGGGAAAAGCGAAACCCGCTGACCGATCGGCCGAATCGCAAGCGCGACGCCCATGAACTGCGACTGCTGCGCCAGGCCCTGGAGCACGACGTACCCGTCCTCTGCATCTGCCGCGGTCATGAGCTGCTAAATGTGGCCATGGGCGGTTCACTCATGCAGCACATCGAGAGCAACGAGCACCGCTGGCACGAGGATGGCACCTCGAATTGGCATGACGTAGTTATCGACGGCTCCAGCCGCCTGTCCGATGTTTCTGGGCCGGACCGCACCCTTCGCGTGAACTCGCGCCACCATCAGGGGGTGACAGAAGGAAAGCTCGCCCCATCGCTGCGATCGACCGCACATTCTTCAGATGGTTTCGTGGAAGCGATGGAAAGCACGGAGCATCGCTGGGTCATGGGTATCCAGTGGCACCCAGAGCGCAGCGAAATGCATCCAGACTCCCTCGCCCTGTTCCGGGCGTTCGCTGAAGCATGCGGGTAGTGGGTTTCCCGGGTCGTCTTCGTCCACAAAATCGTCGGTAGATCCTAGTACGATCCTGTCCGGCCAGGGGTTCCCCTATCCTATAATGGGTTCGTCGTCCACGATGCTGATGGTTCAGCGCTCAACTAAGCATCCCATTCTTCTCCTTCTTCGCCCATCGTTCTAGATGTTTGCCCATCTGCATACCCACACCGAGTTCTCTCTTCTGGATGGACTGTCACGCATACCACAGCTCATGGACCGTGCGGTGGAACTGGGCCAGCAGGCCATCGGCCTTACCGACCACGGAGTGCTCTACGGCGCAGTGCAGTTCTACAAAGAAGCCAAGGTGCGCGGCATCAAGCCAATCATCGGCATCGAGGCCTACGTCGCCCAGGGTTCTCGCCACTCGCGCGAACCTCAGGACAAGCAACCCTACCACCTGACGCTGCTCGCAAAGAACAACGCCGGGTATGCCAATCTCCTCGCCCTCTCCACGAAGTCACACCTCGAGGGCTACTACTACAAGCCCCGCATGGACCGCGAGCTGCTCGAGCAGCACCGCGATGGTCTGATCGCGCTCTCTGGATGCGCCACGAGTGAGATATCGCGGCACCTTCTCGACGGCCGCTTCGATGCGGCCGTGAACACTGCCCGCTACTATCAGCAGCTCTTCGGCGGTGACTATTACATCGAGCTTCAGGAACACGGCATCACCGAGCACGAGCCGCTGAGCAGGGGGCTCCTACGCCTGGCCGAAGAGACCGGCATCGCTGTAGTTGCGACCAACGACCTACACTACGTAAAGCCCGAAGACGCTCCCTTTCAGGACGTTCTCCTCTGCATCGGGACGAACTCGACTGTCCAGCAGGACGACCGCATGAAGATGTCCGGAGACCCCGCCTGTTATTACCTGAAGTCCGAAGATGAGATGCGCGCGCTCTTTCCCAACCACCCCGAGGCGATCGATAACGCCGGGCGCATCGCGGAGATGTGCGACCTGACCCTGGAGTTCGGTAGAGTGCAACTGCCGAAAGCCGACGTCCCGCCCGGCTTAAGCGCCGACGAACATCTTTCGCGCCTCTGCCTCGAAGGTCTCGCCCGCCGGTATCCGGGCGAAGCTAACGACGCGCGGCGCCGGCTTGACTACGAGCTCGAGGTGGTCCGGCAGACTGGCTTCGCCGACTACATTCTCGTCGTCCACGATTTCTCCCAGTACGCTCGTGAGCGCGGCATCCTCATGGCTGTGCGTGGCTCCGCTGCCGCCTCGATCATTCTCTACGTCCTTGGCGTAACCGACATCAACCCGCTGGAACACTGGCTGGTCTTCGAACGATTCCTCAACGTCGAACGACGAGAGATGCCGGACGTAGACCTGGACTTCGCCGAAGACCGCCGGGACGAGATGATCCGCTACGCCGCCGAGAAATACGGACAGGATCGCGTGGCCCAGATAATTACGTTTGGCACCCTCGGGGCTAAAGCTTCTATTAGAGATGTCGGGCGGGCGCTCGGAATGAGCTACGCGGATGTAGATCGAGTCGCGCGCCTCGTGCCCACGATGCCGGCCTCTTTCGGCGCGATGACCATCGAGAAGGCGTTCGAGGAGAGCCCGGACTTCAAGGAGTTGTACGGAGCGGACGAGCAGATCGCGAAATTGATCGATACCGCCCGCGAACTCGAGGGTGTTGCCCGCCACGCCAGCACCCACGCGGCAGGAGTAGTGATTGCTCCCGAACCGCTGGTCAATTTCCTGCCTCTTCAGCGTCCCTCCTCCGGTGACCCGAACTCTCTACCCACTACGCAGTTCGGTATGTGGGATGTGGCGGAGTTGGGACTGCTAAAGATGGATTTCTTGGGCCTCACCAATCTCACGATCCTCGGCACTGCCGTCCAGGTCATCGAGCAGGTCCATGGAGCAAAGCTCGATGTATCACACCTCCCCGATGGAGACGCCAGGACCTACGATATGCTCGCCCGCGGCGAGACCTTCGGCGTCTTCCAGCTTGAGTCAGGCGGCATGACTCGCTACGTCCAGGAGCTTCGCCCCACCTCCATCAAAGACCTCGCCGCGATGGTCGCTCTCTACCGCCCGGGCCCCATGCAGCACATCCCGACGTACATTCGGGCCAAGCACGGGCTGGAAGCAATCCACTATCCGCATCCCGACCTCGCCGACATTCTCGATGAGACCTATGGAGTCATCGTTTATCAAGACCAGGTGCTCCTCATCGCGCAAAAGTTTGCCGGCTACTCGCTAGGGCAGGCCGATGTGATGCGGAAGGCGATGGGCAAGAAGGTTCGCGCCATGATGCGCGCCGAAGAGGAGCGCTTCCTGAACGGCGCGGCAGCCAAGGGATATGCAGCGGAGGAAGCAAAGCAGATATACGATCTAATCGAGCCGTTCGCGGGTTACGCCTTCAACAAGGCCCATGCCGTATCGTACGGAACAATCGCCTACCAGACGGCGTACCTCAAGGCGAACTACCCCGCTGAGTACATGACCGCTGTGATGATGATGGCGGGCGGTCAGCAACGCGTCGCCGAGGCGTACGCCGAATGCGTGCGCGCGGGTATCCCTGTCCAGCCGCCTGACGTGAACCACAGCGCCACAAACTTCTCTCTAGAGAGCGCCGAAGACGGCACGCAGCCGATTCGTTTCGGTCTCGCCTGCGTAAAGAACGTCGGGCAGGGCATCGCAGAGGGCATTATCGAAGCGCGAGCGCAGGGTGGGCCGTTCCTGACTATTCAGGACTTGTTCGAACGGGTGGATACCCGCCACCTGAACAAGCGCGCGCTGGAAAGCCTGGTCAAAGCCGGCGCCTTCGATAAGCTGGCAGAGCGCGCCGCCCTCCTGGCAAACCTCGACCGCCTGATTGGGTACGCCCAAAGAGAACAGAAGCAACGTGAATCAGGGCAGACGTCACTCTTTGCACTAATAGCGGGGGATGGTCCCTCGATTCAGGGGCCGGAGCTAGAGCCGGCCCCAGAAGCGACCCAACAACAGAAGCTGACCTGGGAGAAGGAGCTGCTGGGCATATACCTCTCGGAGCATCCTTTCGCCCGCGTCGCTCAGGAGCTGCGCGGTATCCTGACTTGCGGCCTCGTCGAAATCAACGCCGACTTTTCGGGTCGGGACCTCGTTGTCGGGGGCGTCGTTTCGGGGATGCGTTCTCTCAGTACCCGCGACGGTCGGGCGTTTCTTGCGGCAGAGATCGAGGATATAACCGGTAGCGTCGAGGTGACCGTCTGGCCCGAGACATGGGAACAAACCCGAGACATCTGGCGGGCGGGCAATATCGTCGTTGTCAACGTCCGTGTCAAGGCGCGCGACGATCGTCTTCAACTCTCAGTCCAGAAGGCATCGTCTTACGGCGATCCATCTTTCGACCCTCGCGACCTGCTCACTACCAATGGCCCGTCAAATGCCGTTCAGCGCCGCCGCAACGGTAATCCGAAAAACCATAACCCTACAGCAAACGGTCACTCCGCCAAAGAGCCACTAGCATCCTCTCCTGCTCCATCCATTGGCCCGTCGGCCCTCAGCATCGTGCTGGAGGAGACTGACGACGAAGACGGAGACCACGAACGGCTGCGCGCGCTTCTCGCGACAATCGGCGACTACTCGGGCGAGGCCGAAGCACGCCTCGCGATTCGCCAGCGCGACGGCGCAGAAGTCGTGATGGAACTGCCGTCAGTGCGTGCCTGCCCGGAGCTTACACAGTTGTTAGGAGATATAGTCGGTCCCTGGGGAGCCGTAGCCGAATAACAGGAGCCCGCCACCGAACTCAGCAGCTCCGGTGATTCCAGGCCCGCCATGCGCTGAACCCCCACGCGTGGCAGGCGCTATCGCTGCGGGCTAGCTTTTGGCTGGGGCCGCCTCGGCTTTGGCCGCCTTCTGGAAGTGAGGGATGACCTCCTCACCCATCAGCTTTATCGTCTGCATCACCTTGTCGTGGGGGATCCGGCCTACCTGCACCATTGCGATCAGCTGATCGCAGCCCGCGTCAACGTATTTCTGGACGGCGTCGCGGACCCGCTCGGGTCTGCCAATGCAGAGCGTCCCCGAGTCCCATTGCTCCTGGAAGCGAAACGCCCCATCCGGGTCCTGCTTCAGCCGCTCTTCCGGCATCTGGGCGAGGCTCACGTAGTACTGGTACGAAGATGGCGCGTCTGCCTTCTTGGCCCACGGTACGAATAGGATGCCGATCGCTTCCTGGAAGAACTCCGCGGCGGGCTTGCCGAACTCGAGCGCCTCTTCATCCGTCGGTGCTACGCAGGCGAAGCTGGTGGCCGCGAACTGATTGTTCACGAAATCGCCGACCGGCTGTGCGTCACTGATTGCGTCGCGATAGATAGAGAGGGAGGCTTCGAGCACACCGGGTGCGATGAATCCGAACGATAGAGCGCCGAGTCCCTTCGACCCTGCAATGCGGAAGCTATCCGGCTGTGTACAAGCCATCCAGAGCGGCGGATGGGGCTTTTGAATGGGCTTCGGCAGCACCATGCGCGGGGGCACGACGAAGTAGTCGCCTTCCCAAGCAAACGTCTCGTTCGTCCACATCTTCGGGATCATTTGGATTGCCTCTTCCCACATCGCCCGCGAATCCGCCGGGTCTATCCCGAACCCGCCCAACTCCTGCTCCGTGATCGACCGTCCGGTCCCCAGCTCCAGCCGGCCATCCGAGACTATATCCAGCGCGGCCGCCCGCTCGGCTACTCGAATCGGATGGTTGAAGGGGTTCGGCAGTAGCGCCACGCCCTGCCCGATGCGGATGTTCTTCGTACGCTGGCTCGCAGCCGCCAGGAACACCTCGGGCGCCGAAGAGTGCGAGTACTCCACGAGGAAATGGTGCTCAACCTCCCAGACGTAGTCGAACCCCACCTTGTCCGCCAGCTCGATCTGGTCGAGCGCATCGTGGTAGGTCTTGTGCTCCTGGTTCTCGACCCAGGGCTTCTGCTGCTGGAGCTCGTAGATCAGTCCGAATTTCATTGAGCGGCCTCCTCACTGGACTGGGGGTTCAGGTTTAAACATTACATACTGACTGGTCAGTTATCTACCACGGTGGCTTCACGCTGTCAATCAGTCACTTCATCTCTAAAGAAACCCAGGCGGCACCTCATGCCCCAGCAGCGCCCGCCCAGCTGCCTCAAAGCTGGACGGTCCGACCATAACGTGTTGCGTGAGGGCATGGATGTCCCGAAACCGCCGCTGCAGCCGGCTGCTCTCGTAGATCGACGACCCGCCCCCCAGGTTGTACGCGACATCGACCGCGCGCACGGATCCCTGAACTGCCTGCGATGCCGCCAGCCGCAGGAGCGCGCGCTGTTCGATCGCCGGTTCCTCGCCTCGCTCAAGCGTGGACCACATCGCCCCGACCGACTCCAGCAGGAACGCGCGCCCGGAGCGCAGCGCTGCCTCCCCCTCCGCGATCGCCACCTGCGCGACGTTCCACTCCGTTAGCGGCTTGCGCCGTCCCATCGGGGTCTTGTTCGGCGCGATGTCGCGAATCTCATCGATTGCTGCACGGCCGATGCCCAGCGCCACTGCTGCCACTGAAACGGCGAGTAAGCCTATCAGCGAGAATCCGTAAAGCACGCCCGACTGCGCCGGCCGCCCCGCCAGCGAGAACGAGTAATCGGTGGGCACATAGGCGTCGTTCACAGCAATGTCGTGGCTTCCCGTGCCTCGCAGCCCGGAAACGTGCCAGGTATCGATGATCTCGATGGCCGTCGCCGGGAAGAGCATCATCCGCACATCCGGTACATCGCTTCCCTGAACGAGGGACGCGCATGCGAGCCAATGGCTGTGCTCGCAGCCGCTGGCGAATGACCACGTCCCGTTCACGCGATATCCACCATTCTCCGGAACAGCCGTGCCGCGTGGCGCCACGACGCCACCGGTGATTACGCCCGGACGGTAGATTTCGCGGGCGACCTGCTGAGGGAGGTAAGCGCTGATCAGGCCCGTTGTGGCGCCGATCATTGCGATCCACCCCGTCGACCCGTCCGCCTTCGAGAGCTCTTCCAATACGCGCACGCCGATCGCGACGTCCACCTCGCCCCCGCCGAACACGCGTGGGACGAACATGTGAAACACGCCGGCCGATACAAGCTCACCAACGACTGCCTTCGGCACCCGGCGTTCGCGCTCGGCTTCGTCTGCGTGATCGGCGATCAGTGGCGCAAGCCGGCGCGCCGCTTCCAGCAACCGCGAGCCCTCCACTTGGTGTGCCCGCTCGATCGTGCGCATTCGTCCCGAAACGCGCTCTACTGCGCGGACATGCTGCTCAGGACTCGCTGGTCGGCGCCGTAGCCGCTGGGAGGTCCCGCCTGGAAGCCGCCGTCCACCGGGAGGGCGACGCCCGTGATGAATGACGCCTCGTCCGACGCCAGGAACGCCACCGCCTGCCCCACCTCTTCCGGCTCGCCCACACGGCCGACGGGGTGAGCCCTGGCCATCCGTTCCCAGAGTTCCTCCGGTGTTGCGCCCATCGCCTGCGCCCGCTGAAGGAACGGGTCGAGGATCGGCGTACGGATCACCCCCGGACACACGCAGTTCACCCGAATCCCCATTGCGCCCCACTCCACAGCGAGAGACTTCGTGAGCAGGACTACGCCTCCTTTTGAGGCACAGTACGGCGAAAGCATCGCAGTGCCGATCAGGCCGGCATCCGAGGCGGTGCTTACAATGGCGCCGCTGCCGTTCTTGAGCATCTCCGGAATCGCGTGCTTGCAGCCGAGGAAGACGCCCTTGAGGTTGATGTCGATGAGCCGGTCCCACTCACTTTCCGGGACCTGTGTCACCGGCATGCCGTAACCTATCCCGGCGTTGTTGTAGAGAATGTCGAGCCGGGCCCAGCGCGCCACGGTTTGCGAGATCATATTTTTCACGTCGGCTTCTACGGACACGTCTACCTTGATCGATTCCGCTTCCCCTCCCGTATCAACGATCTGCCGCGCTACCGACTCAGCGCCGTCGGCGTTGACATCCGCGCACATCACCTTTGCTCCCTCGCGCGCGAACACCAGTGCCGTCGCCTTCCCGATTCCGGAAGCCGCCCCTGTGATGATCGAAACCTTGTCTTTGAGCTTCATCTCGTTTCTCCTATGATTGTTGACCGTTGTTCCGGGCGATACGAGTGGCTGCCTATTCGAGGCCTATTCGTTGACTACGCGCCCACGGGTACTTTCGAGAGGAACTGCGCGACCTCCTCGACCACTTCGTCCGCCTCCTCCCAGAAGAAACAGTGGCCCGTCCCCTGCACGACCCGTACACGTGATCCCGGTACCCGTGAATGGAGAATCTCTGCGTTCTCCACGGGCACCAGGATGTCGCGATCGCCGTGAATAATTAGCGCTGGCGATTTGATCTGCGGCAGGCGGTCGTACGTATCCATCGCCTGAATGGCGGCGAATTGAAGGCCGAAAGTCTCCATCGGCGTCGGCGTCGCGATTCCGAGTTCCAGGATCCGCCTGAGGAAGTCCGCCCGCTCATCCTTGAATTCCGGCGTCACCGTAATCTCCCAGAATCGCTCTATCCTCTCTTCCACCGGCAGCTGCATGATCTGCCCGAACTGCGCCAGTGTTTGCGCCGGCACCGGGACACTGTGGGCGGGCCCGCACGTCGTGCAGCCCAACACTAGGCCTTGCACGCGCTCCGGATGGTTAAGCGCCAGCTCCTGAGCGATCATCCCGCCCATCGATATACCGAACACGTGCGCCTGGTCGAGCCCGATGGCCTCCATTAGCCCGGCTGCGTCGTCCGCCATCTGCCGGATCGTATAGCCACCCACCGGCTTATCGGTGCCCCCCGTTCCGCGGTTCGAGAAGCGGATCGTTCGGAAGTGCGCTTGCAACTGTTCGAGGAGCGGCTCACCCCATGACGATGCCTGCCCGCCGAGACCCATGATCAGAAGTAGAGGCGGCCCGGAGCCCTCCTCGTAATACTCGATGTTGAGGTCACCAGCTTTCGTCATCGCCATGAAGGACGCTCCTTGTCTCTGCGCGCTCTAAACACCTATTGGGGCCCTCGTGAGGAACTCCACAACGGCCGCTGACGACTCCTCCGGAAACTCCCATGTGAACACGTGGCCGGCGCCGGGCAGGACGCGAAGCTCAGCGCCCGGTATGCGGCCCTTCAGCACCCGAGCGTTCGGGACCGGCACAAGGACGTCGCGATCGCCGTGCAGGACCAGCGTCGGTGCATTTATCCGGGGCAGGCGGTCGAAGCTGTCGAACGCCTGTATCGCAGCCATCTGTCCGATGGAAGTCTCGATAGGCGTGGGGTTGATTAGGCTGGTTTGCAACCTCTCTTCCAGAACGTCGCGATGCGACTCAATGAATTCCGGCGTGGCAATGGCCGGCCAAGCTCGGCGGACCTGCTCCTCCCGCGACAGTCCCGGCTGTGGCGTGAGCAGCGCGATTACCTCCGGCGCAGCCGGTACAGCCCCGCCGTCCCCATGAGAATGCGACCCACCCGCGCACGTAGTGCACCCTAGCACTAGGCGTTCCACTCGCTGCGGGTGATTGAGCGCCAGCTCCTGCGCGATCATCCCACCCATCGATACGCCTAGGACATGCGCCTTATCAATGCTGAGCGCGCTCAGAAGACCCGCCGCGTCGTCTGCTAGGTCGCGTAAGCTGATATCGCCGGTCAGGCGATCGCTCGTCCCGGTACCGCGATGAGAGTATCGGATGAGCTGAAAATGCGAGTGAAGCAGCCGTACGAACGGCTCGTTCCAGCCCGACGCTTGGGCCGTGAAACCGGAGATCAGCAGAAGCGGGGGCCCGCTGCCCTCAAGGTAGTACTCGATGTTGGCGTCGGCGACTCGGGCCATCGGCATGGGGCGCTCCTTTCGCTGAAGGGGCCGCTGGCGCCTGCACGATACCGTAACTTTTACGCGCACGTCAAGGAAGAAGCAGTGATCCCACCGTTCCGAGCCCGCGGGGCGAGGCCAAGCGGTACCGGGGCGGAGGCGAGAGCCTGCCCCGAGTGGGTGGGGTTGGTGTGGGAGGAAACGAAGGGAATCTCCGCCCCGCAGCTTCCCGGGGAACGCCCTTCCTAGCTCCTGGCTCCAACTCCTTACAATCCTCCCATGACAAATGAGACGTGGATCATCGCGGCCGTGCGAGTGGCCGGCTCTCTTCCCGTGCTTCGCAGGCCGCTGTCCGGCGCCTCCATGGCTATCTTTGTCGATCGCGGCGATCGTTTCCTGCGCGACTGGATCGTGTGGCGCTTCCTGACGCCCCGGTACTGATCGGCTTGACAAGGGCTCTGATGGGTAGGGCCTTGTGTTAATCTTTGGCGCGTCATGACCCTTGAGTATGGCATCAACCTCTGGCCCCACCAATGGCAAGACGTCTCTCGCATCGAGGAGCTGGGATACGAGTCCGCCTGGACGAGCGAGCATATCTTCTTCTACTTCCCTACTTACGATGCGCTTACTTCGCTCGCGGCGATGGCCGCGCGTACTAGCCGCATCCGTTTGGGCACGGCCGTGCTTCTTTTGCCGCTGCGCCCGGCGGCGCTGGCGGCGAAAGAGATCGCCTCCGTTGACAATATTTCCGGCGGACGGGTTATCCTCGGCGCCGGCATCGGCGGCGAGTACCCGAAAGAGTTCGAGGCGGTAGGCGTGCCTCCGCGGGAGCGCGGAGCCCGCGCCGATGAAGCCTTGCGTGTCCTCAAGCTGTTATACACGCAAGACAATGTCCAGTTCGAAGGCCGCTTCACGAGGCTCGACGGCGTGACGCTGATGCCGAAGCCTGTGCAACCTGGCGGACCGCCTATCTGGGTAGCCGGACGCTCCGAGGCAGCGATGAGACGCGCCGGGCGCCTCGGCGACGGCTATCTTCCCTACTTGTTCTCGCCCGAGCGGTTTCGCGATGGGTTGGCCAAAGCACGCGAGTACGCCGAGAAGGCAGGTCGCGACCCCAGCTCCATCATCGGCGCGATCTACCAGTTCATATGCCTTGCGGACAGCTACGATGAAGCGAAAAGCATCTCAGCCGCCGATCTCTCACGCCGATATAATCAGCCCTTCGAGAAGATCGTCGACCGCTACGTTGTCATGGGCAACGCGGACGACTGCGCCGCACGGCTCGCCGACTTCGCCGAGGCCGGCGTCGAGCACTTCATCCTCGTCCCCATCGTTCCGGCGCCGGCCGACTTCATGGCGCACGTCGAGGCTTATGCCGCGGAAGTGCTCCCGAAAATGCGGGCCTGAGCGGTCTAGCTACCTTCTCGAGTTGTAAAACTCGGCCTGCCATCGCCGGTCCATGAAGTCCTCGGCGTTCCAGCGGCTCTTAAGGACTGCGACCTCGCCTCCCGGGAGGATTTCCCGCGGCTGTCATCGAAGGACGCCGATGCTCTGAAGCCTAGCTTCTGGCAAAGCAATCAGGCCGAGACTAGCTCGGCCCGGAATATTTCTGCGGCGGTTTGGGCTAGTCGCGCGTGCCGGCCTCCACCGGTCTTGCGTGCGGGGTTTCGAAAGACGTAATTGGCGATGATGGGGGGACGATCAGAGACTCATCCGGCCCCATATCAGCCTCGCGTGGCCAGATCCGGCCGTATTGGGCCTTCCTGCCGATCATCCAGAAGACCGTGCGGTACAGATGAGCGAGAGACCCAAGCTCGTTGACAAGGGACGGTTTATTGGTAGCTGTGGATAATCGCATGACAACCGCCTCCCAGCGGCACCCGCGTCCCCAGGGAGATGTACCAATGCTAACGGCCCCTCGCTCTCGGTCAACCCCCTTTTCCACAAGGTGTAGAGCAACCTGACGGTTTCCGAAACGCCTACAAAAATCGGGCTATAATACGGTTCGTTCGTCCATGTACAAACTCCTCGCGCTCGATCTCGATGGGACTCTTCTTAACAGCGGGCTTCGGGTGTCCGAGGCTAATGGCGAGGCAGTCCGGGCGGCGATGGAGCGCGGAGTGCAGGTGGTCCTTGCCACGGCCCGCTTCTACGGCATCGCGCTCCGCACGGCATCCCGCCTTGGTGTAGAAACGCCGCTGATATGCAGCAATGGAGCTCTCGTCAAGGGACCGACCGACGGCCGTGAGTTGATCCATCTCTATCTGGATCCCGATCTGGCCCGCGAGGTGACCACGCTCGGCGACGAGCAGGGCTGGGAAATGTTCACGACCATCGAAGATCTGACCTATATGCAGATGCGACCCGGCATCATTCCGGAACGTCTGCCCGGTGGCCTGAAGATCGCTGAGCGCCAGTCGGATCACCTGCACGAAGGACCGCCCACCTGCGTGCTCGTCTTCGGGGAGGATGCGGTCAACGAGATCTTGAGCCGGTTCCTCCCCGCCTATAATGGCCGAGCCCGTTTCTCGATCAACCGGCCGACGAATAGCGCGCATTACGTGATACTCACACATCCCGATGCGGAAAAGATGCGCGCGCTCGACGTTGTGCTCAAGGAGCTGGGCGTGCCTCCCGATGAGGCGATCGCGATCGGCGATTCGGAGTCCGACATCGGGATGTTCAGCCTGGCCGGCCTCGGGATTGCGATGCGAAACGCGCCCGATGAAGTGCAGCGTGCAGCCCTTCATGTCGCCCCTTCGAACGATGACGATGGCGTCGCCTGGGCGATCCGCAAGTTCCTGCTGTAACATGAGTGCGGAATGGCCATACTCGCCTTGCTGGTGGTGATCGGGACCACGATTGTCGCCGTCCGCCTCTTTCGCAACGGCGCGCGCGAAGCCCAAGCCGGCACAACTCCAGCCGCAAAGGCTCCAACCGTTGCAGAGTCGCGGGTCCCGGGCCGGCGTCGCCGATCTGCCGCGGCAGGGACCTCGGCGGTTCCTTCGCCATCGGCTGGCGATCGGTGGCCGGGCGGGCGCTGCCCCGCCTGCGGCAATGAGGTCCCTGCCGGCGCCAAATTCTGCGGCGAGTGTGGGAACCGGCTGGCGAGCTAGCAGTCTTAGCCGCGCGCCCGAGCGTTTGGTCGTCCCTCGACTATCCGTTGGCGCTTTCTGGTCGTTTTCCGAAAAATTTCCGTTTTAGGGGCGTCTTTGCGTTGGGACGCGCCCTAAATGTTTGGTCGTTTTGCGTTTGGTCGTTCTTTGTCTGTCACAGTCATTCAAATCCGTCAGGCGCGCTCTCTTTTTGGGCAACGCTCAACCGAGTTCAGGATAGCGTAAAGAAGCTGGATCTCTAAGAGGGAAATGGCACCTCTCCTAGAGAGCCGCGTCTCGCCGAGGGATTCCTGACCGACCCAAATTTGTCGCGCGCGTGTAACTATACACAGACTAAGGGAGTCTTTAATCCTGCAATGAGTAGTGGATTTGCCACAGCCAGGTGCTTGCATTGCGGCTCCTATACCGAAGGCGGGCAGTTTTGCGCTGACTGCGTGGAGCGCCAGCGCGCCGAGGAGAAGGCGCGGGCCGAGCGCGTCGCGCAGAGCGTCGCCGACCGGCCTGCGGCGGCGTCGGCATCCTCACCCGCTGGGTCGCTGTGTCCTTCCTGCGGCAGGTTCGCCTCGCCCGACGCGAAGTTCTGCGGGTACTGCCGCTATCAGTTCCGGGCGTATCAACCGGGTGCCGGCGAGCTAGCGTACGCTGGGTTCTGGATTCGCTTTCTTGCGTGGTTCATCGACGGTGTGATCCTTGGCGGTGTGAACGTCGTGATCAGCCTAGGAGTGGCCAACCCCTTCAGCGCGTTTGTCCTCGAGATCATTCTTGGAGCGATCTATCACATCGCGTTCTGGATCGGGCAAGGTGCGACGCCGGGCAAGATGGCGGTTGGGGTCAAGGTGGTGATGGCGAACGGAGAGCCAATCGAGTTTGGCGCGGCCGTGCTCCGTTACTTCGGGTACTGGCTCAGCGGTCTGATCCTGGGCATCGGCTACTTGATGATCGCCTTCAGCGCGGAAAAGCGTGGCCTGCACGATAACATCGCAGGCACGGTCGTAATCAAGACGCGCTAGGGCGGACTGCGCGCAACTGCCGTTCACACCCCGCTGAACCGCCAGATTCCCTCCACGGCGGGCAGGCCTTCGCGAAGATACGGATTCCGCGAGCAGGTATGGTCCTCGCTCAGAATGACTGCGCGGCGGGGCAAGCCCGCGCCCCTACAGTCTGGACACCACTTCTGCCTGCACGATCCGATAGACCTCGGCGAGAGGGAGGCCCGTGGCTTCCGCCAACCGTTTGCAGGCCTCGTATTCGGGGGCGATGGTTGGGGGCTCGCCCGCAAGGCGCTTGACTTTGACGGACGCCGGGCCCAGGGACGATTCGAACGCCAGAAGCTCGCGTTCAGCCTCCCAGCGGTGCACCGGCCTGACTCGAACGCCGAGGGTCGAGGTCTCGCGGAGGAGGAGCCGCGCTACTGCCTCCTCCTGTGCCTCACTGCAGATCACCGAGAGCATTACGCCGGGGCGGCCCTTCTTCATCTGGACCGACGTGAACCAGACATCCGCGGCGCCTGCATCGAGCAGCGTATCGCGGGCGTAGCCGAGCATTTCGCCGGTCATATCGTCGATGTTGGTCTCGATGAGCACCATCTGGCGAACGCCGCGCTCAATTCGCTCGCCGAGCCAGATGCGGAGGACGTTCGGCCGCCCTTCGATCTCGCGAGAGCCGGCGCCGTAGCCGGCGCGCTCGAGCGTCATCGCGGGCCGCTCGAAGCGCGCGACTGTCGTTAGGATAGCGGCGCCCGTAGGTGTGACGAGCTCTCCTGAAGCGCCGTCCGCGGGCCGAAGCGGCGCGTTAGCCCGCGAGAGGAGCTCGAGGGTCGCGGGGGCGGGCACCGGCAGCTTGCCGTGCGGCCCATCGACGGCGCCGGCGCCGGCAGGGAGGGGGGATGCGAACACTTCGTGAACGTCGAGAAGGCGCAGGCCGGCCAGAGTCCCCATCACGTCAACGATGGCGTCGACAGCACCCACATCGTGGAGATGCACGGCCTCTACCGTCTCGCCGTGGACCTTGGCTTCCGCCTCGGCGAGCCGCTGGAAAATCCGGGCGGCCTTCTCCCGATCCTCATGAGGCAGGCTGGACTGGTCGATGATGCCGAGTACGTCGCCGAGCGTACGTGGAGCAGGTGCGCCGGCAACCTCGACGACGGCCTGAGTGGCGGCAAGGCCGGAGCGGGTGACTCTCGTTGCGGAGAGGTTGTAGCCGTCGAGGCGGAGCTTCGCCAGCTCACCGCGCAGATCGCCGACGGACACGCCGCAATCGATAATGGCGCCGAGGAGCATGTCGCCGCTTACGCCGGAGAAGCAGTCGAGATACGCGAGACGCCCCATGGCGATCGAGGGTCAGCCCTCGGTAGTGCTCCACGACTGACGGTTGATGACGGCGGCGAGGTAGCCGGCGCCGAAGCCGTTATCGATGTTAACCACGGCAACGCCGGCTGCGCAGGCGTTCAGCATCGCCAGAAGCGGCGCCAAGCCGCGGAAGCTGGCGCCGTAGCCAATCGACGTTGGCACTGCAATGACGGGCGCCGAGACGAGGCCGGCGACGACGCTGGGGAGCGCGCCTTCCATGCCGGCAACGACGACGAGGGCCTTGGCCGCCCGGAGCCGCTCCAGCTTGTCCAGGAGCCGGTGAAGGCCGGCGACGCCCACATCGAACATGCGGTCCACGGCGCTGCCCATCAGCTCCGCCGTGACCGCGGCTTCCTCCGCGACCGGGACATCGGATGTGCCGGCCACGCAGATGGCCACGCAGGGCCGGCGAGTCTCGTGACTTCGATCCAGCGTAACCGCCCTCGCCGGGGCATGGTAAACGGCATCCGGAAGGCGTTCCTTGATCGCGCGATACATCTCGATGCCCGCGCGGGTGACGAGCAGCCGGTCGCCGCTCGCGACGAGCCTCTCAGCGATGGCCGCCACTTGCTCAGGCGTCTTGCCCTCGCCGAGAACGACCTCGGGGAAGCCCTTGCGCAAGGCGCGGTGATGATCCAGCGAGGCGAAGCCCAGGTCTTCGTAGGGAAGGTGTCGCAGGCGCTCGAGTCCTTCGTCGACAGGCAGATAGCCGTCGCGGATCGCCTCCAGCAGCTCTTTCAGCCTCGTCTCGTCGATTCTTGAACTCCTTGCCCGCGGACCGGGCGCTACCAATGCTATACGAGAGCTGTCACAGCGAGAAGTAGAGCACGATGAAAGTGCCCGCGATGAGCCGGTATACGACAAATGGCATCAGGGTACCCGTCTGGAGAAGGCGTAGGAGGGCGTAGCATCGCCAACCATTCGCTCCAGAAGAAAGCGATGACAGCGGCGGTAGTGCCGAGGTGGAGCGCCACGTCGAAAGTAAGGTCATCGGCAAACTTCCAGCCGAACAGCTCGCGGGCGACGATGAGGTGGCCGGAGGAGGAGAAGGGCAGGAATCCCGTCAGACCCTGAATGACGCCAAGCGCGATGGCGCGCAGGATGTCCTCCATCCACCGGCCAGCATACGGTCCTCTGTCTCGCCGCGTCTATCATGGTCTGGTGAATAGATGGACGCCTCTAGTAATCGCCTGGGCTGCGGCGCTGGCCGGTTTTGCGCTGCTGAGCATCCTTGCCGTTTTCAATGATAAGTTCCCGGGCGACGTGTGGCTGGCGCACCGCACTCAGGAGCTTGACATCCCTGGCTTTGCGCATACCGTCGATTGGGCGGCGGACACCGCAGACCTTCCGGAGGTCGTTATTGTATGCGCCGCGGCTGTTGCCCTTCTGTTGCTGGCGCGGGATATAGCAGGAGCGCTCATCCTGCCCGTCATCGTCTCAGCGCGGGTCTTGATCACATGGGCGCTCAAAGAGCTGATCGGGCGGCCCCGGCCCTCGGCAGCTTTCGTTCGGTTCGAAAACCAGCCGTCCACGTTTTCGTTTCCGAGCGGGCACGCGATGGGGGCGTTCGTACTCTTCGGTCTTATCTTCTATTTCGCAGCGCTCCACATCCGCGACGCGAGGTTACGGTTGCCGCTGCAGGCGGCATGCGTGACAATCATCGTCCTGACCGGAATCGAGCGAGTCTACGTCGGACATCACTGGCCAAGCGACGTCCTCGGCGGGTACTATGCGGGCGCTCTGATCGTAGCGGCGGTTGTTGTCGTACACCAAGTTGTGCTGCGCCGTATGAGTAACCTGCAGGGCGACCGTTCGTTTTCACGTGCGACTGCGGCAACTGACCCCGAATGAACTGGCTCGACTTCGCAATCATCTTCGTGATCATAGGCTTTGTGGTAGGCGCCTACGCGGCGGGCCTGATACGCGAGGCGGTCACGCTGGTGGCGGCGATCCTCGGGATCGTAGTCGCAGGTCTGCTCTACGACAATCTGGCCGCCGACATCCTCGTGTTTATGAATGACGAGGATGCGGCGCAGGCGATCTCGTTCCTCATACTGGTCGGGGCGGTCTATCTGTTCGGTCAGATCGTCGCGCTAATGCTTAGCCGGACAGCCTCGCTCCTGATGCTGGGCTGGGCGGACCACGCCGGCGGCGCCGTGTTCGGCTTCCTGAAAGGCCTGATCGTTGTCCAGGCGCTGCTGATTGTGCTTGCCGCCTACCCGAGCCTAGGGATGAAGGACGCCGTAGCCGGCTCCCAACTCGCACCGTACTTCGTGGACGACGTGGATATACTGCTGTGGGTGCTTCCCGATAACTTCGATTCGCGAATCGAGCGCTTCCTGGCGCCACAGCCGTCTAGCTAGACCGCCCAGGCGTTCGTCGAAGGGCACGGCGGGGCCGACCTTTGCCCGAGTGGGCGGGGTCGTTGGGGAAGGAAACGAATGGTCGGGGGTCTGGGAGCCTGCCCTGAGCGGGTGAGGTGCCTGGGGGAGGACGCGAAGGGGTGTCCCCCAGACCCCCACTTCGGGCGAGCGCAGCGATCCCGGAGTTTGTTGCACGCATCGGATTGGTAGGATTGCGGGGTTTACGGGGCGTCTGCTACTATGGCGGCGGTGGTGACTGAAATTGGGGCCAGCCTTACCAGTATTAGTACTAAACCAGAATTACGAGCCGCTAAACGTCTGCAACGTCCGGCGCGCTTTCGTATTGGTCGACCGTGGCAAGGCCGAGATCATTGAGAACGGCCGCGGATACCTTCACAGTCCAAGCGCGATCTTCGAGATCCCGTCTGTAATCCGGCTGATCTACCTCATCCGCCGACCCCGGCCAACGGGGCGTCTTACCCGCCGCGACGTTTTCCTGCGCGATCGCTTTGCCTGTCAATACTGCGGGAAGCAGACGCGAGACCTGACGCTGGACCATGTTCTGCCCCGGCATCGCGGGGGCGGCCATGACTGGGAGAACGTGGTGGCCGCCTGCAAGCCGTGCAACCACCGCAAGGCGGGCCGCACGCCCCAGGAAGCGCATATGCACCTGCACAAGGACCCGTACCAGCCGACGTACAGCTACTTGCGCAGCTTTTACCCCTACCTGGAGTCGCAGGAGGGCTGGCGGAAGTTCATCCCGGGGACCGACGCGGACTTCGGCTTCGCCTAGGCACGGCACTCGCGAAGGCCCCGCTTTCTGTCATCCTGAGCGGCGACCACGCCTAGACCGCGGAATGACTCATCTCCGCGAAGGGATCTGGGGCGGGGCAGACGTCCGTGCGAGGTTCGACGCTCCGGTGAGCTAGTGCCAAACGCCTCTGTCGTCCACGTTGCCACTGTGTCAGTCTGTGCGGCAGATGAACGGGTACTACGTCTACGTCAACACCAACGCAACATTTACCGTTCTCTACGTGGGCATGACGAATAACCTCGTATACCGCTCAAGCCAGCATCGGAACCATATCTTCGAAGGGTTCACCAACAAATACAACGTAACTCGGTTGGTCTACTTCGAGGAGACTCGGGACGTGCAGGCGGCGATTGCACGCGAGAAAGAACTGAAGCAGTGGACGCGCGCTAAAAAAATCGCTCTTATAGAGTCCGCGAACCCCGATTGGCGGGACTTGAGCGACGGTTAGCCCTAGCCGCGCGCGGACGTTCTACCCCACCCCAGATTCCTTCGCGAAGGTGGGTTGGTCACCGCACGAACGTGGTCGTCGCTC